>SDBU01006089.1_pt1 | contig 14267 bp, 13 predicted proteins | sample 2277071 | NCBI WGS metagenome assembly SDBU01 (sample SAMN10397929, study PRJNA504765) | marine sediment metagenome | isolation source: marine sediment core GS08_GC12, 126 cmbsf | place: Arctic Ocean: Gakkel Ridge, Loki's castle | collected 2008
GGCGTAGGCACAGGCGTAGGCGTGGGTGTGGGCGGAACCGGCGTAACTGTGGGCAGAGGCGTGGGCATAGATGTCGGGACCGGCGTCGCCGTAGGCAGCGGAGCGGGCGCTGGGGTTGCCGTGGGCAGTGGTGTGGGTACGACTGCGACAGGGAGAGAGGTGGGCACAGGCGTGGCCGTCGGCGACTGCGTCGGGATCGGCGTCGCCGACGGCACTGCCACTATCTCGCCACCGCCGTCCGGTTTACCTGTGGTGCCGCCACCTCCCCTGAGTAGCACACCTGCTGCAACCGCTACCACGACTACCAGGAGAAACGCAAACGCGCCAACGAAACCTCTCCCGCGCCACCATGCACGGCGAGCAGGCTCAGTCGGCGGTGCTGGCGGGGCCGGCGGCATGAGGGGCGTGTCGTACAGGTCCGCAGGTTCTTCTCGTGCCGGCACCGGCAGGGGTGTGATCGGCGGAGCCTCGCGGACTTCGGGTAGGCCCGCAGCCTCCCTGATCGCTGCCGCCATCTCGGCAGCGGAGGCGAAGCGGTCGGCCGGGGCTTTGGCCATGGCGCGAGCGACAACGTCGGCCAGCGCCCGCGGCACGTCGTCGCGCCGCTCCCGGATGGGCCGAGGTTCGTCGTCGATGTGACGCCGGAGCACCACCATCGGCGTCGTGCCGGCAAAAGGCACCTCGCCCGCCAGCATCTGGTACAGCACGCAGCCCAGGGCGTAGATATCGGACAGCTCCGTCGCACGCTCGCCCTCCGCGAGCTCCGGGGCCATGTAGTGAGGCGTGCCCATCATCACGCCGGTGGCGGTCATGGTGGTGAGGGACTCGCCCCGGGCGATGCCGAAGTCGGTGACCTTCGCCGTGCCGTCGGCGTCGATCAGCACGTTCTGGGGCTTGATGTCCCGGTGAACGATGCCCGCCGCGTGTGCGGCCCCGAGGCCTGCGGCCATCTGCGCGCCGTACTCGGCTGCCGCTCTCAGGGGCAGCGGCCCGGTCTGGATGATGCGGGCCAGGCTTTCGGGCAGCAACTCGACCGCCATGAACAGGAGGCCGTCGGCCTCGCCCACCTCGAAGATGCGGACGATGTTCGGGTGGTCTACCGAGGCGGCGAGCGTGGCCTCACGGCGGAAGCGTTCGACGTACTGGGGATCGCGGGAGAGCTCGCGGTGGAGCACCTTGAGCGCGATGATGCGGCCGGATTCGGGGTCGTGGGCGCGGTAGACCGTGCCCTGAGATCCCGCCGCGATCTCGTCGAGGACTGCGTACCGGCCGATGCGCTGCTGCGGCATCACAGATGCTCCTCGGGTCAGGTCGCGACCGTGCGTATCGCATGCAAATCACGGTCTTCAGGCCACGCTGAGGGCCGTCCGCATGGTAGTGCAGGCACGGCGGCAAGCCAACCCGCGTCCCTATTGTGTTGTTGCCGGGGCATGTGCCGCCGTGCCGGGGGGTAGTGTGGCGTGGCCCGGCGGCGGTTTCTTGACGCGCGGATAACAGGAGCATCACAGAATGTTTACAAAGACGAAGGAGGCGGCGGAAAGAGCGGGCGCTGGACGTGCGGGGCATAGTACCCAGCATCGAGAGGTCGCGTTTCGTAGGCAGTACCCGGGGGTAGGCCACTGGACGCTCTGGGAGGCGACCGTCTCGGAGGACCGCGTCGGCGCCCCATCCCCACGCTGTCGGGACGCGGCTTCCCGGTCCCGTTGGGCCTGCTCGAAAGCGACGAGGCAGCCGACCATCGCGGGCGGATCTGCTGGAGGCTCCGATGGAATCGGAGTCGGGTGGAGCCGAGCCAGTTCCGCCGGAACGACGGTCAGTTCGTCACGGTGCTGACGGGATACGCATGGGTCACGCAGCGTAGCAGGGACCGGAGCACTACGGCCGCGGAGCCTTCCTCCGGCACCGGATTGCGGTCAGCAGATCACGCAGGTGATACCGCGCGAAGGCGTAGACGCCCACCACGGCCAGCGCTGCCGGGAGGACTATGTCGAGGATCGCCGGCGGATGGACCCCGGTCACGGTTTCCACGATGGTCCTCAAGAGGGACAACTCCCGGTTCCAATCCGGATCCTGTTTCCATCGCAGCCATCGCTCAAGCTGGGTCAGGCCGCATCCGGGCACGGGCTGCAGGACGAGGCTTACGGTCAGGGCCAGCCAGAATACGACGGCCGCCCTCGTGTGCCGCCGCATCCACCCGGCAGCGGCCAGGACAACGCCGAGGGCGAGGAGAACGAAGAGCAGGATGTGCGCGGCCAGCACGAGGTTGGCGAGTATCCACCAGCTGTTCATGGAGGGCCGTCACTCGGAGTCAACCGCCTGGAGCGCGTCGATGAGGAGAGCACATCTCTCGAGTGCAGCCGCGGAGTCCTCTCCTTCACTCAGAATCACCATGTTGGCGTAGACGATGAAGTCAACGTACTTTGGCCCCAGGCGCCCGCTCTGGAGCCCACGCGTGAGGCCGACGACGGAGCTGCTTCTCCAGCGGTCCTTTGCACCCTCTTTCCAGGTGGGGTTGTCCCTGTGGAGCTCCGCCTCGTCCCCGGTGACTTCCTCTGCAAGGGGCGCGCCGTGCTCGACTGCGTCGGCGTGCGAGGCGTAGAAACGTATCTCGAAATCGGTACGGTCGTAGGGGCCGGGTCCCCAGAAGCCGAGCCAGGCGTCGATCCCCGCCGGCAGCCCGTCCACATCGTATTGCTTCGACTTCTTGAACCCTATCGCAGAGAGGTCTTCGACGGCGTAGACGCGGCTGGAAGAAGTCACTTTCCGGGACTCCTCCCCGGCAGGTGTTTCCGTCCCGGCGCCGCAGGCCACAGCCGCGGCTGAAGCTACGAGCAGGCTCGTCGCGATGACGGCCCACCGATATCGCCGTCGGGTGTGGATCTTCGTGACCGACACTGGGCCTCTCCACCACGCGACCGGGGTTGCCGACGCCGCAGGCCCGCCGCCGGCCGAGGTCGGCTGGGACCACGAACCATATCAGACCTGCGGCACCCGCCGACCCCACGCCGGGTTGCCGGTCGCTGTCGACCGGGCGGTGATGCCGACGAACCGGCATCGGGACCGGTAGAATCTGGCGCATCACGCCCCGCGGCGCTGCCGTCCGTCGTTGCAGGGTGGCGTGGCCGGATATCAGGATTGGGTGGTGCCGACCGTGAATACCGAATGCCGCCCACCGACCTTTCTCGCGGCCCTGGCCGCGGGCCTGCTGGTCGCGCTGGCGGCCGCCGCGGCCTGCGGCACGGACTCGGCCGGCGAAAACCGCCCTCCCGAAGGGGAGGACACCATCCGGAAGGTCACTCCGTCCGAACGCATCTACGACATCGACACCTTCCGGGCGGCCGGCCTGAAGGCGAACAAGTCCTACGACGTCGCAGAGTTGCCGGGAGGGGTCGCTGCCTGGCACGGTGTGTTTGACGGAAGGGACTTCGAAGTACGTTTCTACGCTTCGCACGAGGATGCGGTCGAGTTCGGTGCGGCGCCGGCCCACCACGTTTCCGGGAAGGACGGGGTTGTCAGCGGACCGGACGTGGCCTGGGAGGAAGGCGAGCGGGACAGGAGAAAGTGCGTTCCCCGGGGTGGCCTTTCGGAGGCCGGATGTCTCCAGACCGCGAGATACGGCGATTACGGGATCATCGGCAACGTCGTGGTTCTGTGCGAGGGACTGGATTCGGAGAGGGGGCTCGAAGCCTGCGCCGCATTGCTGGGCAATTTGGACTAGGCGTCGGGCGCCACGTCGCGCCGCTCCCAGCCCGGCTCGAACATACGCAGGAAGTGCTTTTCCGAGTAGGGGTGCTTCGCGGCTTCCGCCTCGTCCAGTTCGACACCGATGCCCGGCGCCTGCGGGATGGCCAGGTGGCCGTCTTCCACCCGAACGAAACCCTTCAGCACGTCCTCCGTCCACGGCTCCAGGAAGTCGTCGAAACATTCCTCGATAAAGAGGTTCGGGGTGACGGCGCAGATGTGCAGGTTGACCATCGTCTTGAACGGGCTTTCGGCGTTGTGAGGAGCGATGTCGACACGGTGCGCCTGCGCCAGGGCTGCGACCTGGAGGCACTTCCATATCCCTCCAACACCCAGCACCTCCGGGTTGATGATGTCGGTGACATTCATCGAGAGGAACCGCGCGAACTCGTGGAGCTCGTGCATGCGCTCGCCGGCGATGACGCGGACCGGCACCTGCCTGGCGACCGCGACCAGGGCGTCCGTGTCGTTCGACTGCACCGGCGTCTCGAACCAGGTCGGCTCGAACTCGGCGAGCCAGTTTCCGATCTCTATCGCCGCAGCCACACTGAAGCGGTCGTGCGCCTCGATCAGGATATCGACTGAATCGCCTGCGGCCTCGCGAACAGCCCTGACGAGTTCCCGGCATTCGCTGGTTTCGTCGCGGGTGAGCCGCGTGTACGCGGTCCCGAACGGGTCGAACTTGAGCGCGGTGTAGCCCTTTGCCAGCACTTCCCTTGCTTTGTCGCCGAATCCTTCGGGCGTCCGCGGGCCCGAGTACCAGCCATTGGCGTAGACGCGCACGCGATCCCGAACCTGGCCGCCGAGAAGGCGGTGCACCGGCACTCCGAGCGATTTGCCGAGGATGTCCCAGCAGGCCATTTCGATCCCGGACATCGCGGGCGTGATGTTGAGGAACCCCGAGAAATACAGGTGGTTCCAGATTTCATGGACGTTGCGGGGGTCGCGCCCGAGGACGAGGTGCCTGGACTCCTCTATCGACGCCACGTTCGGTGCAGTCCGCAAACCGCCGGTCGCCTCACCGAGGCCGGTAATACCCTCGTCGGTCTCGACGACGACGAAGATCCAGTTCTTCCAGGGGTTGCCGACGACCACGGGTCGCACGTCGGTGATCTTCACGCTCACCTCCCACGGAATCCAGAGTTCACCCCCGTACCGAGGTCGGATGGGAGCCTATCACGGAGCGCGACTGCCGGACAGTGGATACCGCTGGCTCGGCGGGTCCGGATTCAGTCTGCACCGCGCGCCCGCGGGCGGTCGGAATCAGGGACCATAGTATCTGCACTCGTGCACGGGGCACTCTGCGTTGCGGCGATGGAATCGACATGCATCGACGGGTTCATCGGGCAGGGATATCCCGAGGTGCTCCTCCAGGAACGCGACGCCCGCGGACAGGGCCAGGCGCCCGGCTCTCTTGCAGCAGCGCGGGTGGCCGTCGGCGACCTCGCGCAGAGCGGCTGCGGTGGCGCTGTTCGCGAGCGACCGCTGGCGGCCCTTCACCGGAGTTGCCCCTGTAATGATGCTGACGGCTATGCCGACCCCCGCCGCGGCGCCGCATACGCCGTGCGAGCCGCACCAGCCGCCGGGCACGCCCGAGCCCCTCCGGACGGCTTCTTTCAGAGCGTTCTCAGGGACCGTATATCCAGTGTTTCGAGCCGCCGCGATCAGGACGCACGGGACGAAGACGTGGTGCTCCGGGCCGTGCATGGGCACGGAAGGGTGGGCCATCAACATCTCCATCAGCCCGTGTGGACTGGACAGCGCAGATGCCCCGAGCACAGTATCGATGATGGAGACGGCGTCTTGCTGATGGCACGAATCGCACACGTAGTGCCCTTCGGGACACGAGATGAGCGCCTGGAACTCCCTGCCACAGCATGCGCAGTTCATCTTGGCGGACGAGGTTCCGTGGATGAGTGCCTCGCCGCAGATGCCGCAGTTCTCCCTGGAGATGATTGTCATCCGCCTTGCCACCAGCCTCCATGTCCTGTTCTCTGCGATCATCGCCCACTATGGTAGCGATCGCGAACAGCCCGCCGGAGCCCCAGGCGCAGGCCCTGGTCGTCCGCGAACGTCTCGCTCTCTGGCGTTCGCTCGGCGCTCGGTCCGACCGCCCACCCTGCCGTCTTTCACAGTACTTCACTAGCGTGGTAGCCTTCGAGTCGCGCGACGCCCACCGGGGGTTGGTCGCAGACGGGGCATGAGGTGAACACGATGGCGTCACCTTCCGGCAAGAACCAGCCGAACATCATCCTGATCGCGGTCGACGATCTGGGTTTCTCCGACCTGGGCTGCTACGGCTCGGAGATCCGGACCCCGAACATCGACCGTCTGGCGGCGGGCGGCGTTCGATTCACGCAGATGTACAACGGGGCGCGCTGCTGCCCGTCCCGAGCCAGTCTGCTCACCGGGCTGCACCCGCACCAGGCCGGAGTCGGGCACATGGCCCGCGACCTGGGCTGTCCGGAGTACCAGGGGCACCTGAACCGGAACTGCGCCACGATCGGCGAAGTGCTGCGCGGCGCCGGGTACCGGACCCTGATGTCCGGGAAGTGGCACGTCGGGGGCGGCTATGACCTGCGCTTCCCTGCCCAGTGGGCGCCCGGCGACCCGACTCACCCCCTGCCCACACAACGGGGATTCGACCGGTACTTCGGCCTGCTAGAGGCGGCTGACTCGTATTTCAATCCGAAGACGCTGATGAAGGGCGAGACGATCATCAAAGTGGAGTCGCAGGACTTCTACCTCACGGATGCCATCAGCGATAACGCGATAGAGATGATCGACGAGGCCGTCGGCCTGGGCAGGCCGTTCTTCCAGTACGTCGCCTACACGGCGCCCCACTGGCCTCTGCACGCTCTCGAAGAGGACATCGCGCGCTACGAGGGCAAGTACCGCGGGGGCTGGGACAGGCTGCGGACGACCAGGCACGAGCAGATGAAGGGCATGGGCCTGGTCGACCCTCGATGGGACATCTCCCCCAGAGATGAGGACGCACCGCCGTGGGAGGACGTAGAAGACAAGGACTGGGAAGACATCCGCATGGCCGTGTACGCGGCGCAGATCGACCGGGTGGACCAGGGTGTCGGCAGGATCATGGCCAAACTCCGGGAACTCGGCGTCGAGGAGAACACGCTGGTGATGTTCCTCTCGGACAACGGAGGCTGCGCCGAATTGTTTCAGGAGGACACCGACTGGCCGGACCCGTCCCTGTGGGAGACGGCGCCGACGCTGGACGGCAAGCCGGTGCGCGTTGGGAACATCCCGGGTCTCAGGCCGGGCCCGGACACGACGTTCATGGCGGCCGAGCTGCCGTGGGCCAACGTGAGCAACACGCCGTTCCGGTTGTTCAAGCGCTGGATCCATGAGGGCGGAATCTCAACCCCGTTCATCGTCCACTGGCCTGATCGGCCCCGGGGCGCCGGCATCGTGCATGAGCCGGCGCAGATCATCGACATAGCGGCCACGTTCTACGAGGCGGCGGGCGCGGCCTACCCGACTGAGCTGGGCGGGAATCCCATCACGCCGCTTGAGGGCGAGAGCCTGATGCCTGCGCTGGCCGGCCAGAAGTGGTCAAGGGAGCAGCCCATCTTCGTGGAGCACGAGGGCCACCGGGGCGTCCGGGCAGGCCTGTGGAAGCTGGTGGCGGAGCACGGCGGCGGCTGGGAGCTGTACGACATGAACGAGGACCGCACCGAGCTCAACGACCTTGCAGACAGGAACCCGGCCAAGGTCGCCGAGCTTGCGAAGCTGTACGGCGAATGGGCGGTGCGGTGTGGTGTTCGGCCCTGGCCGGTACACCCCCTGATGCTCGCTCGCCGAACCAGGGGCAAGCGAGCGCATATCTCCCAGCACCGGGCCAGCCCCACCGGGGTGTTCCGTTAGGCGGGGCCGGCGCTCCGAGATACAGACCCCGGCTACGATCTCGGGGGCGGGACCCCCTCCTCGCCGTCCGTGTAGATGTGCTTTCGGTCCGGGGTGGTCACCGCGAGGCGGACGGAGGGTTCGTCGCCCACCGTCGCTATCCCGTGGCGATAGCCTTCCTCGACGAATACGAGGTCGCCCTTCTTCGCGAGCACCGGCTCGCGGTCTCCTATCGTCCATTCCAGCTGCCCACGGATGACAACCCACCATTCGTCGAAGCCCGGGTGCCAGTGCGGCCGGTTCGATTCGCCGGGAAGCTGGTAGATCATGTTGGCGCGGTTTCGCTGGTCCAGAACGACCTCTTCCGCCCATGCGCTGTTGCGTCCGTGGCGTTCGAACATCCACTCCAGCGACGCGTGGACAAGGTTCGGAGGATCGAGGTTCTTTTGGACCGGCAGCTGCCTGGACGGCGGCACACCCTTGAGGTCGTGGTTGCTGTGGAGCGGGCTGACGGCCAGGCGGATAGTCTGCGAGGCCGTGCCGGTAGGCTGGATGTCGTGCCGGGCGCCGCAGTGAGCGACGACGATGTCGCCGTCCCCGGCCGTGATCGGCTCGTATTCGCCGATTTGCCAGGAGATATCGCCTCCGAGGATCACCCACCATTCGTTGTAGTCGGAATGGAGGTGGGGATCCCCCGGCGTGCCCGGCGGAGCGCAGATGACTATGGCCCGGTTGCGGCCGTCATACACCGGGATCTCCACCCAGCGTTCTTCACCGGCGTGACGAGCTTTGAGATCGTCAAGGCGTGTCACCGGCAGGTTGGGGGCGTCGCTTCCTGCGGGCATGCTGCTACCTCATTTCGGGCCCCTCGGCCCGGGTGACCGAGCAGGGCGATACGGGCGGCAGCGTAGCACCATCGCGACCGTCCCACAACGGTTGCCGCCGGGGCGCCGCGGAGCCGGATATACCGCAGCGAACGCGACGGTTCCGTCGCGCGGGACAGCATTTTCGGCTAGCGGGCGGGGTCCGGGACGTGCACCCAGGTAGTTGCGGGCTCGCCCTGTGCCGGGCCGCCGTCAGTCAGAGCTGCGCTGCGGATCAACTCCAGGGTCAGCGACGGCCCCGGTCCTTCGCCGTCCAGGAACGGCGCTGCACCGGCCTGAGCCGGGCCAGACCCGGTGTTTCCGATCCTCCGGATGGCGACGGCATCGAAGGTGTCGGAATCCTCAAGTGCCCGCACGTAGCGAAGGAGTGTTTCATACGCGGCGGCGGTCGCCCGGACGGTCACGAGTGTCCCGTCATCGTCGACTTCTTGGAGGACGATTCCGTCCACGCGATGCCTTGTGACTTCCGTCAGAGTCATCGCAAACCCCCGGCCGAGGCCTCTGATTGCATTGGCTTCCCATAGGGCGGCCTGCGCGTCCACGCTTACGGCTTCGATCCCAGCCTGCGTGCGTGCAGCGTTTCTCAGCTCTGCCGCCCGAGCCTGGACGCGTGTGTCGAGCACCTCGGCGACGTACCGTTGCTCGCCCACCGCAGCCATCTGGTCGTTCACCTCGGTGTAGAGAGCGCCGAGCCCCAGAATGAGAGCGGCAGCGGCAGCGCCGGCGAGCACGAGTCCGACGGGCATCTGCCGCGGGCGGTAGGCCGGCGGCAGGAACCGTAGCCGGGGCCGCGCCGCGTGGCGGGCCGCGCCGCGCCACCACGGCTTGCCGCGACCCAGGCAGGCTATTCCCACGCCGGCGGCGAAGCGAGCCGTCGGGAACCGCGCGGGAGCGCGGAGGCCGTGCGGCAGCTCCCATCGCTCGAATGCCAGCCCTTCGAGGGCCGCTTCCGTGCGCGACACGGCTTCGGCCTGGCCCGTCACGTAGAGGGGCGTTTCCTCCGGCAGCGGGTCGTCAGGGTGGAGCGAATTGTGATACCCGACGCTGCGTTCAAGCTCATCGAGAATGGCTGTTGCCGAGCGATCTGCCGGGAGACTCGGGTCGATAACTATGTCCCTGACCACTTCCGGCGTCCGGTCGGTGACCACGACCACGGACGCTCCGTGCAGCTCGATATCGACGACGATGGCCGTTGGTTCATCTACGGCCGCTGCCAGGGCCAGGGCCCTCGGTTGTATGTCGATGATCTGCGCGCCCAGGCGCGCGATCTGCTGCAGGTTGGTCTCTACGACGTTGCGGTACAAGCCAACGGCGTAGATTTCATGGGTCGGGGCAGGTTCCTCTTCGACATCCGGTTCTTCACCACCGGCGACCTCATCGGGCGTGCTGTCGTCTTCCGGGAGAGGCGTTGCGTGCCAGTCGATCTCCAGTTCGCCTGGCCGGACCCCCAGTCTTTCGCTGGCCGCTGCAAGAACGGCGTCCTTCAACCCAGCGGTGCCCGGCGCAGACACAGTGAACCGCCCTTGCACCATGTTCCGGCCGGTCAACGTCAGGGCAACGCGGCGGTTTTTGAGCCTCCGTCCCGGCAGGAGCAAGTCGATGAGCTCCGCCATGCGCTCGGCAAAGGCGTCAGACCCCACGATGAGCCCGTCGCGTACCACTGCCGGGGGCAGGTCGACTTCGGCCCAGCGCCGCACGCGGTTGCCCCTGATGACAGTGGCTCTGAGGGCGGTGTCGGCGATTGTGAGGGCGATGTACGAACCGAAGGGAGCCGCCAGGTACCTCAACACCGCGGAGACCCTCTCGGACAGGGCGGCCCAGGCAACGAGGACGGGGTACTCGACAGGTACGGGGTCGGGTCGCTCAGGCGGGACCAGGCGACCGGCGTATCCGAGGCCTTCCCACCGCATCGAGTCCGCCCACGCCGCCAGAGCCTGTCGGAAACGCGGCGAATGCTCTTTGCCGGCGGGGCGGCCTCGGCGCGCCAGGCCGCGGACCCGCGCCTGGAAAGTCCGCCGGAAGTGCCGCAGCCTGTCCAACGTCACGGCTACCCGCCTCCTGTCGTCGCTGACACGGCGGGGGACGCTGCTTGCCCCGAAGGGTCGCCTCCGCCGGCGGAACCGGTCTCCGGCAGGTGGTTGTACACGATGCACGACAGGACCAGAACGTATTCGTCGCCGTCGTCCGTCACGAACGCCCCACGGACCTCCAGCGTGTCGACAAGGCCGCTCTCGGCCAGATGCAGGAAGTTCTCGATTTCCGGCAGGGAACCTCTGGCCTTGACCAGGTACGGGACCGCTCGGTACGGACGGCCGTCGATGTCCTCAACGAACTCCGGTCGGGTCCCTGCGTCGATCACCGTGACTCCGGCGGTATCAGCCAGGTCCAGTGTGCGCCGGACCAGTTCTGTATCGGGAATCGCACCGACGCGGCTCGATCGGGCCGAGGCAAGCACGAGTTCCCAGCCGCGAAGCGCCAGCGTCAACTGGCCGGCCTGAGGAGCGGGGCGAGAAAGAGCGAGCCTGGCGGATGCGGCCCGCTCCGAGGATTCCTGCAGCCCGCGGCCGGAAGCGTAGTAGACGCCCCCGAGCGCGATGTATGCGGCACCGAGGATAACCAGGGCGGCCAGCGGATGCCAGACGAGGCGCGCCAGGGACCGCAGGCGAACAGACGCGGCCCGCCAGCGGTGGCGAGGGTGCTTCGAGGTCGTGCCTGCACCTGTTCCGAAGGCGGCCATGTGTCTACGACTCCACCCAGGCGAGGACCTCTACGCCTCCGGCGCCCAGCACGGTCTCTACATCCACGGTGTGGCCGTTGAGTTCCACGTGGATGTCATAGGCGCGGCGGACGACGATGGGCGCGGTTTCGCCCGTCGACACTGTGGAAAGGAAACCACCCCCGGGGTCTTCGACGACCTTGGCCGATCCCGCGGCGAAGTACGTCCCAGGCAGGAGAGTCCCCCGCATACGAAACGTCAACGTAGCCTGAGCCCCCGGACCGAGGGGCGAGGGCTCCACATCCCACGTGTACACCCACCTGTCGTTGATGATGTCGTGGTTGCGGTGGGGATCAGCCGCAGTCACTCCGCTCGTTGACCCAACTTCGTAGCCGAGATCCCTCGACGAGAACTGCCTGATCCACTCCAGCGTGAGCGGATCTGCTCCGCTGTTCGTCACGACAATGGTGTAGTCGAAGAGTTGTTCGGGACCCGCGCTGACCTGATCCGGTGCAACCCCGAGACTGATATCCAGATCGCCCAACTCCGTGGCCCGGACCTTCGCCGTGAGCGGCGCGTAAACAGTGCCGACGCCCTCGACTCGCGCACTACCGACAGTCCAGTAGCTACCCTCGCCCTCGTCAACCTCCATCAGCCACGACATAGTCGCCTGGCCGCCGAACGGGTCGACGGTGGCGTACGGCAAGAGCTCCCAGCGCCACCTGCCTGCGGTGTAAGTGGGGTCGATGTCGGTGAAGCCCGATGTTGAGCCAAGGATGTACTGGGGGCCGAACACCTTCGGATTAGCCTCCACACGGGATATCTGGTGTTCGACGGTGTCGTCGTTCACGATGGTCATCGTGAACGTGACCAGAGACGGGGTATCGGGGAGGATGTTTCCGGGCACCACCGAGAGCGCCGTGCCGAGGCCGTCACCCGCCAGCGCGTCCGAAGACGCGGTGACTGTAATCGTGGCCGTGCCTTCAGGAAAATCGAGCGTGTACGCGGCGCTCGGGGGCGACCCGGTCATGGAGCTGAGGAAATCCGGGTCGTGCTCGACGCGCCACAGGGCGTGCTCGGCGGCCGACGCGGTGTCGTTCATTGCGAGGGGACTGTATTCTTCCGCGCTTCGGAGGCCGAGCGAAACGCGGCCCAGCATCGGCCCACCCAGGATCGTCATCCCGAACAGGGCGATAAGCGCGATCGTGAGCGCGGCGACGCCACGCTGCCCGCGGCCAGCGGACACCGGGCCCCGGGCAGGCATGTTTCCAGCGCGGGGCAGCCGCACGTCATTCCCTCCCCAGTGAGACGTACATCGAGACCGACTCGGACATGTCGGGACGGGCGACTGCCGACACGTCGAAGGACAGCAGGATCAGCGACCCGGAACGCGAGAAGGAAAGCCCGGACAGCTGGCGGGCGACGACGGTCAGTCCACCGTCGCACGCCCGCTCCAACGCGTCGCCGTTCAGCACATAGCTGCACGAATGGGCGCCGAACTCATCGGTCCAGTCGAAACTTGCACTCGTTACCGGCGCGCCGCCATCGGAGACATCGGTGGAATCTGCCCGGTGAACATCGCGGGATATCCAGCGGGTCGCGCGCTGGGTCTCCGTGGTGAGTTCAAACTGGGCGCCCCCGTCGATGGTGGTTCGCTGCAGTTGATGTAGCGAACCGACGACGGTCGTGCCCAGGATCCCGCTTATTGCCAGGGCAGCAGCGAACTCAAGCAGCAGGAACCCTCGCTGCCCGCTTCCTCCGCGACGCCACGCGAACTTCTTAATCATCGGTCCACCCTCACGATCTCGGTTGAAAGCACCTGAGAACCCTGGTACGAAACGGTGATGGTCACAACCTGAATGGCAGCGTTGCCGCCGGGGAACGGCGCAGTAGTGTTGCTCACGACGAAGTCCTCTGGCGCGGGAACGCTGCTGTACTGGCCGGGAGTGGGCGAAAACGGCACCTGACCTATGTACTCGGCCTGAGAGGTGGCCACCCAGGCCGCAGTGGTCTGGTAGGAGCTGTGTGCGGCCGCGGCCGCCGCGGTCGAGATGAATCCCAGTGTGGTCAGGGTGGCAGTGCCGACGATCGCGATGGCCACCGCGGCCTCGACCAGCATGAAGCCGCCCTGGCGCAGGCCGGCGCGGGCCCGGAGCCCTGAGCGAGCCCCGGACACGCGGCGAAAGGTGTGCCACAACATGCATAGCGCTCCGATTGCCTTCTGCCGGGCCGAGAGGGGATTGTCTCGATCTGGTTTCACGGGTTCCTGACCCTCCAGCCGTCTACTTGAACGACCCCAGGACCGAATACATCGGCACTATCACCGCCATCGCGATGAAGCCGACCACAAGGGCGATCACAACTGTTGACAGGGGTTCGAGCAGCGCGACGAGCGTCTTGACGGTATCGGAAGCCTCGCGCTGGTAGAAGTCGGCCATTCGTTTCAGGTTTGCGTCCAGCGTCCCGGTGTCCTCCGCCACGCGAAGCGTCTGGGTGAACGTGATGGGGAAGATGCCCTCCGAGGTCATCGGCCCGGCGAGGCCCTCGCCGGCCAGAAGCGCGGCACGCACGCGGGCAAGCGCCTGCCTGATGACCTCGTTGGACGCCGTTTCGGCCGCCACCTCGAGCGCCTCCGGGAGCGGCAGCCCCACCTCAGTGAGGGACGCCAGGGCTCCGGAGACCCTCGCCACGTCGCTCTGGACCACAAGGCGCGACAGCACCGGCGCCCGCAACATGGTGCGGTGAAGCGCCAACCGTCCGCGCTCTGTCTTCAGATATCGGGGGACCGCGAACGCCAGCGCGGCGACGACCGCGACGAGGGGCAGCTTGTACGCAGCCAGGAACCCGGAAAGGCCCATGAGCAACCGGGTTTGAATGGGCAGGTCTACCTTCAGGTTCACCAGCAGTTCGATCATCGGGGGCAGGGCCACCGTGACCATGATGACGGTCACTCCGGCGCCGATCGTGAGGACGATGACCGGGTAGATCATCGCCTTCTTGGCCTGGCTGAGTGCCGACTCTGCACTGTCGAGGAAACTCGCCACCTGCGTCATCGCGGCGGA
>SDBU01006090.1_pt1 | contig 14267 bp, 9 predicted proteins | sample 2277071 | NCBI WGS metagenome assembly SDBU01 (sample SAMN10397929, study PRJNA504765) | marine sediment metagenome | isolation source: marine sediment core GS08_GC12, 126 cmbsf | place: Arctic Ocean: Gakkel Ridge, Loki's castle | collected 2008
GTTTTATATCTATTAACAAAAATGCATCAAAGCATACCTAACTATGGAATCGTTTTAATAATCTTCTCGGTAATGGTAAAAATTCTTGTTTATCCGCTCACCAAAAAGAGCCATACATCCGCCAAAGAAATGCAGGCCGTCCAGCCGCTGGTAACTGAATTAAAGGAAAAATATAAAAACAATCCTCAGAAACTCAACCAGGCCACCATGGCTCTGTACAAAGAGCATGGTGTAAATCCACTGGGGGGTTGTGTGCCCTTGCTGTTACAAATGCCTTTGTTGATTTCTCTGTTTCAGGTTTTCAGGTCAACGATCGAATTACGCGGTGCCTACTTTTTTGGCTGGATCACAGACCTCTCCAGCCCCGACACTATTTTTTATCTGCCTTTTACCATTCCCCTTTATGGTGACCAGGTTAGCGTGCTGCCGATTATTATGGGCGCATCAATGTTTATTCAACAGAAGATGATGCCAACCCAGGCTTCCGGGCAGCAGAAATACATGTCGTATTTCATGACCGGGTTTTTTGTGCTACTGTTTAACAACTTCCCTTCCGGTCTTAATCTTTACTACACTTTATTCAATGTTTTGACTATCCTGCAGCAAAAGTACCTTACCCCCCAACAACAACCGGTTGTCGCCCAGCCAAAGCCGGTAAAGAAGTCAAGGAAAGGTCGTAAATAAAACCACCCCGTCTATGGTGGCAGCCGAAACCATAGTTGCCACAGCTACTCCTTACGGTGTAAGCGGGATCGCCGTAGTCAGACTAAGCGGACCGGCGGCGCAAACGATCACTTCCGCCCTCTGCACACCTGGAAATGGTGCTGCACCCGCCCTCCCTCCGCGCACCGCTGTCCTGGCAGTTGTCCACAGGTTGGGCACCGCGTTCGACGAAGTTGTTGTTACATCGTTTAAAGCGCCTCGCTCCTACACCGGCGAAGATGTGGTGGAAATAGCCTGTCACGGTAACCCCGTAATTGTTGAATCAATTATTACCGAAACCTGTCGCTTGGGTGCCCGGATCGCCGAACCTGGTGAGTTTACTCGTCGTGCTTTTCTAAACGGAAAACTCGACCTGGTGCAGGCCGAATCGGTGGCCGGGCTAATTCAATCCAAGTCGGTTGAAAGTAGTCAATTGAACCTGCGCTTATTACGCGGTCAATTATCAGAGCGGCTGTTTAACCTGCGTGATAAAATTATTTCTCTTTTGGCCGAAGTGGAGTTCGAGCTTGATTTTTCCGAAGATAATTTAAATCCGGATCTAGTGCCCCGGTCTAAAAACATATTAAATACGTTAGTTAATAATATTCAAACCCTTATTGATTCATATCAACAAGGAAAACTGTTATCCCACGGCGCCAATGTAGTCATCATTGGTGCTCCCAACGTAGGCAAATCAACCCTGTTAAACGCCCTCACAAATAGTGATCGCGCGATAGTCAGCCCAACGCCGGGCACCACCCGCGACACCATCGATTATCCCTTGATCCTCGCCGGTGTACCAATCAATCTGGTCGACACGGCCGGTCTGCAACAATCATCGGAGCAAATTGAACTGGAGGGTATCCGGCGCACCCATATCCGAATCGAAGCAGCCGACCTGCTTTTAGCAGTGTATGAACCACCTAACTTCAACCAGTCGATCGATTTTAATTATCACCCTTCTGTACCATTATTAAATGTTTACAATAAAATCGATACTCTTTCTTCCGATAACAGGCGAAATTTATCAACTGACGATGAAGGCCAATTGTATATTTCTGCGAAAACCGGCGAAGGGTTGGACCAATTAAAAACACGAATAAAAACAGCGATGCAAATTTCACCCTCAACTTCGGATGAACTAATGCTCACATCCGCTCGGCAATTTCAGGCTTTATCGGTTTGCGAATCCAACCTGAATCAGGCGACGGAATTATTGCAATCACCGGCAGTGGCCTTCGAGTTAGTTTCAGTCGAATTACGGGAAGCAATCGATGCAATTGATCGTCTACTTGGAAAAACAACTGCGGACGATATCATAAATAATATTTTTAAACGTTTTTGTGTCGGGAAATAATAACTTGTTCCACGTGAAACCAGATGAATCATTTTGATATTGTTGTGGTTGGTGGCGGACACGCCGGTATCGAGGCGGCGCTGGCTGCTGCTTGTCTTAATAGTACTGTCGCGTTAGTTACGCACGACGTTCGGGCTATCGGAAGAGCCTCCTGTAATCCTGCGATTGGTGGCTTAGCAAAGGGGCAAATGGTTCGTGAGTTGGATGTACTGGGTGGCATTATGGGGTTGGCAACTGATCAGGCCGGGATTCAGTTTAAAATCCTGAACCGCTCTAAGGGCCGATCGGTCTGGTCGCCCCGAGCACAAATTGATAAACGCCGCTATGAGGCGCTGGTCCGGCAGGCGCTTTTAGAACATCCGAGTATTACGGTTATCGAGAATGAAGTCGTTGATATCCGGGATTCCGGCGGTATACTTAAAGGTGTAATACTCGACGACGGTACTATCATCGATACCAGGGCTGCTGTTCTCACTTGTGGTACTTTCCTCAATGGTCTGATTCACATTGGACAGCGGAAAATTCCAGCCGGCCGAATGGGGGAATCGGCTGCCCACGGAATAACGGAGGCTCTGGTAGCGCGCGGCTTCCGGGCAGGAAGACTAAAGACCGGTACCCCGCCCCGTTTGATGAAATCAACAATTGATTTTTCAAAAACCAATGTTGTTCGAGGCGACCAACACCCCACACCCTTTTCTTATCGAACCGCTGATTTTAATCCTCCTGATATTCCTTGTCATACAATTCGCACGAATGCCGCCTGTCACGAGTTAATACATGCCAATATTGCCGATGCGCCGCTGTTTTCCGGCGACATTGACGGTATTGGTCCCCGTTACTGCCCTTCAATTGAAGACAAACTATTTCGCTTTGCACATCATGATTCCCACACTTTATTCCTGGAGCCGGAATGGACTGGTTCCGAACAGATCTATGCCAACGGTTTTTCTACCAGTTTACCCGAGCGTGTACAGTTAGCTGCTCTTCGGAAAATATCGGGTTTGGAAAAAGTGCGTTTTTTCCGCCCGGGATATGCCATAGAATATGATTTTTTCGCCCCTTCACAACTACGCGCCACTCTTGAATCCAAATTGATCGCGGGTTTGTTTCTCGCCGGACAGATCAATGGAACGTCGGGCTATGAAGAGGCTGCCGCACAAGGGTTGGTTGCGGGCGTCAATGCGGTCATGTATCTGCGCAATAAAACACCACTGGTCCTGGGGCGTGACGAGGCCTACATCGGTGTTTTGATTGACGATCTGATAACCAAAGATACGCTTGAACCATACCGGATGTTTACCTCGCGGGCAGAATACCGCTTGTTATTACGCTACTCCAACGCTGACCGCCGCTTAGTGGATAAAGCCCGGTCTTTTGATCTAATCACAGCAGAAACGCATGAATTGATTCAAGCCAAGCTGGCCTTAACCGATCGTTTTTCGGTTTCCTTATCCGGGCTGGTAAAGCCGGCTGAAATAAATCCAGCTCTGACAGAAGCCGGCGAATCGTTGATAACCGAGCCAACCAGGGCGATCAACCTGTTGAAACGCCCCAGCGTTAAAATCGACATGCTGCCAAAACGACTGTTCAAGCATATCCACATATCCGGTTACCCCGACGGAATAAAGGACGAAATAATTGCCGAGGCCGAAACAGAAATTAAATATGCCGGATATATTGCCCGTCAAAACAAGCAGGTTGAAAAAATGAAACAGCAGGAAGCTTACCAAATACCTGACTCTTTCGATTATAGCCGGGCCGCGGCCATCTCAAACGAAGGGCGAGAAAAACTCCTCACCGTTCGTCCCGAGACCCTCGGCCAGGCCATGCGGATATCCGGCGTGTCGCCAGCCGATATTGCCATCCTTTCGGTGGTATTAGCTAAACGAAGCTGATGGTTTCACGTGAAACATTACCGGCCGGGTTGGTCACTTTTTTTTCTGCTTTAAGCCGTGTTTCGGAAATATCTCAACTTGCAGCGGCGCTTTCGCAGGCCAGACCCTATGCCTGCAGCGGATTTAACCAGCCGCTGGCCGCACTGACAACTCTAGCGCTTTGGCAAAAAAGTAAACAACCGCTAATTTGTATCAGTGATGATCAGTCTGAAGGTGAGCTTTTTTATCGCACGCTATTTAACCTGATTAATAAGAACATCTTTTATTTTCCCGAGCCACGTGATTCTGATGCTCGGGTTCCCGGCTTTACACCGGATTGGGAACGTTATCAGGCAGAATTGATCGATATTATCAGCCAAGAATTCAGTGGTCTGGTTTTTACCACACTCAACGCATTAAATCTTCCTCTAATCCGCACCGATCATGAAGCCGGTTTTTCTATATCGGTGACTTCCAAGCTTAATATCGGCAAACTGATTAAGACTCTTGATAATTGGGGATATGAACGCGTTGACCATGTGTATACCCCCAAAAGCTATGCTGTGCGCGGCTGTATTCTGGATATATTTATTTTATCGGCAGGTTTACCTACCCGAATAGAACTTTTTGGCGACGAGATTGAATCCCTGCGTTCTTTCAATCCCCTTTCGCAGCGCACAGAGACTAAATTAAAAAAACTTGAAATCTTACCGCCGCCAACCGCCCCGTCAAGCTCTTCAGTATCCTTATCCGATGCTCTTCCCAGTGGGTTTTTAACACTATTCATTCAAAAAAATACTCAAGGTTATTATCTCGGAACTTCCGCTAACCTTAAACCGGATTTAATTAATTGCCAGTCTACGTCTTTTGTACGCCAAACCTGGGAAGCTAAGCTGGAAATTCTGATCAACGCCTACCGACAATTCGGTAACCACCTGTTTGTTTTCACCGATTCAAAAGAACAAATTGAATCCCTGGATAAAAAACTGCCTTTCAAACCGCAGTATTTAGCAGCCCCGCTGCAAAAAGGTTTTATGTTGCCCGACTACCGTTTGGCGAGCTATACCTATGCTGAACTATTTCAGATATCATCACGACGTAAACAGCGCTGGTCTGCCCTACCTGATAAATCCACTCATAAACAATTAAGTTCTTTAGAATCATTGGATTGGGGAGATTTTCTGGTTCATCAGGATTTTGGGGTCGGCCTATACCGTGGATTGAAGCAAATCGATAGTAAAACCGCAACTCAGGAATGCATTAGCATCGAATACGCTGATGGCGGGGTGGTCTATGTTCCAGTGGATAAATTTTCCCGGGTACATAAATACATCTCGGCCGGTGATGCAGACCCTAAGTTATCGCGGTTAGGCACAACCCAGTGGGAACGGCAAAAATTTAAAACCAAGAAATCCGCTTCTGCCGTCGTTAAGGAATTATTAAGCCTTTATGCCCAGCGCAGTCAGCCCCGCGGTTTTGAATATCAACCAGACCGGGAATTGCTCTTTGAGCTGGAAACCACTTTCCCTTATGAAGAAACACCAGACCAGGCCTCTGCTATTGAAAATTCGCTGAATGATTTAAAGCAAATAACGCCGATGGATCGTCTGATTTGTGGGGATGTTGGTTTTGGAAAAACCGAAGTTGCTCTACGAACAGCCCTGGGTGTTATCAGTAGCGGATATAAGGTTGCTTTCCTCGCACCGACTACCGTCCTGGCCGACCAGCATTATCTGACCTCAAAAAGCCGTCTCGATCCGATTGGTGTTCGAGTGGAATTATTGTCACGTTTCCGTACTCCCAAAGAGCAGAAAGAAATTATTCGGAATCTGTCAGCGGGCACGATTGATATGATCGTGGGGACCCACCGACTTCTTTCAGCCGATATCGACATACCACTGTTAGGTTTACTCATTGTCGACGAAGAACATCGCTTTGGTGTCCGCCATAAAGAACGAATCAGACAGTTAAAAAAGAATGTCGATGTGATGACTTTGAGCGCCACCCCTATCCCCCGTACTTTACAGCAGTCTTTGATCGGTATCCGTGATATAAGCAAGATTGAGACACCCCCAAAAGAACGTTTGCCTATTCGTACGTCGATTCATTTTTTCAACTGGGAAGTTATGGTTGCGGCGATTGAGCTCGAGCTCAATCGTAATGGCCAAGTCTTCTTTTTACAAAATAATATTGAAACATTACCCTTTTACCAGGAAAAAATCCGATCTTTCTTTCCGGATAAAACCGTTGCAATTGCCCATGGTCAAATGTCCAGTCGGCTTTTGGAATCCACCATGCTGGCCTTTTTTAGCGCTGAAATTGATATTTTAATTTGTACAACAATCATTGAATCCGGTCTCGATATCGCCAATGCCAACACAGTCATCATCAACGATTCTCATCGTTTCGGTTTAGCTCAGATTTATCAAATTCGGGGTCGGGTAGGGCGCAGTAATCGCCAAGCGTATTGTCTTCTGGTTATTCCTAAAAACGTCAAGTTGACTAAAAATGCTTATCAGCGCCTCAAGGCGATTGAGTATTTTTCCAATCTTGGGGCAGGCTATGATATCGCTTTAAAAGATCTGGAAATACGCGGCGCCGGAAACCTGTTTGGTTTTGAACAAAGCGGCCAGATTGCCACCGTTGGTTTTGAAATGTATTGCAAGATACTAAAGGATGCTGTTGATGAGGCCACAGGTAATTTAAAAACCGATAAGCGCGAATCTGCTCAAGTGGTCTTTGGCGGCGATGCTCTTTTTCCGGCTACCTATATGAATATTGTCCAGGATCGACTGTTCTTTTACCAGAGACTGGCTGATGCGGATGCTCCACAAACCGTCAAACAAATTAGAGCTGAACTACGTGACCGGTTCGGTCCTTTGCCGGAGGCTGTAAACAACTTGATCTATGTAGCTCAGTTGAGGGTTCGGTCACTCGGGTCCGGGCTGCGACTAATTAATATTCAAACCGATTCAATTATGGGAACTGTTACTGCTAAAACACGTTTTCATAATTCGGTGGAAATGATGTCTGAGTTAGAAACATTGCTCAAAAATTCATCCCCAAAATATCTATTTAGCATGGATAAGAAAAATAATTTAAGATTTGAAATTCAATTGCCGTCCCTGTCAAAATCCATGACAATGGCAAGTTCAATTGTGGAATTGTTTTCACCCTCGCCAGAGAAGTAATTTAACCTGATGAAAGATCTATTAAAACTTTATATTCGTTTATTTGCCGTTGTAGTAATTGCCTTATGGTCTTGCACAAACGATAAAACCGGAGATAACGTCGTTGCCCGGGTGGGCAATGTTGTGCTAACATATGAAAGGCTTAATCAAATGTTAGCTGAACAATCTTTACCGGCTTCAAATTCTTCCCTGGTTGTATCGCAATGGGTTAATGATGAATTACTTTACCAGGCGGCCTTAGAACAAAACTTACAACGTGACGCTTCAATTAAATATGCGGTTGAAAAGTTTCGCCGTGAATTACTAGGTAGCATGTATTTGGAAATAACTATGACCTCTGGTATAACCGTCACACAAGAGGAAATAAACTCAGCCTACGAAGCAAACCTGGAAAGTTTTTACCGTCCGGTAGATGAGGCACGGATAAATCATTTTATCATTCAAGACCGAAATGACGCCCGCAGGGTACGCCGTATTTTAGCCCGCAGCCGCTCAGGAGCCGATAGAAAAAAAGCTTTCTCAACCCATCATGTGGAAACGGTAGTTGTAAAAAGAGGATCATTACTCAAACCCCTGGATGATGCGATCTTTGGCCATAACTCCCGCGGTACTGTCCTCGGACCGCTATCAACCGATTACGGCTATCATGTAATTGAAGTACTGGAACGTAATAAAGAAGGTTCCTACCGCGACTTGGACGATGTGTATGATGTGCTGCGCCATCAGCTTTATCAAAACTACGCTTCCCTTAACTCAATTAAAATTTTAGACAGTCTCCGTACTGTAACGGAAATAGAAATCAATCTGGAGAATTTGAATCCATGAGGATTAAAAATCAGCTTACCTATATTATGTTTTTAGCTGCCCTGCTAAGTGCTCAAGATAACCAAATGGTTATTGACGGACTGGCGGCAATTGTTGACAATAACATTATTCTGAAAAGTGATGTTGCCCAGCTAGTTCAAATGACAGCAATTCAGCAGCGCATTAATCCTCAGTTGGAGCCGGAACGTCTGGTAAAACTACAAAAAGACATTCTTCAATCCATGGTCGACCAGAAAATCATCCTGGAGATGGCAAAGCTTGATTCAATCGAGGTAAAAGAAAAAGAAATAGACCAAGCCCTGGATCAACAGATTGAATATATGATCTCTCAGGCCGGCAGTGAGGAACTGGCTGAAGAAATGCTGGGGCAGTCCCTAAAATCGCTAAGGCGTGAGTATAAACCGGACATGCGTGATAGAATGATAACCGAGCGTTATCAGCAACAATTATTAATGTCAATTACTGTCAGTCGCCAAGAAGTCGTTGATTTTTTTAACACCTACAAAGATAGTATCCCTTTCTTTCCAACCCGGGTTCATTTATGGCATCTGTTGACCGAGGTTGAAGCCGGTGAAGAAAGTCTTCATGATGCCAAGCTGTTAATTTCTGACATGCGTGAGCGTATTATCAATGGCGAATCCTTTGAGGATTTAGCCCGGGATTACTCACAAGACCCCGGTTCGGCTGCTAACGGTGGCAGCTTGGGGTTGATACGTCGGGAATCGCTGGTACCTGAATTTGAAACAATTGCTTTTACACTGAGCGAGGGTAAAATCAGTCAGCCGGTAAAAACCCAGTTTGGCTACCATTTGATTCAGACAATGAAAAAACAGGGTGAAAAGATTCATGTTCGCCACATTCTCATTACTCCCAAAATTTCAGAATCTGATGAATCTCGCGCTTATCAATTTGCCAGTAATTTGAAAGACTCCATTAGTACTATTGATGATTTTTCAAGATTAGCTAAAATTTATACCAAAGATGATGAAACCAGGGGGAAGGGCGGTGACTTAGGTTGGGTTAATCCTCAGGAATTCCCCATCCCTGAGGTAGCACAGATTATTAATTATCTGGAAATGAATGAATGCAGTAGACCGGTAAAGACCTCTTTCGGCTATCATCTATTCTGGATTGAAGACATAAAAATTGGTGGTAAACCTGATCTTTCAAGACATTGGACTGATTTGGAAAAGATGGCCATTGAACATAGAAAAGTTGATTGGTATGCTGAATGGATTGCTAATGCTCGTCAGAATTTCTTTATCCATATCATGGATTAAGAATGTTTTCCACATTATTACCAACAGGATATTAACAATATTTTTTATGCTATTATTTGTTAATCCTTCTGCTAATATTTACGCTTTTAGCCCGAATTACCCCCAGCCGCTCATCTGTTATCCACATAATGTTATCTCTTAACTAAACAACTTGTCGTACGAAAAAAGACATGGGTTAGCCGTTTTCAAATCCTCTCTGTCAACAATATCCACAGTCCTAATAAATAATATACTTTTATTTATAAACTATATATATTATTCTTTATTCACTCAAGTGATAAAATTTAAAAACGACTTGTTAATACAAACTGATTGCGGTAACATCATGCATATTAAAAACAAAAAATCGTCCGTAAACCAATAACCCAATTTGGACCATTTATGAAGATTTCCACCTCAAAATCTGAATTACAATCAGCATTACAAAAACTATCTAAAGCTACACCGGTACGCTCTACCCTTCCAATTTTAAACAGCGTATTATTTATTGCTGAAAATGATGGGGTGTTATTACGTACCACCGATCTTGAAATAACCATTATTGTTCCATTGGAAGCCAGCTTGGAAGACACCGGGTCGGCCGCCGTTCCATTACATACTTTATTGGAAATAACCAATGAGCTTCCGGAGACCCGTCTAACGATCGCAATTGATGCTCAGAATCGTGTTGAATTGAGCACAGAAATCGGTGTTTATGATCTTATGGGAAAACCAGCCGATGAATTTCCAGCAACACCGGATGTGGATAATCAAAAGACATTGTCGATGGCAACGGAAGTGATGCGCGACATTATTGATAACACCAGTTTTGCCGTCAGTAAAGATGAATTAAAACCTGCTCTGACCGGGGTTCTCTTTCAGTTTAATGAGCAAAATTTGACCTCCGTCGCAACAGATGGTCACCGACTTGTTAGATATATTCGTACCGATTATCACACGGATAATTTCAGTGGTGATATAATTGTGCCACGAAAATTTCTTGGATTACTAGGCAACTTCCTTTTCGGAGAAGATAATATTGATATCAGTCTCGGTGATAAACACCTGACAGCCAGAATAGGTAAAAACACCATTATTACCCGCCTGATAGATGAGCGCTTTCCTGATTATGACACGGTGATTCCGCGTGATAATGAGAAGCGGTTAACAGTGGAGCGCGAAACGATCCTTGGCGCGGTTCGACGAGTTTCGATATTTTCAAATAAATCAACCCACCAGGTAGCGCTGAGAATAATTGATGAAAAAGTGACCATAACAACGGAAGATCCTGAAAAAGCCTCGCGCGCCCAGGAAAATGTACCTGCCTCCTACTCCGGTGATGATTTGGTAATAGGTTACAACGCAAACTATCTAAAAGATATTTTAGCGCACATCAAAGTGGAAAAAATCATCATTGATTTAAAAACACCAATCAGCGCCGGTCTATTCTATCCGGAGGAACAGGCTGACAACAGTGATTTAACAATGCTGTTAATGCCAATCCGATTGAATGATTGACAATGCCCACCGCTGACTTAATACAGAAATAAATTTACATAAATTTTATTTTTCGCTGTTAGCAGTATGTCGGTTAAAGAAATTGCTGTACACTCATTTCGTAATCATGATCAAGCCAGGCTTAAATTCGGTCCCGGAGTGAATGTCATTTGGGGAGGGAACGGTTCGGGGAAAACATCAATTCTTGAGGCAATTTACCTGTTGGCATATGGTAGAAGTTTTAGAACCAATAGATTGTTAGAAACCCTGCAAATCGGGTGCGATAAGATGAATATCGCGGGAATATTTGAACAGGGAAAAGAGCAAAACCATATCCAGCTCAATCAATTGCACGACGGACGTAAACGATTCATCCTCAATGAAAAACCGATTTCAGGGGCGCGAGAACTCATTGGCCTCAACCCGGTGGTTGTTTTAAGTCCGGAAGAACAAATTATAACAAAAGGTGCACCGGGGAACCGGAGATCGTATTTTGACCGGGTTTTTTCGGTGGTTTCTAAAGCGTACGTGGACACGCTGGTTAGCTACACACGGACTTTGAAACAAAGAAACGCCGCCCTAGTAAGGGTAGCGACCAATAATGCTCCGGTATCGATGATCACGGCCTGGGACGATACATTGGCTACAAATGGAAATAAAATCTGGCGTGCACGAATTCAATACATAAATGAATTTTCAGGTTTATTAGAAGAAGTGGCGCATGATTTCACAGTAGATGACTTAAAATTATGCTTGCAGCTCACTCCGGACACTGCGATCACAGTCGATGAACACAAAAATATATTAGAACAATCCTTAAAAAACGATATACGTCGCGGTTATACTGGATCGGGACCCCATCGGGACATATATGAAATCGGATTTAATGGTGAAGATCTTCGTAAATTCGGGTCTCAGGGAGAACATAAAATCACCATGGTTTTAATTAAGATGGCCGAGGCCCGGTTTATTAGAAAACATACCGGGAAAAGACCGACAATTATACTGGATGATCTGTTTGCCAAATTGGATTTTCAGCGTAGCGATCAAGTGCTATCTGCTTTAGGAAAGGATCTTCAAACGATAATCACAGCCACCGATATTATTGATCTGGAAAAAAAGGGTGTTAACCCGTCCGGTTCCAATGATACCAGTTACCACTTGGGGTTGAATTGATGGCTCAGAGCCTAAAGGATGTGTTAGATTCTTTTTTAGATAAAGCAGGTTTGACCACCGGTATTAGACAGCAACAAGCACTGTTGTGCTGGGAAGAGGTTGTCGGCAATACAATTGCTAAGAACACGACCCCGGAAAAAGTTGAGCACGGAATTTTAATTGTAAGAACGACAACACCGTCTTGGCGTCAAGAATTATTATTCAAAAAGTCACAAATAATTGACAAAATAAATGCCTCTTTAGGAAAACAAACGATAAAGGATATTCGTTTTATATGACACAGCAGAAACCAAGCGATAGTAAGTATAGCGCCGAAAAAATACAGGTTCTAAAAGGACTTGAAGCAGTCCGACGTCGCCCGGCCATGTATATTGGAGACATTAGTAAACGTGGTCTCCACCATTTAATATTTGAAGTTGTTGATAACAGCATTGATGAAGCCCTGGGGGGCTTCTGTAGTAAAATTAAAGTTGTATTGGAAAAAGATAATCTGATCAGCGTGGAAGACAATGGCCGTGGTATTCCGGTCGATATCCACAAAGGAGAAAATAAGCCGGCTTTGGAAGTGGTAATGACCGTATTACACGCCGGTGGAAAATTCGACAAGGGCTCTTATAAGATTTCCGGTGGCTTGCACGGCGTCGGTGTTTCGGTCGTGAATGCCTTATCTGACCATTTAATTGCTGAGGTTTACCGTGATGGCAAAATCTATCGGCAGGAATACGTCAGAGGGAAAACTATCACCAAGCTGGAAGTGGTTGGAAAAAGCAAACGAACCGGCACTAAAATCAGTTTTATACCCGACGCGGAAACTTTTAAAGAAAGAGATTTTGAATATCAGATTGTTGCTGATCGCTTGCGTGAATTGGCCTATCTGAACAGTAATTTGGAAATTTCCCTGGAAGATCGACGTAGCGCTGAAGTGACCGGTGACATCTTCCAGTTTCAAGGTGGATTATGTGATTTTATTAAATATCTTGACGGGCACGCCCACCCCCTGCACAACAAAGTCATTACCGTCAATCGCAACACGGGGGAGGTTCCTGTGGATGTTGCTTTGCGCTATAATGACAGCTATACCGAGAACATTCTCAGCTTTGTAAATAATATTAATACCATTGAAGGCGGGACGCATATGTCCGGATTTCGCACGGCTTTGACCAGGGGTCTGAATACCTATGCCGCGCGGAACAATCTGCTAAAAGGTAAAAAAGGCGAAGGTGTATCAACCCTTGGGGGTGAGGATTTTCGGGAAGGTTTAACGGCGATTCTCTCGATTAAGGTACCGGAGCCGCAGTTTGAAGGTCAGACCAAGACCAAACTAGGCAATAATGATGTCAAGGGAATTGTTGACTCTATTGTATTCGAAGGGATTCTGGATTTTCTGGAGCAGAATCCCCAAATCGGGAAACGAATTATTGAAAAGGCGGTCCTCGCTGCCCGTAGCCGGCAGGCGGCCCGGAAAGCCCGTGAACTTATCCGCCGTAAAAGCGCCCTGGATGGTGGTTCCCTACCCGGTAAACTGGCCGATTGTTCCAACCGCGACCCACTAACGAGTGAACTGTACCTGGTTGAGGGAGACTCCGCCGGTGGATCGGCTAAACAGGGACGCGACCGCCGGTTCCAGGCTATCCTGCCACTGCGGGGGAAGGTCATCAATGCCGAGAAAGCACGGATTGATAAACTGCTGAATAATAATGAAATCCAAATGATTATCACGGCCCTTGGTGCGGGCTTCGGCGGCGATCCGGATAACGATCAAGACAGGACGGGAACCGAGTTTAATATAGATAAACTGCGTTACCATAAAATAATAATTATGACCGATGCAGATGTTGATGGCAGTCACATTCGTACCCTCCTGTTGACTTTCTTATATCGTAAAATGCCCGAATTGGTAACCGGAGGTTATGTATATCTGGCTCAACCGCCACTATACCGGCTGCGTAGCGGTAAAAAAGTATTATACGCTTACGATGAAAATGAACGCTTGATTCTGTTTGAACGCCTGAAAAGGGAAAGAAAAAACCAAAAAATTGAAATTCAACGCTATAAAGGTTTAGGTGAAATGAACCCGGATCAACTTTGGTCCACAACCATGGATCCGGAACGCCGCTCGTTGTTGCAGGTCACTATAAACGATGCCGTCGAAGCATCGATGACTTTTACGGACTTGATGGGCAGTGATGTTGAAGCTCGCCGTAAATTTATCGAAACAAATGCCAAGTTTGTTGTAAACCTGGACGTCTAGTCAAACAATAGACCATAGGGTTAAGTTTTTAAAATTAGAGGATTAATGTGGATATTTCCAGAGAAAATATTATAAATCGCGATATAGTCGAAGAGATGCGCGAAAGCTATCTCAATTACTCCATGTCGGTAATTG
>SDBU01006091.1_pt1 | contig 14265 bp, 14 predicted proteins | sample 2277071 | NCBI WGS metagenome assembly SDBU01 (sample SAMN10397929, study PRJNA504765) | marine sediment metagenome | isolation source: marine sediment core GS08_GC12, 126 cmbsf | place: Arctic Ocean: Gakkel Ridge, Loki's castle | collected 2008
GTATTATGATTAGAAAGGTACAATAATACTAAAATTGATAAAGTATAATCATTAACGCTAACCATGACTGCCCAGGACAGCCGTATCCAACCTAGCTTTCCTCTATAATTATGCTTTTTATGGTATCACCATTCTTAAGCGATTCCAGTACTTTCGTTCCCAGCGTCAACTGACCAAATACCGAGTGCTTACGGTCAAGGTGGTGTTGTGCAGTATACGTAATGAAAAACTGAGAGCCATTCGTATTAGGCCCCGAGTTAGCCATCGATAATGCTCCAGCGACGTGAGTGTGCTTGGAAAACTCATCAGCGAATTTGTATCCAGGGCCACCTGTTCCAGTTCCAGCGGGGTCTCCTCCTTGAGCCATGAAGTCGGGGATAATCCGGTGGAATGTTGTATTGTCATAAAACCCCTCGCGGGCAAGGAAGACGAAGTTATTCACCGTTACTGGTACATCGGCGGCGAACAAATCAAGCATAATGATTCCCTTCTCTGTTTTGATGGTGGCGGTGTATTGCTTACTGGTATCAATTGTCATCGGTGGCGGTGTTGAGTAATTCATAAGATAATCTAACCTCGCTTTAATAGTATTTCATGCTCAGAAGTTCGTTAGCAAAAATGTTAGCAAGATAATCTGATTCTTCAGCTATAATCTTAGCTAAAATATATAGGTTGAATTATATAACGCACGACATAGAGAATAATATATTTGCGGAGTTTACCTATCTCTTAAGTGAGAATAAAACTCTCCAAGTTGACTGATTTCTTAATATAAATGATTTAAGCTAACCCTTAATTCCAGAGATTTCCTCCATCAACAGAACTAGAGCTATATGGTCTAGCTCTCCTCTGCCGGTCGCCTCTAGGGCGCTGAAAAATTGGCGAACCAAACTAACAGTGGGCATCGATACTCCCAACTCCCTACCAATAATTAGTGCAATATCCATATCTTTCGCCATTTGTTTGACCGTGCCAGTCGGAGAAAAATCACGCTTCGCTAAATAAGATGCTTTTGTACACACATGTGGTGAAGCCACCAAAGAATTACTGAAGACCTCCAATACCTTGTGCCAATTCAAACCAGCTTTCTGGCAAAAGGTCACTGCTTCCGCCAGTGCCTGAGCACTTATGGCGACCATCATATTGTGGGCAATTTTAAGATACAGTGCTTCCTCTTCGGTTCCTAGATAAAATATCTTTTCACCCATAACTTCCAGAATATTTTGGCACTTATCATACGCCTGTTTATCTCCAGAGACCAGAATAGTCAGTTTACCAGCTTCCGCCACTTTGGTAGATCCAGATACTGGAGCTCGCAACATGTTCGCGCCTCGCTCCAACATTGCTGAACCCACTCGACTAGAGATATTAGGGCTCACTGTGCTCATATCAATTAGGATACTTGGATCACTAATTCCAGCTAGGATGCCATTTTCACCAAAAGTAACTGCTTCTAAGGCAGTGTCATCAAAAACCATGGTTATGGTTACATCTGACCTAGCAGCTACTTCCTCAGGTGAGTTCATTACCTTCGCACCTCGTTTACTAAGGTCGGCTGTTTTAGCCTTGGTTCGATTCCATATATTAAGAGGGAAACCGGCATCAAGCATCCGTTTAGCCATGGGCTCACCCATTAGACCTAAGCCAATAAAACCTATATTTTTGCTTGCCCCTTTAATTCCTCTGGTCATTCTTAGATACCATCCTTTCCCCTGAGAGTATTTAATTGTATAGTAAACCTTTATGAAAATAATTTAAATCAACAGAAATGTTAGCAAAAATAAGTAGTTCCGAATACATTTTGGTCTGCGTTCTAGCCTCGTTTTGTAACTTCTCGCACCTTTTTATACCTTTTCCTGCTCTAAAGTTCGTTAGCAAAAATGTTAGCAAGATTTGAAATATCGCTCACTGTATTATGCCTGGCTGAATACGCTGCCAGCGGTTAACACCGCGATGACTCTCGCTGGGGCACCGTCGCAGCGGTATATCTTTATCGGCATGGCTATTAATTGGAATTCGAGGTCAGCAAAGGTTTCCAGATTTATTAGATTTTCAATGAGCGGGATGCCGTTCTCCAGGAAATGGCGATGGTTCGGGCAGTCACCTGGATGTGGCTGGATAGCTTGCTTTGCTCCGGCGTCAATAGGGTGGTCAAGCCCTACTGCCTTTACTCCGTGTGATGATAGCCACTTCGAAGCCTCAATTGCGAGGTAGGGATTATCCACGTAAAAGTTGGGCTGGAAGAAGGCTGTCTCTGCCCATCCGGTATGCAATACCGCTATTTTACCTTTCAGGTAAATGTTTTGCGCATTGACCACGGACTGAATCTGCTCCGCGGTTATGGCGCTATTTCGTGTGGCAGTGTTTCTGAGGTCAAGCCTCACCGCCTTCCCCATCACTTTTTGCAGAGGTAAATCATCTATGGTCATGCCTCCAGCGACGAAATGATAAGGTGGGTCTACATGGGTGCCTACATGGATGGGCATGGTGAGCTTGGTATTAGAGCGCCCGTGGACTTCATGGACATGGATTGGTTCTAAGATAACTTTAGGGAACAGGTGAAAGACGGGAAGTCTGGGATCGCCGAGAGTGGCAGTTAGGTCGATGATCTTGGGCATGCCCTATTTTCTCCTTCCTAATGAGTAGCCTACACTTTAATAATTTCTGGTGTATAGAAGTTCGTTAGCAGGAAAGATCTAACTTAGTAGAAAAATATTGTAGACATTTTTCTCTAATCGCCAGCCGCCATTGATTAGATATCGTAATGTTATAGCATAACCGAATAACCACCATCAACTGGCAAAGATACCCCGGTGATGAAGTCTGCCGCTCTGCTGGCTAGAAATACAGCTGCTCCGGCTACATCTTCTGGTTCGCCCCACCGGCCGGCTGGGGTGCGAGCTAGAACGCGCTCTTCCTGACCTGGCATATCCTTTCGTGATTGTACCGCCAATTCCGTATTGATGAATCCAGGCAGGAGAGTATTCACCTGAATATTATCCGGCGCCCAAGCAACCGCTAGGCTACGTGTAAGTTGTGCTATTCCGGCTTTACTAGCCCCGTAAGGAGCCAGTTTTGCGCCTCCGAAGATGCAGTTCATAGACCCGATATTTATAATTTTACCCTTGCCTGATGCTTTCATTGCCGGGTAAACTGCCTGTGAGCACAGGAAAGCACCACGGAGGTTGATATCAAGTATTTCATCCCATTCTGTTACCGTGTAATCCTGAGGCATCTTCCGGATGTTGATGCCAGCATTATTTACCAAGATGTCTATGTGCCCGAACAGCTCTAGCGATTTCTCCATCAGCAGTTTAATTTGGTCATCACTCAAAACGTTCACACTAACGCCAAGCACTTGTGTCCCAAATTTATTTCGAATATCCTCAACCGCTTTATTTATCTTGCTTTCATCGCGTGCCGCAATAACTATATTAGCGCCTACAGCGGCTAATCCGCAGGCTATCGCCTTACCAATTCCGCTATTTCCTCCAGTTACAATTGCCACCTTATTACGCAGGTTAAATGGATCTCTCATCAGCGAATCCTTTATAGTTTTTCTCCCTTAAAAATTCCTGATATTATATTATCAGGTTAATCCTTCAGGTATCCAGTCTGGTATTAATTAGAACACACAAAAGTTCTTTGGTTCAAATCCGTTCACTATTACTTCATTCTAGCAGGTCACAGAACAAGTAATTGTTTAATTAGATGGTAAGCGAGAATTTGTTGTATCATCTAGTAAATAATCAAGAAAGAAATGAAATTAGCCGTCATATTTAGAATTAAATTCAACAGATAGCTTTAGATTAAATATACCCCAAGAATAAAGGAAATAAAATGAACAAAGCTCGCGAATTCTTTGAAAAACAGTATATCGCCAGAACCAAGAAATCGAAACAGATGTACGAGGAAGCAAAGCACTACCTTGCCGGTGGAGTTACCGGAGGTGCTCGATACCGGAGACCCTATCCTCTCTATATGAGAGAAGCTATGGGGAGCAAGCTATGGGATGTTGACGGCAATGAGTACATTGACCTGCTCATGGGCGCAGGTCCGGGCATTCTCGGACACTCGCCGCCTTCGGTTATGGCGGCAGTACAAAAGCGCCTTGATTGCGGAACAATAATGCAGGTGACCGGGGAACCCGCCGTTGAACTTGCCAAGAAGATAACCCAACATATTCCCGGGATGGAACTGCTCAGATTTGTGAACTCCGGTTCGGAGGCGGTTCATATCGCGTTGCGGACAGCCCGTGCCTTCACGGGCAGAGATAAATGTGCCAAATTTGAGGGCAGCTACAACGGGCAAATGGATAATGCGCTGGTGAGTGGCAACGTTTTTGGCGGGCCTGAGGATAACTCTGAGTCCCTTCCCGACTCGGCTGGTATTCCCAAGAGCATTCTTAATGACACGATTATCATACCGTGGAACAATCCTGAAGCAGCGGTAGCACTCATTAAAAAGCATGCCAAGGAGCTTGCGGCGGTGCTTATGGACCCTACCGGTGGCATATTTCTGGGAGGGATGCCGGCTGACAAATCATTTGTTCAAGCGATAAGGGAAGTGACCGAAAAAGAGGGTATCGTCTTAATATTCGATGAAGTTATTTCCGGTTTCAGGATGGGCCTCAGCGGCGCCTGCTCCCTTTCGGGTGTGATTCCGGATTTAAGGACTCTGGGGAAAATAATCGGCGGTGGTTTTCCGGCCGGGGCCTACGGAGGACGCCGGGATATCATGGAGAAGGTGGTCAGCCCCCCTGAAAGCGCAACTTCCCACGAGCAGAAAATATTCTCATCCGGGACTTACTCGGGGAACCCGATTTCCATGATCGCTGGGCTGGCCACGATAAAAGAACTGGAAAAGCCCGGTTTTTATGAGAGACTTGACGGTAAAGGAGAGCGTATAAGGAGTGGTCTTATTAAGATGGCTGGTGAGATCGGGTTTGCCATTCAAGTTCTCGGCATACGCTCGATATTCAGCGTTCACTTCACTGATCGCCCGCTCAGAAACATTCGTGATATCCTCAAGAGCGATAGAGAGACCGCCAGTGCTTTTTACACCGGGTTGGTTGCCAACGGCACTTATATACCAGACTATCACTATGCTTCTATCTCCGCAGCTCATACCGACGATGATGTGACGCAAATCTTGGATGTATCGGAAATGGTGCTCAAGGAGATTAAAAGGCTACAGGTGTAATTAAAAGTTTAACCGAATGGATACGAATTACTCACAATTTAGTACGTACTGAGGTGGCAATGAAAAGTAAAACTGCTATGGTGACGGGAGCCGGGCGGGGAATTGGAAAGGCTATCGCACTGGCTTTGGCTAAAGAAGGTATGGACGTAGCCGTAAATGCGCGTCATCTGCCCGAGATTAAGGCTACTGCTGACGAAATAGAAGCGCTGGGCCAGAGGTCAATGGTTATTCCGTGTGATGTTTCTGATTATAAGGCGGTTAAAGAAATGGTGCAGCGGATTGTTAACGAGTGGGGCGGGATTGATGTCCTGGTCAATAATGCCGGAGTTGCTATGTCCAAACTGTGGGAAGATATGGAGAAGGAGGAATGGGAAACGGTAATAAATATTAACCTCGGCTCGGTCTTGAACTGCTCAAGAGCGGTAATCGAGACAATGAAGCAGCGAGGTGGTGGCAATATTGTCAGTATCGCTTCTATGGCAGCTAAATCGATTAGTGATACCTCAAGTCCTGATTATACGGCTTCAAAAGCCGGTGTTATCGGCTTCACTCGACAGCTTGCCTACGAGCTCGGACCCTATGACATCAGGGTTAACGTAGTGTGTCCGGCAACGGTGATGACCACCATAACTGAAATAACTCCTGAGGCGGAAAAGAAGCTTATCGGTTTGACTCCTTTAAGAAGATTGTCGGCACCGGAAGATGTGGCCAATTTAGTCGCTTTTCTAGTCTCCGATAAAGCCAGGATGATTACAGGTGCTTCAATTGATATAGACGGTGGTCAGCGTTTGAGCTTTCTGGATTGGGAAACTTACGTCAGTCTCAGAAAAAAGACCTAACAACGCCAGGCAATATAAGGATAAAAGCACTTACTTCTAGGTGAGCGTGGCTGCAATTAATACTTCCCATCTGATATGCTTCTGTAATCTTAAGAAAGGCAAGCTTTCACGTATTAGTCTGTTTACTACGCTGGGCTAGAAAAGCGGTTACTTCTATGGCCTCGCGCATGTTCTTATGGTCAGCAATGCCCTTTCCCGCGATATTAAAGGCCGAGCCATGACTGGGAGTAGTGATGATAATTGGGCAGTGAGTATGGATAATAACAATCTTGCCAAAACCAGCTGCCTTCATCGCCGCCAGCGCCTGGTCATGATACATGCTGACCACACCGTCAAATTCACCCTGAAAGGCACGTACGTAAACAGTATCGCCAGGAACAGGTCCCGAGGCTTTAATGCCTTTTGACCTGGCTTTCTCAATAGCCGGAGCAATTTCGTCTATCTCCTCGCGCCCCACCAGGCCACCGTCTCCGGCGTGGGGATTCAGGGCAGATACGGCGATACGGGGAGACTTCAATCCGTAGGAGAGCAGAGCCTCGTGCAAAGCCTCGGTTGCCTGCGAAACCTTTTCCTTGGTGATAAGGGCCGGCATTTCTTTCATGGCCACGTGCTCGATAACGGTATAGCGGTAGACTCCGCCCAGCTTACCGATTCCTTTCAAGTCTGGAGCCTCTAGCACCTCCCGTAAGATCTCTTCTTCCTCAAGGTACTTTGTTTCGCCGATGTGCAGTGATTCTTTGACGATAGGTCCGTAGGTAACTCCATCCACCCACCCATCCTTCGCGAGGTTGACTGCTTTGACCAGAGCCAGGGCCTGCAACTCTCCGGTCTTGGGGTCAGGACGCCCCAGAGCCAGAAGTTCCTTGCCTCCCTGAGCGAGGTCAAGTACCATCGCCGGAGCCTCGCTTTTCACGGCGTCTTCAATACTCTGAAATACCGGTAAATCAAAGGGAGCGTTTAAAGCGTCAAAACTGGCGCGTATGACCTGGGCATCCTCAACAATCAGCAGGCGACAGGTATCGGGTGGCCCTTCAGTTATGACTTTAGCGATGACTTCCGGGCCGACACCACCAATATCGCCAGGAGTAACCGCAATTAAAGGTTTATCCTTGTTTTTCATGAATTATACCTCCCATCTAATCAATTAATTTCATTTCCGATAATAGCGGCGTAAATCTTGGTCGCCGTTAAGATATCATTGATGGCAATCCATTCGTCTGATGAGTGTGCCAGATGATCATTTCCTGGGCCGAAAAGAACACTGGGAATACCAGCTTTAACCAGATACTCACTGTCTCCGGGCGTTATCATCCCCCTGAATTCGGGACATTTCCCCAGAACTTTTTCCCCTGCTTCCCTGATTCGTTTAATTACTGGTGAATCTTTGGCAATTTCCAGCGAAGAGCGGTATCTTATTATCTCAATCTCCGTTTCTATTTGTGGGTCTTTCTCTCTTATCTCACCAATCAATTTCTCTAAATCATCAATGACTTGTAAATGGTTTTTACCCGGCAGGTACCTGATATCAATCTCAGCCTCACAAGAGTCAGGAACTACATTTGGTTTTTGACCACCACCGATTCGCCCTATGTTTAAGGTAGGTTTTCCCAGAATCTCATGAGAGGTTGGCTTGAAATCATATTCTTCCAACCTGCTCAATATTTTCAACATTTTAGATATGGCATTAATGCCCTGCTCAGGTACACCTCCGTGAGCACTCTTGCCCTTAGTCCTTAGTCTCAGTTGCAGTAATCCCTTGCAAACATTGACTATCTTCAAATCACTGGGCTCACAGACAATCCCCATATCGGCTTTGATTCCTTGGTCCACAACGTATTTCAGGCCATTGAAGCCACCTATCTCCTCATCCACGGTGGCAGTAAGGATTAAGTTGACCGGGTACTCCGGGAAAAGGCTAAAAATAATCTTGGGCGCGGCGAGCATCGCCGCTAGTCCACCTTTCATGTCACAGGCACCCCGACCATATATTCGTCCTTCTTTTATCTCGGCACTAAAAGGCTCAACACTCCAATCTCCACCAACTTGCGCGGGAACAACATCGGTATGTCCGTTGAACAAAAGGCAGGGAGCATTTGCCGCCCCCCGGAAGGTGCCAATAACATTGGTTAGCCCCTTTTCTGCCTCAATTAACTCCACCGAGAAGCCGGTTTCCTTCATTTCTTCTGAAATAATCTGCGCTATTTGGGATAGACCCCGGACATCACCGGACAAACTTGGCACCCTCACTAATTTTTGGGTTAGCTGGATTATTTCATCCCTGTTTTTATCCACCTCTTTGGTAATAAGCTTTGCCAGCTCCATTTTCACCACCTGAGGAAAATCACGCAAATATGTTAACGTTATTGTCCCAAATAGCATCTTGCGGCGTCAAGTCTGGTCACTGGGTACCTAGTTCAACTGGAATGGCCGGTTCTACTCAATCTTAGTTGTTGGTTCATCTCTTTAATTTTGGCGTTTTAGGTGTAATTCGTGGTGTTCGTGGCGTAATCCTTCGCCTCTTTGGTGAAATAGGTGGTGGTTTTGGTGTGATTCGTGGTGGTTGCGGTGATATCTTAGGGCTTCTTGTATCAGTCATATTGAACTCCTTTTAGTATCCTGTTTTTATTCTTATCCGACCCTATTCTAACACTCACCACACACCCCCACAATCAAGATTGAGTAAAAGGGAATGGCCTGAGAACTTGACAATTCTTGCAGAAAATTTTATATTAGAATTTGCTGTCCTTCCTGGTTTTCTCTCAGGCTTTTTGTTGGTTTTGGGCTGCGCATATAAAAATTTGAGGAGGTACAAAAAATGGGGAACATGTATGAAGAAATATTGACGCCGAAACGAGCTCACACAGTTGTAGACCTTGCCCAAGTCAAAAAGGGGGATAAAGTCTTGATATTATGTGATTTTACTACTGCTGAAGTTGGCAAATCACTTACCTCACAAGTTTATAATTTAGATGCTCTTCCAGTTTTAACCATAATACCTGTATTGAAGGGACATGGCGACGCCGCGCCCAAGCCGGTTGAAGAAATGGCAATGAATATGGATGTGATTATCGCGCCCATGAAATACAGCATTGCTCACAGTCCGCTACGTACCGAGGCATTGAAGGCCGGGATCAGATTTATGACGCCTACTGACATACTGGATAGTCTCGCCAGGGGATTCTTTGATGCGGATTATTATGAACTGAGAGAAAAGACGATAAAAATGGCGGAACTTTTGGCCAAGGCCAAGATAGCCAGGGTGACCACCGCCAAGGGAACTGACATTACCATGAGTTTGGAAGGGAGAGACGGGGTACCGTTAACCGGGTTCTGTCAGAAAGGTATTCTGGCTGCTCCACCCGGCATGGAGGCGTTATGCTGTCCGGTCGAGGGGACGGCAGAGGGCAAATTCGTTTGTGACGTAAGCGTTCAGGGTTTACCAGCTGAAATGAGCATTTACGATCGGGTACTTGATGAGCCGATTGAGTTTACCGTTCATGGTGGACTGGTCAAAGAAATAAAGGGCGGAAGGGAAGCCAAGGAGCTTAGAGAATATTACGAAAGTATGAATGAACCGACCGTTTACAATATTGCCGAATTAGGCGTCGGCACGAATTCTGCGCTCAAAGAATACATCGGTACGATGTTGGATGAAGCTCGCCAGGATGGAATTCATATCGGCTTAGGGGATAACGTATGTTTCCCTGGAGGTAAGGTTTCATCTACCGGGCATTTCGATCCCGTCATCTCATCCGCCACTCTGGAACTGGATGGAAAAGTCATAATTAAAGACGGGAAACATCTGGTTTAAGAGAAATTTGTGGCAGTCCTCTAAGAATGACTGATAGATTTCGACTTGGAAGGGTGCCAACATAAGCAATAGTGCATTTTGGTTTGGAAGGAGATTAAAACATGATTTACGGTTCTGGTAAGCATAGCTATGAACTAGCTGACGGATGGGCCAAACTTCCAGAAGGTTGGAACTTCAAGGACGTCTGCGGTATCGCCATAGATTCACAGGACAGGGTATTCGTGTTAAATAGAAGTGACCATCCGGTAATGGTCTTCGACCGTGACGGTAATCTGCTGAAATCGTGGGCAGAAGGATTTTTCAGTCGGCCTCACGGTAGTTGTATCGGTCCTGATGGTTCGATCTATTGTGCTGACGATAAAAGTCACACTGTAACCAAGTTCACTCCTGAAGGTGAGCTACTGATGACTTTGGGTACTAAGGACAAGCCATCGGATACCGGCTATAGAGAAGTCCCGGACCTTTTTGAGAGAATATCAACCATAGAGCAAGGTGGCCCACCGTTTAATCGCCCGACCGGCGTGGCTCTGTCTTCTTCGGGTGAAATATATGTCTCCGATGGTTACGCTAACGCACGGGTGCATAAATTCAGTGCTGACGGCAAGTTGATAACTTCCTGGGGAGGGCCAGGTCCGGCACCAGGGCAGTTCCGGCTTCCCCACTCGATTTGGGTGGATAAACGGGACCGGGTATGGATTGCCGACCGGGAAAACAGCCGGCTCCAGCTTTTTAATACTAGCGGCGAATTCCTTACCCAGTGGACTGACCTCATTCGCCCAACTGATCTGCATATTGATGATGAGGAAATTGTCTACGTCTCGGAACTGTGCAAGCGGGTCAGTATATTCACTATAGATGGTAAGCTGCTGACGCGCTGGGGTAACGCCGGGCACGATGTAAGCAATCCTTTGTTCGTGGCTCCCCATGCCATAGCGGTTGACTCAAGGGGAGATCTCTACGTTGGTGAAGTAGCCATGACTCATGCTAAGGTAGACCGTGGTTCCAGGACGATACAGAAATTTACCCGGCGCAGTTAAACAGGGATAATTTTTATCTGTTGACTTTAAAACCTCGGCTAAGTTCAAGTTGTTTCTTCACTTGGGTGAATCAATCCAGTTCGAGGCACTTAGCCGAGAGTTGCCCCGCCGTCAATAAACATAGTCTGTCCGGTCATATAATCGGATGCGTCTGAAGCCAGGAATAAGGCAGCGCCGACATAGTCTGCGGGTTGACCTAACCTTCCTTTGACAATGGATTTCTTAAACATCTCCAGTTCTTCAGGATGCTCCTCAAAATGTTTCCGATTAAAGTCGGTCATGGTTATTCCCGGGGCAATAGCATTGACATTGATATTATACTTCGCCCACTCAAAGCCAAGTGCTCGGGTCAAAAAAGAAACCCCTGCTTTTGAGAGGGCATAAACAGACCGGTTAGCGGCTATTTTCTGAAAGCGAAAGGTGGAGATATTAATGATTTTCCCTTTTTTCCTTTTGATCATCTCTCTTCCCACCAACTGAGAACAGAAAAAGAGTCCTTTTAAGTTCGTATTCATGATGTAGTCCCATTCCTCCTGGGGGACATCCTCTGCCGGATTTCTTCTGGTAATCCCGGCGTTGTTAACCAGGACATCGATTCCCCCGGAATCACTGACCACCTTGGTCACTAATGCCTCTATCGACGATGTATCCGCTCACGTCGACGGGAATGGCTACGGCATTAAGTCCTTCTTCTTTTAAGATTTTGGCTGCCTTCTGTCCTTCGGCTTCTCTTCGGTTGGCAATAACGACGGTCGCTCCAGCACGGGCGAAACCCTTAGCGATTTCAAAACCAATTCCCCGGTTGCCGCCGGTGACTATGGCAACTTTCTGCGATAGATTAAACATGTCCGTCTCTATATCCTCCTAATCCTCCTACGAAATTGGTCAATAGATTTATGCCCAACTTTCTGCCTCGACTGAAGTTAAGAAATCGAGCATTGCCCAATTGAAAAGTTCCGGCTCCTCCACATTAATGGTATGACCGGACTGTGGGAAAACCACCAGACCAGAGTGGGGAATATTCCGTTTCATGCAGAGACTGGGCTCCATACAGGGCTCATCCTCGTCTCCGGTCAGGATTAAAGATGGTACTTTAATCTGCTTGAGTTTGGCTTCTAATTCAAAGACAGTCGGTCTAGGTATAATGAAACGCCTGGTGGTATTAACTGAACCTGTGGATGAGTGTGTGCCGAGTGCATCATAATATTTTTTCCAGCCTTTCGGGTCTTTGTGGCGGAGCTGGATTCGCTTAGCTTCACTGGCATACTCATCCTTTAGTGCCTGCATTCCCTGAGTTTCTATCTTTTGAGCATTGCTCTCATAGAGGCGTTCCCACTCCTTCCGTTTATCCGTATCAAAGAAGGCGCCAGCACCGGTGGCTGCCATGATCAATCCTTTAGCCATCTCCGGGTAAGCGATACCAAAAGCCAGGCTTACATACCCACCAAGAGAAAGCCCGCCGATATAGGCTTTTTTGATATCGAGGTAGCGTAATAACTGGTACAAATCTTCGAGGCCGTGTTCCCAGGAATAGTCTGTCGGCTTAGTTGGCACATCGGAAGGTGGCCAACCCCTGGCGTTATAGGTGATAACCTGGTAACGCCTTTGTAAAAACCTGACTTGGTGGTCCCAGGATTCATAATCGGCACAGAACTCATGACCCAGGACAAGCGGGAATCCCTTTCCGGTAACTTCATAGTACAGATTAACTCCATTCACAAACGCTTTTGGCATAATAAAAACCTCCTACCAATATTTGGCAACATGCCGGGGAACTGATAATTTTGCGGAGATTACTCTGCTCACCAACCAGCCTCAGCCAACCTTAATATATTGTTTGCCCGAGTCTAGCAGACCTTCGCTTTCGGAACCTCAGGCTTGCGCCACTGATTCTTATGGTCTATTTTGCTACCTGATCATCTGGCTTGGCAACCAGAGAATTAACTGGGGAAAAGCTATCAGTAGCCCGAGGCAGACCATTATCAGGATGACATAAGGAATTACTCCCCGTATGATGTCAGTCAGACGTATATTTAAATCGGCCGGGGCTTGACCTCTCAAGAAGAATATCGCCCAGGCGAAAGGTGGAGTCATGAAGGACATCTGGAGGTTGACGCAGACCATCATGGCGAACCAGATTTCGTTAAAACCCAGGGTTTTAGCGATTGGGGTTATTATCGGAACCAGAATAAAGACGATGCCGATCCAGTCAATGAAGAAGCCCATGATAAAGCAGATGAACATGACTATGGCAAAGACTCCCCACTTCCCTCCCGGAACGGACAGAATGACCGAGCTTATTACTCTATCACACCCGGCGGCGATGAATACGCCGACGAAGGAGAAGGCCATAACCACGATGAGGAAGATAAAGCCGACGGATCTGAAAGTTTCTAAGGAGACATCGCGTAATACCTTCAAGTTAAATCGGCCGTAGGCTATGGTTAACAGTGTTGCCGCCAGGGCACCTATTCCCGATGCCTCAGTGGGTGAGGCTATCCCCATAAAAATGACCCCCAGCACTGACAGAATAAGGATTAACACCGGCGTCACTGCGGTAACGAGCCTAATCGTCTTCCGCAGGAAGGGGATTCTCCTTTCTTCGGGGGGTACCGCCGGCGCAGACAAAGGCCTGAGCAGACTGTGAATGAGGATATAACTCATGTACAGACCGGACAGAATGAAGCCGGGAATAAAGGCGCCGAAAAATAGCTTTCCCACGGAAAGCTGAGCCATTGGGCCGTAAAGGACCAGCATGATGCTGGGCGGAATGAGAATGCCCAGACAGCCGCCGGCGCATATGGCACCAGTGGCTAAACTTTTGCTGTAACCGCGACTTATCATAGGCCGCAGAGCCACGATGGTTAACATGGTTACCGAGGCGGCGATAACACCCACGGTGGCGGCAATAACGGTGCCCATGAGCACGACGATAATGGCCAGTCCACCTCTCAAGCCCCCCAGCCACACATACAGGGCATCAAATAGCTTCTCCGCGATGCCGGAGCGCTCCAGCATGAGCCCCATGAAGATAAACAGGGGGACGGCGATCAGGATGTAGTTGAACAGGGCACCGTCCACGGAGCGGCTGTAAAGCAATTCCATTGTCATCATGGGTCCAAAACGCAGAATCCCGGCGGCCAGGCCCACTGTACCTATTACCAGAGCCAGGGGGAAACCGGAGAGTACCCCAAAGAAAAATCCGCCCAGCATGAGGAGGGTAAGAGCTTCTCTACTGATATCAAGCATAGGGTTTATTCCTCACTAGAAAGTAAAAGTCGCGGAAGAACTGGGCGGAACCCTGCAATAGGAGCAGGATGAACCCCAGGGTCACTGCCGTTCGGTAGGGCCAGAGGGGGGGATACCAGTAACTCTT
>SDBU01006092.1_pt1 | contig 14265 bp, 7 predicted proteins | sample 2277071 | NCBI WGS metagenome assembly SDBU01 (sample SAMN10397929, study PRJNA504765) | marine sediment metagenome | isolation source: marine sediment core GS08_GC12, 126 cmbsf | place: Arctic Ocean: Gakkel Ridge, Loki's castle | collected 2008
TGCGTCAGGGCTGTGGGAAACTATGGTCTGTGTCCTTTTATGTTTACAATGGAATATACTAAACAATTCATAATGAAAAATGGAATAACCCTTCTAATTATGACACTTCTTTCATTTACCATGAGCTGCTCTCTTAATAAACCAGCTGTGACAGACAAACAGCCTGACATCCTGTCGATTTATGAAACTGTACGGGATGAAATAAAGGATCTGGGCGATGGATGGTTTGAGGTTGTCGGAAAGGCAATCATCCAAAATATTACCCCCGAGGAAGCTGAAGAACAGGCGATCTTCAATGCCTGTCGAGATGCAATCCAATATTACAGCGGGGTTGAGATTAGTGCAAGAACTTTGGATTTACAGGCAGAAAGCCAAAACAAGATTATGCTTGACCATTTTTCTTCTCTAACCAAACAAACCACAAATGGCATAATCTTGGAGAAAGATATTATCCGTAAGGAAATAAAGACCGATGGCAAAAATTTAGTAAAAGTTGTTGTGCTCAGAGTAAAAGTTGGGAAACAGAAAGGTAAAAAGGACCCATATTTCAATGTGACTGCAGATTTAAATAGAGATACCTTCAAAGAGGGAGAGGAATTGGGATTAACCGTCCTATCCTCAAAAGATTGTTACATTACTGTCTTGAACATTTCTTCCAATGATACTGTGTACGTGCTTTTTCCGAATCAGTATAGGAGCGATAATTTTATTAAGGCAGATGAAGTATTTAGGCTTCCCAATGAAGACGATAAGATAATGGGGCTTTCATTTCCTTCAAAACTACTTGAGGGAAAGGATAAGGATGTAGAAATGATTAAAGTCCTGGCCACAAAAGAGGATATATCACTTACAACATCTCATACCCTCTCTGTTTACGGCACGTACGAATTGGCCTTAAAGAAATTACGAAACTGGTTGATAAAGATTCCGCGCAATGAGATAGAGGAAGTTGATATCCAGTATTTCATTACAAAGTAGTTCGGTATCATCCGACAACCAATAACGAATAACAAACAACCGGGAGGCATCTCATGAAATTATTAAAGAGAATATTCATTGCACTGCTTATCCTTCTAACCTTCAATCTTTATCTCCCGAGCATAAGCTTTGCTGAGGCAGCCGTAACTAAACACGAGCCTGAAATCCTGTCTACACCTGAAGAGGATATACCTGAAGAGGATATACCGATAAAGGAGAACGGGAAATCAAGCTGGACATGGGTGATATTGTTGGCTTTGGTAGGAGGACTGGCTGCCGCAGTCGGTGGTGGCGGAGGTGGTGGAGGTGATGGTGGAGGTGGTGGATCCACTCCTCCCCCTGACGAGGGAGATGTGACCGTTACCTGGTAAGGACATGCCTGGAATTGGCCGCAGATTTACGCAGATGGACGCAGAGAGAAAAGGTGTACAGCCCTTTGGGCGATTAGATTAATGGCTGAACTGAACCCGCCGCAAATCGAGCTTTGCGGTAAGGTATTTTCTGAAGCTAATAATATTGAGTAGCGACTCCTAAGAATCTCAATTATCAATGGACTTTTTTATCTGACAAGATTTACTGGATCTATAGGATTTTTTTCTTTTTCTCAGTTTCCGGAAGAAACTGAGAAAGAAGAATCCCGCTACGCGGGAGAGATAAACTCTGGTTAATCGATTTCAATTATGTACCATAATGCCAATCTGTGGTTTGACATTGGACCTTCTATTTGACGCCTTTGGCGGCATTGGGGTTTTGTACTTCCTTCCGGGAAGGACAAAAGAACAACAAAAAATCATGTCAATCCTGTTTATCCTGTCTAATACATTTAAGGAAGATAACTTAGAGTTTCTCCCATCAATAACTCTGAAGTGAGGCTTCGGAGTCAGATGGTATCAACAGACAATATATAAAATTGAGGGTCAGGAGTTATGAATCGTAGTCGGAAAAAAGGTGATGCTCTTTTACGTTTCACGCTTTCCATCCTTCTCACCATCCTCCTCTCCGCCTGTGGTGAGGCTATTTATTTGACCTTTGAGACAGGCTCAATTGCGTTTAGTGTTGAGTGGTTGGGTGCTCCACAACAAAGTTCAGGCCGCTATGCAGCAGCACTGGACTGTGACGCTGCCGGTGTTGCTACCGTAGTCGCTGAGGTCTATGATGAATCCAGCTTATACCTTACCTCTGGTGGTCCCTGGCTTTGCTCAGCACACACAGGCACCATACAGAATGTGCCTGTTGGGTCAGACAGAACGGTTGTAGTTTTAGCAAAGGACATCAACGGGGATGTGCTTTACCGGGGTGAGAAGTCAGGTATAGCTGTTTCAGCAGGTGACACAACCGATGCAGGAACCATTGTAGTTGAGCTCTTCAGCCCGCCCTTCGACGCGCCGGTACTCGTAACCCCCACACACGAAGAAACCGTGACAAGGGGCAGTTATAGTTTTGAATGGAATCTCATAGCAGGGGCATTACAATACCAGATTCAGGTCTCAACAGACAGTAACTTTCCTTCCACTGTGATAGATGAGACTGTCACAACCACCTCCTATACCCCAATCGCTGCACTATCTGCCGGCACATACTACTGGAGGGTAAGGGCAGAAGATAGCTATGGTAACGAAAGTGCCTGGTCAGAGGTGTGGAGCTTTACAGTTTCAACCGAACCAGGCGCTGCCCCATCAGCACCAACAAATGTAACTGCCACTCCAGGAAACGGACAGGTAACAATCAGCTGGGATGCTGTTTCAGGGGCAACAAGCTATAATATTTATTGGGCCATAGAATCTGGGGTATCAAAAGACACCTATGATGGTAATATTGAGGACATTACCTCAACCTCTTACACTCACACAGTCCTAACCAGTGGCACTACTTATTACTATGTAATAACAGCAGAGAATAGCTATGGGGAGAGTGATGATTCCAGTGAAGTTTCCGCTACTCCCAATGCTGCTGGCACGGCCCCATCAGCCCCCACAAGTGTAATTGCTACAGCTGGAGATGGACAGATAACAATCAGCTGGGATAGTGTTTCAGGGGCAACAAGCTATGATATATACTGGGCAACATATTCAGGAGTGTCGAAGGCTGACTATGAAGGCATAATCTCTAATGCCACAAGCCCATACACCCACACAGGCCTTACCAACGGAACAACCTACTACTATGTGGTTACCGCAGAGAATAGCTATGGGGAGAGTGATGATTCCAGTGAGGTTTCCGCTACTCCCAGTGGTACTGGCACGGCCCCATCAGCCCCCACAAGTGTAATTGCTACAGCTGGAGATGGACAGGTAACAATCAGCTGGCATAATGTCTCAGAAGCAGCAAGCTATAGCATTTACTGGTCAACATGGTCAGGAGTGTCAAAGAATGATTATGAAGGCAAAATTGAGGATATTATCAGCACCTCCTACCTCCAAACAGGCCTTACGAATGACACAACTTATTACTATACAGTTACAGCAAAGAATGACTATGGGGAGAGTGACGAGTCGAGCGAGGTAGATGCAACACCAGCATCTGGTAATGTGTTAACTTATTTGTCAGGCAATTTTGAGGGCGGCCTTGGTAGTTGGTGGGTAGACAACGGGATATGGGAGGTCGGTACGCCCACCTCCGGACCGAATGGGGCCTATTCGGGTTCTGATGCCGCCGGGACGGTTCTGGATGGGAATTATCCTAATACCGATAGTCGGCTGATAAGCCCCTCGATTCTACTTCCCACGATCGGGACAGGGGATGAGATCCACCTGAGGTTCTGGCACTGGTTCTCCTTTGGATCCTATGATGCTGGAAGGGTACAGATATCAGAGGAGATATCGCCGGGGGTCTGGAGTGCCTGGGCTACCCTCTCGAGTTACAGCGGCGGATCTGGAGGAGTGTGGACCTATCCCCTGGTGGATCTGTCGGGCTATGCCGGGAAAAAGGTCCGCATTGGTTTTCTGTTGGATAATGGAGGTGGTTCTTACGTAGGGGCGGGATGGTATGTGGATGATGTCTCAGTTGCCTTTGGGCAGACTACTGTCTTAAGTTCAGGTGATACTTACACCTATGGTTTCGAGGGTGGTCTTGGTGATTGGTCGGCACACAATGGGAGCTGGGAAGTCGATACACCCACCTCTGGGCCGAATGGGGCCTATTCGGGCTCTGATGCTGCCGCGACGGTTCTGGATGGGAATTATCCTAATACCGATAGTCGGCTGATAAGCCCCTCGATTCTGCTTCCTGCCATCGGGACAGGGGAAGAAATCCACCTGAGGTTTTGGCATTGGTTCTCCTTTGGGTCCTATGATGCTGGAAGGGTGCAGATATCAGAGGAGACATCAGCGGGAGTCTGGAGTGCCTATACGACCCTTTCTGGTTACAGCGGTTCATCCGGAGGGGTGTGGACTTATCCCCTAGTGGATCTATCGGCCTATGCCGGGAAAAAGGTCCGCATTGGTTTTCTGCTGGATAATGGAGGTGGTTCTTACGTAGGGGCGGGATGGTATGTGGATGATGTCTTGATAGAAACACCTTAATATAAAACGTTGGTTCTAAGACAACCTAGAAAGTTTTAAATCTTCAAAATGGACACTCTTAGAAGAGTAATTTGTGTTCGTGCAGAGACAAATGGATGAATCCAGTAACCAAACATGACAAGTTGAATATCTCCTTTCAACAGTCTTCTCACCTTCTCTACCTGCCTGACAAAGGAGCGCACCTCACGACGGTAAATCCTCGATCTGCATTGGCGAAGGACAAGGATGTACACCTTACCGTTCCCTATAAGCGATGAATCATTTCTTCATATTTGCGCTCCGGATATTCATTTATCTATTATCTATGCCGATGCTTAGGGAAGCATATAAAAGAAAACTTTTATCTAAGACAGAGGCAAATTCATTCCGGAAATTGATTGAAGAACTAACTCCCAAATTGAGTGCCCCTGCCCGCCTCGCCTGAGCGCTCGCGATGGCGGGCAGGTATATTAGTTCAATTGGGAATAAGCAAAAAATCAAATCATTTAAATCAACGGCCGACCGACAACTAACAACGGACAGTATAAGATCATGATAGGTAGTCGGGAAAAAGCCCCGTACTCTTGCGTTTTGCACTTTGCCAAAGTGAAGCTAAATCCACCGAAGAGAAAGCAACTGCCGCCTGTGACAGTGTGGGCAGTGTACGCGCGGGAAATCGATTACTCATCTGAGGTCAAATCGCCGATTGAATGGATGCTACTGACTACAGTGGCAGTATGCAACTTTGAAGAGGCGGCAGAGCGCTTGGCATGGTATGCGTGCCGTTGGGGGATCGAGGTGTATCGTCGGACGTTGAAAAGCGGTTGCCGAATTGAAGATCGCCGATTGAACAACGCCGATCGTATTGAAGCCTGTCTGGCGATTGATTTGGTGGTGGCCTGGAGGATCTACTGGCTGACTAAACAGGGCCGGGAAACGCCCGATATTCCTTGTGATATATTTCTCAGTGAAGACGAAAGGTTTTTGATCGGGTTTAATAGCCTAAGAAGGACTTCCTTACAAGTTAAAATCTATCATAGTCTCTATCATTTGCAGTCAGTACCACCAGTCCGATCGCAATTGTAAGAAGGAAAGAGCCATGAGAAGCAGTCTGAAGATTATGAGCATCTCAACAACATTGTCTATGGTTTTGTTTGCCTTGTTTCTAGTTTCATGTGGAGGAGGAGGTGACGGTGGAGGGGGAAGCGCTGTTACGGATAATCCGCCGGAAATAAGTCAAGCCAGTTCCAGTGTATTTTCTGACAATGACAATGTCTATCCGACAGGGGGGGTCGTAAGGATTGATGTGGAGGAGTCATCCGGGGAAGGTGATATCGTCAGCGGTACGATACGGATTACCTCGGCCTCTCAGGGTTATGATTCGGGTGTTCAACCTTTAACGTTTGGTTCGATTTTCTATAATTGGGACACGACGGGTCTCGATCCTGCTTCCGATTATGTTGTCGAGGTCTCGCTTACCGATTACTCTGGGCAAACAACGACTGATAATTTTTTAGTCTTAACGCTGGCACCAAATCCCCCTGCCATCAATAAATTAGTGAGTGAGGTAGATATTAGCGTGCCTGCGCAAGGGCTCCCAGTCAGAGTTGTCAGGACATACCTCCTCGATTCAGGCTTTGATGGTCCCCTTGGTTTTGGGTGGACCCATACCTATCTCATGCATATTGTGGAACTTTCCGATGGGCTTGTTAAGGTTTTCAACGCTGATGGTTCGGGGTCATTTTACAAACCAAATGAGGGTGGTACATATGAACCTCCCAAAGGGGACTTTCGAACCTTGACGAAGAACACCGATGGTACATTCCAGCTCAAAGGGAAATTCGGCACACTCTTTAACTTCGATACAGCAGGAAAGTTGACTAGTATCGAAGACAGAAACGCGAACACCGTAACCCTCGACTATGATGCTGACGGCCTTTTGGAGACCATAACCGACCCTTCCGAGCAGGCAACCACCTTTACTTATGATGCCAATAACAGGATATCCTCCATTACCGATCTTGCAGGCCGGGCAGTATCCTATGCATATGACAGCGAGGGCAACTTGACCTCTGTCACTAATATCGGTGGTTTCGAAACAACATACACCTATGATGCCGACCACAACCTGACAACCATCGCCGATCCGGCTGGAAGACAGACCTTTTTCACTTCCGATGCGGATGACCGGCTTGAAACCGTATCTACTGAGGGAGGGAACAACAGCCTGACCTTCCAATATGGTGTGCCATCGGCTGACAAAATGACTGTCACTGACGCCCTTGGAAACCAGACCGTTCAAACGTACGACAACGATGCTTTAATAACCAGCATAACTGATCCTTCAGGTATTATAACTGGCGTGACCTATGATACCGACCTCAATCTTACCAGTCTGACAGACGCCAATGGAGGGCCGTCCACCTTTACATACGATACCCAAGGCAACGTTTTGACCATGACAAACGCTCAGGGTACTACGACAATGACCTACGAACCATCATTCAATCAGGTAGCCAGCCTTACTGACGCAAAAGGGAATACAACGAACTTTGATTATGATGCTAATGGAAATCTGATAGCCATAATATATCCAGGTGGTTCCACAGAATCATTTAGCTATGATACGTCAGGAAACCTTACAAGCAAGACAGATCGTATGAGTCAGACCATTAATTTTAGCTATGATACAAAAGGTTTGCTTATTACAAAGCCCTTTCCAGACAGCACCTCGAACAGCTTTACCTACGATGGAGCAGGAAATTTACTCAGTGTGACAGACGAGAATGGGACTATCAACTTTCTCTACGATACTTCAGACAGAGTTATTCAGGTAACCTACCCAGGTGGAGAAGTTGTTTCCTATAATTATGATTCTGCAAGTAACCGAATTCAAGCTAACTATCCTGACGGAACTGTCCTGGACTACTCTTATGATCAGGTCAACAGGCTCACGCAGATCAGTGATTCAAGCCAAATGGTAGCGAGCTACACTTATGACCAGATCAGCAGAGTAATCCGCAGGGATCTTGGAAATGGCACTTTCACAGCTTTTAACTATGACCAGTCCAGCCGTTTGTTAAACCTTATCAATAATAAATCCACTTCAGAGATCATATCCAGTTTTTCATACACCTATGACAATGTGGGTAATAGACTGACCATGACAACACTAGCAGGGACAACCCAATATACCTATGATGCTGTCAACCAGTTGACCCAGGTTGTGCTTCCTGACGGGTCAACGACAAATTATAATTTCGACCCTGCCGGCAACAGAACTTCTACTGATGATGATGGTGTTACAACCAATTACACTGCGAACAACCTCAATCAATATACAGACGTAGGAGGTGACACTTACTCCTATGATGCCAATGGAAACATGACGAGCAAAACGACTGCTTCAGGGGTCACTACATACACATACGATTTTGAAAATCGCCTCATCCAGGTGGATACACCGACAGAAACAATCACATATACCTATGATCCCTTTGGACGGAGGACTTCAAAGACAACCTCCATCGGTACTACCAACTATATCTACGATGGTTTCCATGTGATTATAGAAAAAGATGCTTCAAGTGTAGTACAAGCCACATATATATATGGAATTGGGATAGATGAAGTGTTGGTGATGGAAAGGGGAGGCGTAGACTATTACTATAGCCAGGATGGGTTAGGAAGCGTAAGCGATCTTACTGACTTGTCTGAGAATATCATTGAGTCCTATTCTTATGATGCCTATGGGACGCCAAGCAGGGTGAGTTCTGTAGGAAATCCGTATCAATTTACGGGGAGGGAGTATGAGACTGAGACAGGGTTGTTTTTCTACAGGACTAGATATTACGACCCCTCACTTGGTCGTTTTTTGACTACCGACACTATAGGCCTTTCAGGAGGAAATAATTTGTATAGCTATGTTATTAATAGTCCTGTCAACTTTATAGACCCTAATGGCCAGTTTTTACGGGAGCTTGGTGGCCCACTTTACCCAATACTCTTTGGAGATTGCTCTGGATTCAATGATTGTGCCAAGAATGGAATACCAAGAGGGAAAACTTTTGAAGAATTGGATCAATGGCAGAAAGCGGCTTATAACCATGATGTACGAATGTATAACAGATATAATCAAACTAGAAAGGAATGGTGGTATCCTAACTGGGATGCTTTAAGAATACATGGTCAGTTACTTTATGAAGGTCTCATTAATCCATGGGTTAGACCTGTAAAGGCCGGTGATCCAACATTCATTCAACTCTCTCAAAGAGATACGGCGAGAAAATCTCATGGAGAATCAGATTCAATATCTAGCGGCTTACTTACCAAACTTAGCGTCCCCTATGAAGATTCCCTTGTCCGGGCTGATGTTCCTATCTTTGGCCTTGCCTATGGAGAGAATTTTAAGGAATATCGAGTGAAATATGGAGAGGGTCGGGAACCATCGGAGTGGATAACGATTACTACATCCATTACCCCACAGACAAAGGATGTCACTCCTGAAGACTTGGACGATTCTGGTGATACAAAGATTTTTGGTAACCTTGCCACCTGGGATACAGGACTTAAGAACTATGTTTATCTCCCCTCCCATCCAAAGGATCATCCTGTCGATTTCAAAGGGACGTATACTGTGAGATTGGTAGTAACAGGAAAGGATGGAAGTACCGTCGAGAACAGAGTGACATTCGATGTCGCCAACGTGATTCCCAATGCCTGGGGTGGACTGGCGAAAAGCACGGATGGAAAGGCTGTTCTATATGTTCCTGAACAGGCGATCATGGATTCCTTCAGACTCATTTTAATAAAGCCAGCCGAGGACTCCCCTTCAGTGGCTTCGACTCCAGCACAACATCTAATTGGCCCTATCTACGAGGTTAGAGAGCCAGGCGAGAAGTTTACTAAAGAGGCTATGTTGCAGATGGCCTTTACAGAGGAAGAGATTGGGGAGACGAGCCTGGAACAATTGGGCATCTACGGGTATAACACTAAAACTAAAGAATGGGAATATCTTACTTCGAAAAGAACTGAAAACATGAACACTGTCTTTACCAGGGTTCAGGAGCTTCATCCTTACTATGCCATTATGGCAAGTGATATACCAGATAAAGGGTCAACTTTAGAACCTGTAGGCAAAGAAGGTACTCAAATTCAAAAGGTCAGCACTGTTCGCAGTAACGGTCATTACCTTGTCAAAAATACTTTCGAAGACGGTCTGGATGAATGGTCAAATCGTGATGGGGATGTTGGGGCAGAGGTATCATTGGACGACACTGCCACATTTGATGGGACACGGGCATTGAAGATCACTAATACTAATTCAGGAGGCAATTTTGCAGCCAATGTCGTGACGACATCTTTTGATGTAAGAAAGTACCCACTGGTCCAATTCGATTACCGGATTCCACCAGACGTGAAAACCAATTTCCTCGTAAAAGTTTCCGGGCGATGGTATGAGATCGGTTTTACTGATGACTATAAGGAGTTGCAGAGTAAGCGCGTCAACATTGCTCATATCGGTGACATCAAAGGTGTTATAACAGACGATCAGTGGCATACGGCACAATTTAACCTCTACGATATGCTCAGAACCAAAACAGGCAACACCATCGTCGAGGAGATGGTCATGGCCGACTGGGATGTTGGTGGTTATATGAAGCTGCAATTCGGGCAGAATCCCAAGGGGGCTACCTACTATATTGATAATTTCACCATCAGTCGAGAGGTCTTGGCCAGGCTGAAAATGGACAATAACACCATTTTGATTGACAACTTCAATCAAAAGAAGGAAACCAATGCCTTGGGTGGATCAACGACAGTCTTTACGGACTCAGTAGGTGGGAACTTTGAGACCACCTTTAGTAGTGAAGATGCCATTGGGAAAGGCCACGCCCTGGAGCTTTCCTATGACGTATCACAGACTGGTAACTATGCAGGATATATAACAGCCTTGCAGAGCCTCGACCTGCGTGGTTATCAGACTCTAACCCTCTTCATCAAGGGCACAGAGGACAGGCAGGATATCCTGGTGGGCTTGAAAGATGGGGCAGGCAATGAAAGCAAGGTGCTGGTGAGTCATTATCTTCCAGAGACTATTACAACATCCTGGAAAGGAGTCAAAATTCCTCTCGTCGCCTTTTCAAATATCACAAATTGGGGAAGGATTGAGAACCTTAGCCTCTCCTTTGAAAATAAGCTTCATGATAAAGGAGTTGTCTTTGTCGATAACGTTGAATTCCATAAAGAGATGAAGTCATTCATGGTAGATAACTTCGAGAGGAGTAATGAGAGGAACCTCCTTGGAAGAACGCACTGGACCTTTGCCAGTGGCGCTGCTGCTATTAATGGACAGTATGCTAAAGGCTCTCCCAATGGAATCTATCGGGTATCCTATGGTGGTAACATCGGTGCGATCAATGCCTACGCAAGCGACCTGTTCACCTATGCTGGCTGGTCTGCCGAGTTGGGAGGAATAGATTGTACGCAATGTGGCACCCTGTCTTTCCGTATCAGGGGAGTAGAAGGTGGAGAGAAACCCAACATCTATCTGGATGATGGAAATTTCAGGTGGGGTGTGGATGTAACAAAATATGCCAGGGTAACTCCTGAGTGGCAAAGCGTGACCATTCCACTTAGTGAATTTGCAGAGTATGGGGTTGACCTCACACATCTATCAGAGCTTCAGTTCGTCTTTGAGTGGGAGAGGATGACAGGAACCATTTTTATTGATGACATTCAGTTTGGCCCCCTCGATCAGTAGATCTAAAGCTAATTTCGAGAAACGTAATGATGATTAAAGATCGTAACAGGCCCAAAGGGGTAGAGGTTCGCAAAAAAACAACTATGTATGTGACCTTCATGGTTACATGGGTACTGACAATCCTCTGGTTTAATCCCCGCTTATTCTCACTCCTTTCTGAGACAGATTCCTTTCCTGCCAAGATTGTGTTAACCCTCTTTATTCTCTGTCTTGATATATTCTGGCTTTTTGGAACTTACTATTTGATGTTGTTTCTTTTTACGCTTCTCTCCAGGAAAAATCCTATTCTACCGCCCCTGTCAACTTCAAATCACCCTAAGGTGGCCATCCTGTATGTCACTATGAATGATTTCCAATATGAGGCTGTCTCATCATGTGTACACCAGGATTATAAAAATCATCATGTCTTTATCCTGGATGACAGCACACAAGAGAATAAGATGGCTGAGGTAAATCGTTTTAAGGATGAATTTTCTGATCAAGTCACGGTCATTCGTAGAAAAGACAGAAATGGTTTTAAAGCGGGGAGTCTAAACAGTGCCCTCAGGGGGTCTGTTACTGATTATCCCTTTTTTGCTGTGATTGACTCAGATGGGATTATCCCAAAGGACTGGCTGCAAAGATTGATACCATATTTTCAACTGAATGAAGATATCGGTTTTGTGCAAGGCAGCCACAGACCGAACACTCACCAGAAATCAAGGTTTGCCGAAGACCTGGCCCTTGGTATTACACCGCTCTGGACGGTTTACTACGGCCCGAGGAATGACTATGGTTTTGTATTATTTTTGGGGCATGGCGGGATCATACGATACGATGTCTGGCAGAAGGCCGAAGGATTTCCAGAGATTGTTTCTGAGGATCTGGCCTTTTCGACAAGGATCAGAGAAATGGGATATCGAGGCCACTTTGTGAATGATGTTATCAGCTATGAAGACTTTCCAGAAAATTATCAGCAGCTCAGAAAGCAGCAGGAGAAATATCTCAAGGGAGGTTGTGAATACATTGAAACCTATCTACCATCATTTTTAAAGTCAAAAAAGGTCCACTGGTTTGAAAAACTCGATGTGATAATGTCTTGTGCCACGTTGTTTATACCTTCTTTGCACCTCTTTTTCATCTTGCTCTTCAGTCTTTTCCTTTCTCAATCCCTTGGGCTGAAAATGCCTTTAACCTTAGCCATAGGGGACACCGATATTAAACTGTGGGATGTCTATGTCATGAATGAAAAATTTAATGCGATTTGGACATGGGATTTTTATACAATAACCCTTTTGAATATGTTTGCTCCAATCCTTGGAACTATACGATTTATCATATCAAAACCGTTAAAACTTATCCGTCTTTTCTTCCTCTCCGCTGTTCCTTATCTCTCACTCATGGTGGTGTGCACAATCGGTATCTTCACGTACCTATTGACGCGAAAGGCGGGCTGGTCGGTCACAGGTGATACGTCAGAAGAGGAAGGTATCTATAGCTACAACTTAGAGAGACAGAGTAGGTACACATGGGCAGAAAGACTTAACTCAACTCACCGAGCGGTGCATGTTATGGAATTGTCTCTTGGCTTACTTCTTTCTATTATATGTCTCAAAACACTTAATCTTGCCCTTTTTAGTTTTTCTATCTCCCTTGTATTAGGCTATTTTATACTTAAATACAGCTGGGATAACAAGATACTTAAGCCACTGATGTATCTTCCCTTTGGTATGATACTTTTTGCCATGGGATTCCTGGGTCTGAATCTCATGGGGGTTCAAGGGGTGTTCTTGATGTTTTTTGTCTTCCATTTCTAATGTGTTCTTCCATTAGGTTTGCATACAAAAGCAGATAAACGCCCAGATATAGATAATAACTACTGATCTATTGCAACATAAACTTGAAGTCAGCCAGAACTTGTAATGTGATTGCGCAAACGAAATGCTTAGATCAGACACAGACTCGTCTCATCCAACCGAAAAACTAACAAAGAGGAAAGCGTTTTTTCTCACTCTTATTTTGTCCATGCTTCTCTTTGTTACGTTTGTAGCAATTCTGGAGGTAGTTCTAAGATATAGAAAAACCCTGGAGTTCCCTTTTCAAAATGCGCTGTATCCATACGTTGTCTTCAGACCTCCTGCAAATTACGCATGGCGATCTCCTGAACCTTCTCTATCATCTCGAAATGGTGATTACGCAGTTGCCTATACTAACGAAGATTCTTTACGTATAGCTTCTCCACACTATCAACTCGAAAAGCAAAAGCCTGCCGACCAGGTAAGAATTCCCATGATTGGCGGCTCCACTGTACATGTGGGGACGACCTTCAGGTCGACTCTACCAGGTGCTCTAAAAAATAATTAACAACCATTATGTAGGCTTTGAGAAATGCTATGAAGAAAGGTTTGAGGGAAAGTGCGGTTTCTTTCGTCGTGTTATTGGAGGGGTAGTTCGGCAGTATCTGACGTGCGGCGATCTGAAGAATGGATTCGCCAGGGTACGCTGTCGTGCACCTCTACTATACTTACTCAGCACCTGTGGCTGAGTTTATCGCAAACCATGACACACTGCGGCCGGTGGTGCGCTGGAGCCTGCTGCCTCTTGTGGATGTGAGCTGGGTTACACTGCAGCTCGACCCCACAGCCACCTTGGTTTTCATGCTCCTCCTTAGCTCTGGTTTCATAGGTTCTGCAGGATTCAGAAGGAAGATTTAGAGGCGTTAGTCATCGCCAATCATCGCACATCCAAGGCAGGGTCATCATAGCGCTGCGTTTTTTCGCTCGGTTTGATCATGAATTGTCCACATCCTATGACTAACGATTACTGCTATTAATCGTTACCCAGGCCACCCTCCAAAAACTTTGGAATGATGTTATTAATCGTTAATCCGCCCCCCGGTCAAATACCCTCCTTAAATAGCTAATTAAATTCCAACCGCTAATGGATTATAACCGAAAGTGAATAGGGTCAGGCCTTGACATGGGACATTTCTGGCCATCCGATAAATCCACATCATATAATCGCTAAGAAGAAAAGAGCCGTGCC
>SDBU01006093.1_pt1 | contig 14264 bp, 16 predicted proteins | sample 2277071 | NCBI WGS metagenome assembly SDBU01 (sample SAMN10397929, study PRJNA504765) | marine sediment metagenome | isolation source: marine sediment core GS08_GC12, 126 cmbsf | place: Arctic Ocean: Gakkel Ridge, Loki's castle | collected 2008
AGACCTGTTCTTGGGGAACTTCTCCCCAGACTCCCAGCTTTCGGCGCGGGCACTACTGAAAGGAGCCACTATCAACTCGCAAAGCAACCGTCTTGTTAGGCAAAACAATTCGTGCGCGGCCGGCTCACAGGTGTTCGCGGTATACCTGGGTGTGGCTGTATCTGGTTTTCAACACCCGCAGCAGGCTGCCTACGCGCTGGAGCGGCTCGAGGCCGAAAGTTGACGAGTTCGCTGAGGAAGCTCTCGGCGGGGCCCCGGCGGCCAGTCATTCGATCCTGCCCACACCGCTGCCGCCGCCTTGGATGTAGAACGCCTTATCGAACACGCGGAGAAGGCTGTTCTGGACGCGACAAAGATGCCGTCGGGCAAGCTCCTGACAGTGGAGCGGCTGCACAACCCTTATCTCCGGGCTGTGATGACCAGATACGGCCACTCGGCGAATCTCCGCACGCTAACCCGCCCGGCAGCAAAGCCAGCGGCTAGGAGCCATTGGACAGCTTCCCGTGGGACGAACATGTCGTACGTTAGGGTTTCTGTCAGCGTCTTTCCGCCGCGCGCCGCACTCACAAGGCGGTACTCGACGAACTGCCGATGACCGCAGTAGTAAGCCCTGTCGGAAAGCTGGTAACGGACGCCATCAAGGGCGACGTCTCCCAGCAGTCGGGGGATACTCGTCTCACGGCCAGCCTGCCAGCGCGAGCCGTCATTCCCCTCCACCCAGTCCCGAATGTCGAACGCGAGCAAGCCGCCGACATTCAGACCATCATAGACGCTCTTCATGACCTTCGGCACTAGTCGCCGATGGAGGTGTGGCAGGCTGTGCCCCAGGAAGAAGACGAGGTCAAACGGACCGGACTCGTCGAAGATCGTGTCGAGCTCTGCCCAATCGCACATCCTGCGTGGCACAGCATCAATGCTGGACGGCCATTGGGCCAGCATGGCTTCTGACCCATCACATCCTTGGATGTGCTCAAAGCCATCGGAGCGCAACCCCAGCAACACGTCACCGGTCCCGCATGCCGCGTCAAGGATCCTGCTGCTCCTGTGAAGCCCTTCACTCTCTGCAAGCGACCGCAGAACCCGGAGTTGTTTGGCGAAATGACCCCTGAGCAGTGCTATCTCACGAAACACGCGACCAAGAACGGTGTACCGATTGTCCATGCGCACCCTCAATGCTGTGTACAGACGCGCACACACCTCATCCATCAACGGGGCCACCTGGGAGGATAACTATACCTCAGCAGCACCGGCAAGTGCTTCGACATCGGGAACACCGTCTCCGAAGCCCTCGCCCGCTTCGAGGCGACCCCCGAGCCGTTCTGCGGCTCTACCGATCGCTACAGCGGGGGCAATGGTTCGATCATGCGGCTGGCGCCCGCATCACGCAGATCATGAACCTGCTGCATCTCGCTCCAGACATCCAGCAGGACATCCTCTCCCTGCCTCGCACCGACGGCAACCGCGCCCATCGGCGAACGTATGGTCCGACCCACTCCCGCCGTTCCCGACTGGCGCAAACAGCGGAAGATGCGGAAAGAACTGAAAGAGCAGGTACAGGGATGCACGCTCAACGTGCGGATGACTTCCGGGGCATCAACCCGGGAAGTTCCGTCACAACAATGATTATCTCGTGGATGCCGCCAGAAACTTGGTTACTCCTTCAAAGTACAGCTTGCGCAGCCGGTCGCGGCTCAGATTCTCTGTCTCCATGACAACATGTGAGAAGGTATACTGCTCCCAGTCATCAGTCAGCAGTGTGATCCCACGTTGCTCTCGTTCCTCGTATACTGCGGTTCCGGGATATGGCGTCAGGAGGCTTAGCGTCAGACGCGTCGCACCCAGGTCACTCAAGCGCAGCCCGAGGTCTATTGTGTCGCGAACGCTTTCCTCCGTATCCTTAGCATGGCCGATGATGAAGCCGCAGACGATCTGCTCCACGCCGGCAGCCACGGCAGCGCGGACCGCATTCTCCACTTCCTTGACCGATGTCTTCTTGTTGACGGCTTGCAGCATCCTGTCGTTGCCAGCCTCAACGCCGTACTGGATGACCTTGCAGCCGGCCTCCGCCATGGCCCGCGCCATCTCGGGGGTCATCTGGGCCGCCCGGCAGAAGCACCCCCATTCAACGCCAAGATCGCGCTTTCGCAGTTCCGCGCAGAACTCAAAGACGCGGCTCGAGTCGAGATTGAAGGTGTCATCATGGAAATCGAAGAAGCGGCAGTTGTATCGCTCCATCATGTGCTCAATCTCTTTCAGCACATACGGGATGCTGTGCGCACGGTACGTGTTCCCGGCGATGGCGGCACAGGAACAGAAATCGCAGCCAATCGGGCATCCGCGAGAGCTGACGATGGAGCCTTTTTGGCAGTAGCTGTCAAGGTCCAACAGGTCTCGAGCCGGGAATGGCAATACGTCGAGGTCAGCAAGGCGGTCACGTTGGCCGGTGAAGACTACCTGTCCATCCACCTCAAAGATTAAGCCTGGGACGCCATCAATGGCACCGCCGTTGTGCAACACGGCATCCGCTAACTCGCGCACGGTTTCTTCGCCCTCTCCGACGCACACATAGTCGATGGCGCTGGATGAGGCGCACTGCTGTGGCATGCCCGTGGCATGCGGACCACCAACGAACGTGACTACCGACTCATCCCACGCTTTGACGAACCGAGCGACCCGTTCCGCGTTCGGGTAAGACGGTGTCGTAGCCGTGATGCCAACCATAGCCGGATGCCTTCGGCGACACTCTGCCACCACATCTTCCGGTTTCCCGGCTTGCTGGTGCAGATCGAGGATGGTCACGGCGTACCCATGCTCACAAAGAACTGCGGCGATGTAGCAGAGACCCAGAGGGGGCGCAGAGTACTCAGGTGCCTTGATGGCGTCTTTCGAGTAACCGGACGGGCAGGGCGGGACGACGAGCAGCACATCTACACGCCGGTCCCCATCCCACGCGATCAACCCGTTGGTTCGGAGCGATTGGAGAAGTCGTACAGTGTCACTCACAACGGTCTCGCGTGGTGGCGTTAGGCCGTCACATGCCGCGGCGACCTCCTTGGCAATCTCATCGACAGTCCTCGTCCCGTCGCAAAGCCGCCAGATAAAACTGCCAACCTCATCCAGCCGGAACCTGCTCAGGGCGAGGCTTGCGTCCGACAGAATTGCAGTGGAGCCGTCCTGTGGATCGACTCGCCACATGTCCGACAGACGCTTGGGATACGAGCCTGACCTACTTTTTGTCATGCTTTGCGGGCTCGCCTTCCTTGCTCGGTTGCGCCTTGTCTGGCCTACTACCCTTATCCCCATCCGAGGGCGGCGGAGCAAAGTTAGCCGTCACAGGACGTTCTTGGTCGCCATCTTTCCGAATTGTGCCTCGCGCGTATTTCATGACTGCCTCCTTCCTCACCTACTCCGGGCTTCGCTCGACGCTCCTCGGGCGAATTTGCGTTCCCCACGGCCAAGCCCGTCGAGACCTACTCTTCGGGCTTCTTGGATCGCTCGTTCCTCCAGCTTCGGTACGGAGCGATAGATTTCATCTGCAGAGGGAGGCGCGAAGTTGGCCGTTACTGGCACAGCTCCCCCTTGGCCTACTTCCACAACACTCTTAGCGTACTTCATGATTCGCCCCTTTCACGGTTGTCCGCGTCTGCCTTGAAGATATCAAGGGCGCGACGCAACTCGCCGACCTCCATAGTGTTGAGCCGGACTGGCCTGCAGTCCGCCAGACTCAACATGGCCTCAACATGCCTGCTCTGGACAATCCCTCCAGTGTAATCGATCGCTTTGTCCTTGATGACGCTGAAGACAGTGTTGCATGCATTGACTTCATCTTGCTTCTCGAATACGGCAAACCACAACTTGCTCTTGGCCTCTGCGTCTATCCGCTTTCGCTCTTCCTGGCTGTGCTCTATGTTCCATCGGCTCTTGTAGCCAATCGCATCCAATGACACGCCGTCAGGTCCTGCATCGAAGACAAGGAAGTCATGAGTGCAAATACTCTCTGGGCTAGCACACTCATGGAGATGCGTCGTCAAGAATTGTCTGTATGCCATATCCGTGATGATATATGTGTCAAACCCCAAGAACCGGTGGAGCATAATCAGCTTGCGCCCCTCGTCACTGCCCATCTCGCTCGGCTTCCACACGAAGAGCCGCGACACACCGTTAGGCAGTCGAATACGAGCCTGGATTGCGAGATAACCTATCATTGAGTTCTGCCACCACTGATGGGCCAAGGATGAATCAATCGCGATGATGCTTCTCGGATTGTGGCTCCGGAGGCGCTCTGACATGCCGTGAAAATAGTCTATGTGCTCTGGATCGAAGTCCTCTATGCCCGAGTCCTTCCTGAGATGTGTGAGAATATGGCTCAATTGCCTGTCGTGCCTGCATTCACAGACCTGTGAAATCCGATTGAACTCGGCCTGCATAGTTGTCGTGACGATGGTAGGGATCTTACCTGTGTGTTGCCTGATCTTTATCAACATTCGGTAAAGCGCCATGATCGCCGTCCCTGCGATGCCCCAGGCGGCGCTTGCTGAGAAATTATCAAAGCTTATCTTGAAGCCGCTCGTATCACTGTAGTTCTGACTAACGTTGGCGAGGATAGCTGTACTGAGACCGAAGAGAAGCGGCCAGAAAAGATCCCTTGCGGCACCCTCCGGGTCCTTCATCCAATTCCAAATTCGGTTGCGCCAGTTAGGCACTGCGTGCTCATCAACCATTAACCAAGTTTCCCTTCGACCAGATGGATACGCCTGCTGGCTATTCCAGAGATGGCCTCTGGCGAATGCGTTACAGCTAGCGTGGTATGTCGGTTCTCCTCGGTGGTAGCCCGAAGAAATGCCATCATGTTCTCCTCGACAGACTCGTCCAAGGCCGAAGTGAACTCATCCAGCAGCACAACTGGCCGTTTCTTGCTATAGGCCAAGACTAGTGACAACGCCTGGCGTTGTCCTCCGGAAAGTACATTCACAGGGGCGGCCGCCTTCGCGGCCAAGGGTAGGCCCGTCTTCTCCAAGAGCCCCAATTGGCTCTCGGAAATGCTCAAGGTCTGCGGAGCAAGTGACCACCAAGCCCGGCGTGTTGCCAGGCGGAGGTTCTCAAATACGGTCAGATTCGGACACGTTCCGAGCATCGCATCCTGGTAGACGTAGCTCAGAAATCTAGCCCGCCTGTTGGGCGGCCACTTCGTTACATCCTGACCACAGAGAAAAACACTTCCGGATTCTAACGGTGCGGTCCCAGCGATGGCCTTGAGGAGCGTGGTTTTCCCGCTACCATTCCCGCCAGTGATCACGACTGTCTCACCTTGAGCGAACAGCAACGAGACGTCGTCAAGGGCGACCACTTGGTTTGGCGTCCCTTCGTTGTAGATGACCGTCACGCTGCGAAGTTCGATCGCAGGGGTGTCGCTCATAGCTTCCCCCTCACGTACGTTTCCACCATCGGTCCCTTCAGGCGGAAGGCGATGCCAATAATGACAAGAACCCCTGTGGCCAATCTTAGATCAGTCGGAGGTAACCCGACTCGCAAGCAAATAGCGATGATGAGAAAGTATAAGACAGCACCGAGCAGCGCAGCAAACAACGCGCCAAATGACTGCCACGGAAGTAGGTGAATACCACTGGCGTGGGAGAAGTCCTTACTCAGAGGCCTGCGAATGATTACCTTTTTCAGCGACACCAATCCCGAAAAAAGTGTCTCACCAATGATCAGGGCAGCGATGCCAGTGATAATCATGCCGGTTCCCATGCCGATATCGGCAAAGCCCTGGTTTTGGGCAACCAGTGCCCCGGAGACAGCGACCAGCGCATTGCTCAGGCCCAGGCCAACGAGAAATAGGACATTGGTATTGACGCCATGGCTCTGTACCATGAACTCATTGTCACCCGTGGCCCGTAGAAAAAGGCCAAGTCTCGTGGCCATCAAGTAGCACAGCCCGAGCAGGAACACCATCGCGATTACGAGGAATACTGTGAGCCGAACAGGATCACCGATCCCGCTACTGTCGAATGGACTGAAAAGCGTGGGAATCCGCAGTAGAGAAACATTGGCTCGCCCCATGACACGAAGGTTTACAGAGTAGAGAATCAGCATCACCAGGATTCCCGATAGGATCTTGCTGATGCCTAGTTTTCTATTGAGTGCAAAAGTGGTTGCCCCGGCGGCAAAGCCCGCCAGCGCGGCCAGCAGCATCGCCAGCCAAGGGGAATGCCCGTTCCTGAGCGTGACGGCGAGGACAGCTGCGCCGAGAGTGAAGCTGCCGTCAACCGTCAGGTCCGGCCAGTTCAACACACGCAGGGAAATGACGATGCCGAATACGGCAATAGCGTACAGAAAACCTTGCTGGCAAGCGATGTCCAGAACGCCAGGAATCGTCATTCGAATACCTTTGCCGCCTTCTTGAGCAACTCATCGGGAACCGTCACGCCTGTGGCTTTTGCGGAACGCTTGTTGAAGAAGTACTCGAAACGCTCCGCTACGGCGACAGGTATGGTCCCTGCCTTCTTGCCCTTGAGAACCTGATCCGCTAGCCGTGCCGACTGCACGCCCACGTCGTAGTAGTCTGGACCAATCGTGCCGAAGCCGCCTTGCTCCACGTTCGAAGAGACGCCGGGCAGCAGCGGAATCTTGTTCTGCTCAGAAACCTTCACAACGGCTTCCATGGCGGCGATCACAGTATTATCGGCGGGAACGTAGAAGGCGTCGCATCTCCCCACAAGAGACTGGGCCGCAGCGTGCACTTCAGCTGTGCTGGCAACCGAGACCTTCACCAATTCCAGCGACCTAGCCTTGCAGACACGCTCAACGACCTTCAGATTGGCTTCGGAGTTTGCCTCCCCCGGGTTGTAGACGAGGCCCACCTTCTTGACGGTGGGAACGAGCTTCAGGAGAAGGTCGAACTGCGCATCTACCGGCCACTGATCGCTAGTCCCGGTGGTATTTCCTCCAGGTCGGTCCATGCTCTCAACTAAGCCAGCTGCCACGGGATCGGTAACCGCGCCAAAGACCAAGGGGATGTCGGTTCCCTTGACAGCCTTGGCGACGGCCTGGCTCGATGGCGTGCTTATGGCGAAGATGAGGTCGCACCCGTCTTGAACGTACTTCTGCGCGATGCTCTGTGCAGTCGGCATGTCGCCTTGTGCGTTCGTCTGGTCGTAGATGACGTCCACGCCATTCTTGTGACCGAGCCGCTCCATCTCATCGAGAAAGCCTTGGCGAATCGCATCGATCCCGGGATGGGTCGCTATCTGGGTGACCCCTATCCGGACCTTGCCAGCACCTTCTTGACCTCGAAGATAGAGAAGCACCCCTACCCCGACACATATGATCGCGAGGATGACTACAGCCAGTATCTTCTTCATGCGTTCGCTCCTCTTCGTGTCCCTTGTCGCGATTCGTCGGTCTTCTCCTGTAACTCAATGGTCTGCTGCCAGGCCAAAGGGGACGGTCTGCCGCGCCCGTTCTCCCAGCGCCCCACGGTCGACCACGTCACACCGACCTTGGCCGCGAACTGCTCCTGAGTTAGGCCCAACTTAACGCACAGGTCCTTCATCATCTCCGCCAACTCGTTGTCCTTCCGTTTCGGCACTGACTCCTTCCCGGCGTCCACTATCGAGGTAACCTGCCAGCGGCAAGGAACCTTGCACACGATAGCGCATACTGTATACCACCAGACGCTTCCGGGGTCAAGTACTTCCTGGGGGCTGTCGCCAAGCACAAGGACGCGCACGAGGGGATCGAGGATTGAGCAGAACAGCATGTGGCTGGCACGGCCTCATGCCTCAGGAAAGTACGGGGTGGATGGAGGGCCCATGCCTACCACTACCGAGCGGGACACGCGAAGCAACATGTGGTTTGAACTGAAGGCCGCATCCCCCAAGGAGGCGTCAAATGATCGCTGCGGAAAGAACGGGGGTGGGTGGCTGCGTGGCATCGCAGGTCACAGCGTGCTCGGCGGTGTTCTGGGTCTCAATGCCGAAGGGGCAGGCGGCAGGGGCGAGGCGGATGACGAAGCGGCATTCCTGGCTGTCTATACCGAACACCAGTTGGTCGGAACGGCTAGAAGCAGAGGATTGAAGTCCCAGCGCCCATGCCCGGCAACCAAGCGCTGACCGACTTCGGGTAGTCTGGACCTGTTCCTGCGGTCCCGGCTGACAGACAAGGAAGTCCGGACCCTGGCCCTCCCATGCGACCGGAGGCAGCTTCTTGTATGATGTCAGTCAGCAAGTCCCCGGGCAGAACGACACCTGGAAGCACAGATGGAGAACTCCCCAAACCCCAAACTGGATGCGCTGCTAGCTACACGCTACGGCGGCGCTGTTAATGTACGCGGCATCCGCTACCAGCTGCTCTATTCGGTCCTGCGCGCGCTTGACCTGTATGACCCAGCAAAGGGCGTGGAAGCCGTCCAGCTCGAGGGCGTCGAAGACGTCGACCTGCTGGGCCTAAGAGTGGCCGACCAGTATGTCCAGGTCAAGACATCCGAAGGGCCTTGGCAATGGAGTTCGCTGAAGGGAGTGCTCAAGAACTTCGTTGAGGTATATCGGCTGGAGCCACGGTCTCGGTTCGAGTTAGTTATTGGAGCGAGTCTGCGCCCAAGCGTAAGGGACTTGGCCGATTACTCCTCGCTCGGCCCGAAGAAGAGGGCCGATGTCCAAGCGAGATTCGTCAAGCTGTGTCGCAAGATCGGCGCGACAAGGGAGGAAGCCAAGGCTGTTCTTGACCGGCTCACACTATCCCATGTGCCGGAAGACGAGTTGATCCATTCCCTTCGCGCGGGGCTCGCAACCGAATACGGGCTGTCGAGCGAAGTCGTTGGTATCTACATTGGGGCCTTGACTGCAAGATTCCTGGACTGGGCTAAGGATCGGCAGGTAATCCACCGGAGCGACCTTGAACGGGTGCGCTCGCGGATCGAAGAGGGGCTCGCCCGGGAGACGGAGTTCCGCGCGTATGGTAAGGGCCTCATAGACAGGATCAGCTGGGATGAAGATGCAGCGGTCGATGACTTCTTCGATGGCAAACGTGCCCGGCCGGGTCACGTAGCCGCAGGTTTGGATGTCCAACGCCCAAAATGGCTAGAGAGAATTGGCCTCGCGGTGACAGCTGCTAAGGTCTGCGTCTTGCGATCTCCGAGCGGCCAGGGCAAGTCGACTCTCCTGTATCGCTACGCTTACGAGAACTGGCCGCCTTCGGCGACGTTTCTGTTACGCGTCGTCGAATCTGGCGAGCACGTAGAACTCATCCGCAACTACTTGCGCTTCCGGGCCAGCGCCGATCTCCCCACACTGCTTCTGCTTGACGATGCTAGCTGGCGTACTCGGTTGTGGCCTGCCATAGCGCGCGAATGCGCGGCAATTGGCGTCCCGATGCTGGTTTCAATACGAGTTGAAGACTGGCAGCGGTTTGCTCGTCCCGACTTAGCTAACTACGAGTTAGTGGAGCCTGACCTGGACATGGATGAAGCTCGACAGCTCTTCGGGGCTCTGGGGCAAGTTGGCCGCATTCATGACTCAGTAGATTCCGCCGAGTGGGCATACGAACGAATTGGTAAGCCCCATCTCCTGATGGAATACGTATACTTTATCACTCATGGCCGAATGCTTGAGGAACGGCTTCGCGAGCAGATTCGGCAGTTCGTTGAGCACGACGAGGACCCGGGCAAGGTCGAGCTACTGCGCCGAGTAGCTATGGCCGATGTGCTCGGCGTGCATCTGACTGCCGAAGGACTGGTCGGCGGCGTTGACCTGCACGAGGACCCACAGTTCGTCCTGGAGTCGATGAAGGGAGAATACATTGATCTTGGAGAGGGCGAGCTCGTAGCCGGGCTCCACTGGGTGCGGTCGGATCACATTGCGAGGATCTTGCACGAGGAGTTCAGGGATCCCGCGACGACGGCCCTTGCCGTGTTCGGCGCAGTGCCTCGCGACGAGCTACCTGCGCTTGTGAGTAATGCGCTGGAACGAACGGGAGCGCCCGGCGCGTTTCTGGCTGGCCTGCGCGAGAAAGCTGAGCACGCCCCACTAAGCGTTCTCCTAAAGATCACGGAGGGTCTGTTCGAATGGGGCGAACGGAGGTTCTTTGAGGCAAATCAGCCCCGTTTCAACGAAGCCCATGATCTTGTGGGGTCAGCCGGTGCGTGTCTGCTGGCTTCTAACTTCATGCCAGTGGTCAAGATCAATGTGATAGATCAAATGGTCGGGAGCCTGGGCGACAAAGCGGGTGGCTTCCTACAGCTACAGAGCATCGCCGAACGTATGCAGCAGACCGAGCGGGGACTGGACTGGGCGAAGCAGTTTCTGGCGGACGTGACGGACTCCATTACTGCTGAGAGACTGCTGGAGGAACCAGCGAACGCAGGCCGAATTCTCGATTGGCTCCCCGTATGCGATCTGGAACTCGCCTGCTGGGCGGAGGCACGCGACGCGCTCGTGGCCAACAAGCACATCTTTGAAGCACCCATTGCAGACTTCTGCGCGTTTGCCCAGGGCCTGTACCGCTATGACCCGCAGTCGTATGCCGAGTGGTTCTCCCTGCACGAAGACGACGTCCTCGGCTACCTTAGATCCCGCCTCGATTGCGTTGAGCTCGACATCGTCGACCGGACCGTGTCGATCGGCTTTTTCCCTGAGTCCAGCGATTCCTCGTCGTGGAACGACCAAGCGGTCTCCCGCCTCAAGAAACTCCGTGCCGCGCTGCCATTCTGTGAGCATTACAGGTCAAAGGGGATATGGACGAATCTCTTTGGCTTGGCGCCGTCTGTCGACGACACCGTGAAGAACATGCCCGCGGAGAACCTGCCATTCGAGTCGGATATTGACAAGAACGTCGTTTGGCGGGATATCGCGCAGCGCGCTTACCTACCAGATAGCTACTACCGATATCAGCAGTGTTGGTATGAGCTTCGGCGGACCGCCGTGCTATTCGTGCAGCGTCTTGGCCGAGTCTTCATTGATGTGTTCGCGGGGCGAGAGGCGAGGGCGCACCAAGCCCTTCAGGAAGGCGAACTGCCCGTCAAACTCGGGGAGTTGCTCAAGGACAGGTCGGAGCCCCCGCCACAGGCGCCGCAAGAAGTCGCCGATGCTCTCAAGAGTCAGGCGGGCGGTTTCGCCCAGAGTCTGCAGAACTTCTTAAAGCAGTTCTTTGACTACGCACAGGAACCGACGAATGCGGAGCTCGGCCGCATAGCGCTCCACAACCTTCGTGATGCTGCGACGCGGCTGCCCGAGATGCATGCGGCATTTGCAGCGCTGCTCGGCATATCGCCTGACTACTTCGGGATGGCCGACCTGGCGAGTAAGGAAGGGGCCGAGTACGCGAAGCTTGGCGATCTCATAGAGGAATGGATCAGCGGCGGGATCAAACGGCGGCGGCATGACGTTCTTGCGGACATCCGGAGCAGGAAGGAACGCGAAGAGAAACGCGCCCTGGATGCGGTTGAGGAAGCAATCGCTTCGTTCGAGGAGAGTGGAACGGCCATAGTGATCCCGGGTGGCATCCACACCTCGTATCCACTAACCTACCTTCCTCTGGCTTTCTCAGTTGCTGATCCCTGCTTTCCCGAGGAGTCGCTGGTGGAAGTCGTCCGTGCTCTTCAGCCCGTGAGAGACGTTGCGAACTTCTTCTGGCTTGTGCCGGTTTGGCAGGGAGCGCGGTTCATGAATGGCGGCTATCGTGTCGGCGGTGAGGAGCTCACTCGCCTAGCTCCCGGGGATCCTGAGTACTGGGAGAGTCTTGTGCCGTGCGATGTGCCCCCGGAGATACTCGAGTACTTGCCCAATTTGCCTTCTTGCGATGTGCCAAGGCTACATATACGGAGTTCGGTCCTGGCGCTGCTGGCCCACGCACTGGGCGGATCCTTGCAGGAGCAAGCGATCGCGCCGCTCGCGAGTGCCGAGAATCCGTTCGACAAGGAGCTCTTCGCTAGGCACAAGGACCGCCTGCAGCGACTGCTCGGTGAGGCTGCGGAGGTAGCTTCTGTGGTTGCCAGGGAACTGGACGAGGTATTCCGCGCCGGTTTCCGCGCCGCAGAGCTACGGCTCGTAGAGGGTTTCCTCAACGGGGTGTCGCAAGCTGCGCAGGAAGAAGGTGGTTTCAGATCAGTGCTGCGCAGCGAAACGGAGGCCGTCCGGGTTGCGGAGGCGCTGAACGGGGCTTTGCGAGGCAGGATTGGAGCGTAACAGACGCGAGACCTTGAGATCACGACGGAATGGACGTTCAGCCTGCCTGCGCCAAGAGCGCTCGTTCTTGGTGATAGGGGCACGGCGAGGGACTTCGCAGGCAAGCCACGTAGCGGAACTCTTGACTGGGGAGAGCGTCATTTCCACGATCAGCTTCCCTTGCGCTCCTTCGAGCAGTCCACAGTGCGAGACCTTCATTGACAGATTGACAACCGACGAGTTTGCGAAGCTAGGCAAGTACACAGCCACCCCGCGCGGGGGGAGCTGGCAGACCATCTCCAGCCCACCTGATGGCCTTGCCGCGAAGCTCTTGATCACCTGATGAACGCAGGACTACAATCGTGTCAGGACACATAGCTGGCCTGGGTATAGTCCCCAGTGCCAAGGGCCATCGAACCAGTGCCGCTCGCCGTCGGTCCGCTCTGGCAGCCGTGGCCATCCACGGACTGACTTGGCTACGGACACTACAACAGGGGACAGGCTACAAGGAGGCCACACTCTTGATATCTTTCGAAGAATTTGGCCGGGTGGTCTTCGAGCGGGGCGTCGCCCTGACAAAGCTCGCAGACGGTTCGTGGCAGTGCGATTCTGCCCAGGGGGACATTCGTTTCTCCGCCCTGTCCTGTGTCGCGACGCGGCTGAAGCTGCGACCAATCGTCGCGATAGGCGCGACAGGCACACCGCTGGAGCCATTGACTGCGCTCCTTCCGGCCAGAAGTGGCCGGCTGCTCAACGTTCAAGTGTCAGAGCTGGAGCAAGATATCTCCAGAATCAATGCCGGCAGAGACTGGCTCCGAGCGCGCAGCCAGCTCTACACACTCCGGGCCGTGCTTTACAGTCTCAAACAGCTTGCGATGTGGTACGCTGACACCTGCCGCGAGTTCAAAGAGAGCATGGCTAATCACATTACTGGAGACCGGTGTACGTTTGCCCCCGACGAGCCGTACTTCGAGTTCGAAGCTCTCGTGACTAATGCGATTCGTAGCTACGACGCCTTGCGTTATCCCATTTGGCGTGCTTACGGTTCCGGGGGGAGCACCCCTAGATCATTCGGCAGAACACTGCGGAGCGGCACGCTCTTGCCCAGCGACTTAGGAGACCGACTATGCCAAACCCGAGACCGTCATTACTCTCCTGCCAAAGAATACCGCGATTGCATACAACATTATGTGTCGGTCAGTTCGTCTTCCTGGGCCATGATGGAACGACTCGAAGGCGCATGCTGGTCAGTAATCGTCAGGATACCGGACAACCCTCAGGAACGATCACCTGATAGGTTCCAGTTCGTTGGCGATATGGACGCTCTGACCTATTCATGGGTGCTGGCAACGGAGCTGGTTGAGGTCACCCGTGCTGTCGTACATGGCATTGTTGCATGTTGACGTGCGGACGGTGAGACCCCCCTCACTGTTGTCACCTTGGTCAGCGCTTACGAAAGGCAGAGAGGATGGCAGACTGCCGTGCGGCGCGATGGAACATCGTGTTGGAAGCACCTGGGGTCTGTGCTCCGCCGGCTCGCCAGGAGGGGGTCGGCAGAGCACAATGGCTCTACATCCAGAAACGCGAGGAGAGAGAAGCGAAGTTCCGGGAGGCGGTTACGCTCGCAGCTGCGGCCCATGCACGCCACCGATACACGCAGTACGATGAGGTCCTGACCCCAGGAGCAACCAAGGAAGACAGACGTGAGGTTAGGACGATAATCCGACCAGAGGTAAACAGGAAGCTGGAGCTATGGCGGAAGGGAATTCAGAAAGAAGATTAGGAAGTGGTGGCACCCCAGGGGTTTCGCAAATGACCGCCATTTCCGGCCTTGGGGCGAGCAAGCATGGTGAGGGCCAGCGACGATCCTGCCGATATGGCCCCAGACCAGATGGTGCCGCTCTAAGGGCGGTGCACGCCTCACTCCGCCTCCTGTCCGCGGTACGCCATCGGGGATGCGGCGCGGCTTACCAAGCTGCAGGTGCTGCGGGAATCATGCGGTGGGCTTCATCCTGTCGCGAGGCAGAACCTGACCATCTCGGTGCCATCTGGCAAGGTGAGATGTCCCTCCTGCTCGAAGCCGAGGCTTTCGTGAAACTGGAG
>SDBU01006094.1_pt1 | contig 14261 bp, 11 predicted proteins | sample 2277071 | NCBI WGS metagenome assembly SDBU01 (sample SAMN10397929, study PRJNA504765) | marine sediment metagenome | isolation source: marine sediment core GS08_GC12, 126 cmbsf | place: Arctic Ocean: Gakkel Ridge, Loki's castle | collected 2008
GAAAAAAAGTGCCCCCAGTGCAAGCTACCTTTCTTGGTTAAAAAAACAGACAAAGAAGAAAAGACCTCTCTACTTTGTTTTGACAAAACATGTGGATATCAACTAAAATAGACAAACTATGAAAAAAACACTTTTATTGATTCTCTTTACTTGTTCGGCAATACACGCAATGGATAAGCATGATCATCAGACGTCGAATCTCTCCAATGACGATTCGTTTTGGAATGCCTTGCCACTCCTAAACGAAGCTGCTTATCCTATAAGCAACGAATACTGTACCGGAAACAACCGACCATCCTTTTTAGACTTTGCAACAGACGAATGGCAAAATTGTTCCATTAAACCTTATTTTCAAGAACAAATCAGTGAAACTGAAAAAAATGAAAATCATTGTAACAAAAATACCTGCAACGTTAAAACAACATATGCTCCGTTAGCACTTCACACAATAATGCCTTCTTATTCATTTTCTTTAGGTTCTAAATTTCGATCAACATGCAAAAAATGTAAAAAATCTTTTGGACAGATCTCCAAAAACAAGTTGATTACCTCAATAAAAAAACACACAAAAACCTGTCGTTCTCATCAAAAAAAATTTATTATACAAAAACCCACCCGCCAACACAACTTTACAGCACGTTGTCCCGTTGGTTCATGCAACTTCATGGCAACATTACAAAATACGTTGGCCGCAAGTTTTTCCAACGTACACCACATGCTTAAAAACCATGTTCTCTTTCAGCACCATGACGCAGAGATACAAGAATCAAACCTTAATCAATGCCTTACCATTGAAAGCTTCCATAGCAAACACGTAAGTTAACAAAATCGAATTATCAGCTTTTCATTATCAAGGTGTTTTATTAGTTGCAACCTATGCGTTGGAATTTTTTTTCCATACTGCTCAGCAAACCAGGTATCGTACTTCTCAAAATGAACCCCCGAGGAAACAATCATTTGTAACAACGGCCTTTGCCTATAAAAAATCAACCAACTATTATCTTCATACTTCAAATGTATATCCGGAGCAAACGTAAAATTCCAAACTGATTGCTCACTGTTCATTGCATCCGAAACACCACACCATTGATCCGTGATAGTACAAGAATCGGGCACAACCAAAACTTCTCTTTTCGCCTGCAGCCCGGGATATAATTCATGAAAGGTGCTCATATATAACGAATCAGTCTCCACAGCGCCACTATAGTGAGCCTTCGCTTGCGGTATATCGAGTGCAAACAATTGGTTATCATTAATAATTGGCTCTCGATTTTTCAAATAAAACAAATTGTGCCTCGCTACAGATCGAAAATAATTACGCCAGTAGGATGAAGCACTGTATACATAACTGCCTGGATCGACAAGAATTGGCATTCCGTTATAAGCAAGCATCACGCTACCCGCATCATAATGAAAATGTCCAGATGGTTGTCGCCTGTTATAGGCATGATGGCGCAACGTGACATGCCATTGTTTTGTTTTTACAATCGAAAGACCAAAGTAAGAATAATGATGCAAACCATACGAAGTGCTTTGTATCTCTTTCTTGTCAATACCCAAGAAGCAATGGAATCGATCTATTGAAAACAATTTTTTGTGCAACAAAAAACCCGAATCATCATCGCCAATAGACACAACGTCAGCAGTCTTTGTTGGTTTGCATTGTTCAGTAAATGCAATCATGCGTTGCAGCTTTGATAAACTTTTTGCAGGAAATAGCGTACCCATTGTCTTGGCTACAATAAATGCATGTACAAAAAACTCCGTTACCAAGCAATGATACTTCGTTGAACCTTCGTATGAAGTCCCTTCATCAAAAATCTGCCAGTCAAATTCCCGTAACAACTCTTGATAACACCAGTTCCACTTTTGGGAAAAACCGGGAAAATCTTTAAAGAACCAGCACAAATATGCATAGCCCACTAAGTCTGCAATATAATGATTTGAGGTTCGACCATCATACCACTCCCAATTATTTTCCAAATATCGCATATGATCGTACAAGCTACAGACAAACTGCCTGTAAAATACCAAGTCGGCATGAAAATAATTTTTCAGCCACTGCCAGGCAACAATCCAATTGATTGAGCGAATTGCAACTTCCATTGGACACAGCCAATTAATTCCCAAAAGGTATGGATTCTTTTTAATCCAATCGACAATATGGTCTTTTGCAGCACGGGAATACTGTGTGTCACCCGTGATCGCATAAGCACAAGCTAATACCGGCAGATGACCAAATCGTGAAAGCTCCCAGGCAACCTTAATATCTTTGCTCAGTTTCTCGGTTTTTCCTGTTTCGATAGAAAGATCGGCATAAAACGTTTGCGCATCAAATTCGCAATCACCTAGTCTGCCCTGAGATTGCAATCGAAAGTCGCAATGCCATGGCATCTGATCAAAACAACGCACACCCGATCCCAGAAAATCGAAGCACTTGTTTGTATATCGATCCGCATACGAACAAACCACGCTTCTATCACACCGCCAAGCAATGCCCTCAAGCGCTTGTAAGCTCCGATTGGTCAGTAAGCGAAAATAATCTTCGTCGAGTTTATGCTTTTTGCAAAACTCACCCCAAGTAGTATGCGCTTGCCCTTTATATGCGCGATCCCTCATGCCATGATGATATGACCACGTCCTAAATCGCGCACTAACACCGGTTATGAATCGGCTTGGCCCAACAAGCTTAAGTTTATCTCGATAGTGACATAAAGCCTTGATCATAGAAAATCCCATTTAAAAACAATTAATCTATCTTTGACAATCCTAAAACCATCAAATATATTTAAAAAATCCGGCAATAATTACACTTTTCTCAAATAGTGAACGGTTATGTATAAAATTATCATACTTTTTTTATCGTGTACGTCTTATGTCCACGCAATGGACTATTTAGGCTATCAGAATGTCCCTGCTGATTGGTGCGTAGCTGAATATTACAAGTACACCTACACAATTTGGCATGTGACTGAATACGGAGAAGTAATTCCCGAAACATGGACTCGGAGTGAAAATGGCAAGTGGATCCATACACTTGGACATATGAACGGGACCGACGCATCAAGCATTGCAGAAAATCAATCGCTGTACACGCATCCACCTTCTTACCTGCCACCCCACCCGGACAATCGGCTCCTCAAACCAACAGAACCTCAACCTCAAAAATCTGAAAGCCCTCAGCCAGGAAAAAAAACTGAGTCAGTTGTTCAGAAGATGTGGGAGGTCCTAGAGAAAGACTTACGGCAAAAAAAAGCTCGTATAACAAAAAAATCCGAAACTCAACACGCCTAAACACCTGCAGACAAAAAACAAACAAAGCCCAAATTAATACCGAAAAAAATACAAAACCCCAAGACAAATATGGTGATTAGAAAGACAGTAAAATCACAGTCGCCTCGCTAGATACAGCAGGTTTTTTATTTCAGTCTCGTTCCATTAGAAGCCGCACTCTCAGGCATAATTATACATGGTTTTCCTTCGTCATCTGCAGCGGTAAGCATCATCCCCTGCGATTCCATACCAATCATCTTGCGCGGTTTTAAATTGAAAACAAATACGCCCTGCTTGCCAACCAAATCTTGCGGTTGATACCACTTGCGCAATCCGGCAAGAATTTGACGATTGCCAAATTCACCAAAATCAACCTGCAATTTGATTAGTTTTTCAGATTCTGGCACTGATTCAGCGCTCATAATTGTACCAACGCGCAAGTCAACTTTTACTACATCATCTATTTTTATATATTCATTTTCTTCTTCGCTTGCTTTCTCTTTCATCTGTTCCTCCGGTCTCTTTTTTGATTCTTCTATTTTTTCAAAAAGCGCAGGTATTTTTTTCAGTAGAAATGTCTGATTCCATAAACCAAGCTCCAGTGATTCCAGCGTGTTTGCGTCTGAATCCAATGTATGGCCAATACTTTCCAGCAGCGCTTCCATTTTTTTTGGCATAATCGACCAGAGCAACACAGCAATTATACGCAGGCTGTGGCAGGTAGCAGATACAATCTCTTCAAATCGGGCGCTGTCCTGCATTGCAATCTTCCAAGGCTCTTGCTCATGAAAATAAGCATTAACCTGATTAATAAATTTCCATAACCGCGCAAGCCCCAAATGAAACTCGCAATCACTAAAATACTGTTCATAATCTTCGATCATGTTCCATGCCTCATCACGCAACGCCACTGCCTCCTGGCTCCATATATTTGGAGCTGATACCTCTCGCACACCGCGTTTATAAGCAAGCATAACCATCCGATTGAGCAAATTTCCTAAATCATTTGCCAAATCCGACGTAATACACCGATCAAGATCTCCCGTACTAAAATCTCCATCAGCATTAACAGGAATTTGACGCATCAGATAATAACGAACAGGATCAGAACCATATAGCTTTGCAAGCTCTATCGGATCTACCACGTTCCCACGAGATTTTGACATTTTTTGCTTATTAATCTGAATCCAACCGTGAACAAGGAGCCGCTTTGGCAACTGCAAGCCGGCAGCCATCAATAGCGCTGGCCAATACACAGCATGAAAACGAACAATATCTTTTCCAAGCACTTGAAGATTTGGCGGCCACCACTTTGAAAAAGACGCTTGCGCGTCTTGATCACCATATCCTACAGCGGTGAGATAATTGCACAGCGCATCAACCCATACATACACAACATGCTCTGAATCTCCAGGAAACGGCACACCCCAACTGATTGTCGTACGAGAAATACTCAAATCTTTTAGTCCTGACTCAACAAAGCTAATAACCTCATTAACTCGCATTTTCGGCACAATAAAATCAGGATTCTCGGTATAAAACCGCAACAGTTTATTTTGATACGCAGATAATTTAAAAAAATAACTTTCTTCTGCAACCGCAACAGTATCACGAGAACATAACGGACAGATTGGCTTATTATCTGTATCAGGTGCATCAGTTGCAGTCACATAATTTTCACATGGCGTACAATACCAACCCTTATAAAGCGATTTATAAATATCACCCTGATCCAACAATTTTTTAATGAACTCCTGTACCCCATTAATGTGATACGGATCAGTTGTACGGATAAATTTGCTGTATTGAATGTCATAGGTATGCCACGCCTCTTTGTAGGCTGCAATAAAACTACCCACAAACGCTTGAGGGGACATACCTGCCTGCTGAGCTGCCTGAGCTATTTTTTGTCCATGCTCATCCGTACCCGTAAGAAAAAATGTTTCTTTGGCTTGCAATTTTTGCCACCGACTCATCACATCAGCAATCAAGGTTGAATACAGAGACCCAAGATGCGGTTTTGACGTGCCATAATAAATAGGAGTAGTCACATAAAAGGTTTGCTTGCTCATTTGTCAATCCATTTATCGATAATTACAATCTGTTTTTTCAATATTCTCATCATACTCAAAATCGATGGGATACACAAAAAGCCCCGTAAATCCGAGGCTTTTTATTTTACCACACAAACAAGTTAGATATATTTACTAGGCAACGTTGCAACCGCGAAGTTCAAGCAAAATAGTTTTGAGCAACGCAACAACGTTCAGTTGAAGATTGTTGATATCATCGGGAACATCAAGCAAACTTTCCAAACAACTACCCTCAGACTCCAGATCACCTATCAAAGAGGTCTCCAACACTTCTGCCTGTGAAATTTGCGAAGAATTAACATCTATCTTGAATGCAATGAGGTCAATTCCCTGTGAAACTTGATCAGAAAGCGCATCTATACTGGATTCACATTCGCATATGCTATCCCCTATAGAAACTTGCTCAGAAAGAGCATCTAGCTTTGACTCCAACACGCTATCATTTTGCGATACCTGCCCAGAAAGCACATCTACTTTAGATTCAATTATGCCATCTCCCTGTGAAACTTGATCAGAAAGCGCATCTATACTGGATTCACATTCGCATATGCTATCCCCTATAGAAACCTGCTCAGAAAGGGCGTCTATCTTGGATTCTATCAAGCCATCACCTTGTGAAATTTGCTCAGAAAGCGCATCTATACTGGATTCACATTCGCATATGCTATCCCCTATAGAAACCTGCTCAGAAAGCTCATCTATCTTCGAACAAATCGTATCTTCTACCTGAGAAAGTTGCTCAGAAAGATCATCGATTTTAGAGCTCAACATGCTATCTCCTTGGGATATAGACAAAATATCTATCTTGGAACCCAAGACTTCTTCTACCAAAGAAAGCTGCGTAGAAAGCTCATCGATTTCGGAAGAAATCTGCTCAGAAAGGTTGCTTTCATCATCAGTCATATCACTCACAATACTGTAGATACTGGAAACTTGAGGGGCAATAATATTAACTCTGTCCAAAATATCCTGTACGAGTACGTTGATGAGAGCAATTGTACAACTGTTACCACCCGCCAACGCAAAAGAAGAAAACCAACTTACAATCACAACCCAACACATTCGCCGTTTCATTACACTCTCCCTGTGAAAAACTTTTCTTGTCAGTCGCTTTCTCAGTTTTATCAAGCAAGTAAGATTAATGTCAATCTAAATCATGATTTCAATGCTATCCATAGATCACGCAATTCCTGCTCGGGAATATCGTAGTTAAAAAGCTGCAATCGAGAAAAAAGAATGCTTGTCGGTGATAGTAAATATCGATTGCGATCTGTCGAAACCCCTTTCATAGCAGGGAAGAAATTATATCGATCAGCATATTTCTTCGCCACTTCAGGCCGATATATATAGGAAAGAAATTGATACACCCAATCATCTTTTTTCGTCCCCTTCGGCAACAACCATGCATCAACAAGAAGAAAACTCCCCTCTTTCGGCAGCAAAAATTTGATCGTATCATATTTCCGCATTGCTTGATAAATATCCGAACTAATTCCAAGTACCACCGGAGCAGATTGAGAAATAAGAATGTAATCGGTACGCAAATCAGTATACATCACGACTCGTTTTTTCTGCTGCCGCAATAATTGACCAATCTGACGCATATCCTCTTTGGTTAATTTTCTTTTTTTCTTCAAATATAATGCTGCTACAGAAACGATTTCACGAGCATCATCAAGCATCCCCACTCGCTTCGGTGCTATTTTTTCATCAAAAAGAAGCGACCAACTTGCTTGAGGCAGCGTATCCTTAAAAAAGGTTGTATCTATTCCGAGGCCAAAAATTTCCCACGAAAACGGAACTGTATATGAATTATCTGGGTCAAAATAAAGACCGAGAATAGAAGGATATAGCTGAGACCAAAATGCAATCTTTGATTTATCAAGAGGTTTAACTATATCTGCCTGAATCAAAGTGCTCACGGCATAGTCCGAGGCCATTATCAGATCATAATCTCCCGAGCCTGCCTGCATTTTTACTAATAATTCCTCATAGTTTTCAAAATACGTCAGGTATACTTTTATACCTGATTCTTGCTCAAAGACATCGAAATATTGAGCATCAATAATGTTGGGCCACGCCAAAACATTAATACTTTTTTGATAACGGAACAAACCAATTACATCAGGAATACGCAAAAATCCATAAATAAGACCACCAACCAGCACAACAAGCATGCATCGCACAACAATGCGCCCTATCGTCATCGCATAATCCCACTTTTCTTCACTGGCAAAGAAACCAGTACAAGCACAACAATACTACTCATCAAAAGAAGAAACGTTGAAAGCGCACTCACCAGTGGCGATGAACCGGCACGGATCATCGCAAAAATATACATTGGCAATGTTTGCGTTGAACCTCCTGCACAAAAAAACGACAATACAAAATCATCAAATGAGATAATAAAAACAAGTAACGCCGACACAATTAGTGCTGGCCTGAGAAGTGGTAAAACAATGCGGTAAAAGGTTTGCCACTGCGTTGCTCCCAAATCTAACGACGCTTCCATATAACGCCTATCAAGCTCTATATACGCGTCATACATGATGGGAATTACATAACCAAGACCTAAGACAGTGTGCGCAGCAATAAGAGTTGTCAGACTTAATGGGACAGAAAAAAAATAAAAAAAACTCATCAAGCCTACCGCAAGCACAATTTCTGGAATCGCAAGATTGCCATAAAACAACATTCGCATGCGTCGAACGTAGCCTCTGCGACCAAAAAAGATAAATAGTGCACTCATGATCAAACACAAAAAAACTGATGATGTTGCAACGATTAATGAATTTTGTAGTGAATCCCAGACTTCGGATGAACGCCACAGGGCTCCATACCATTTAGTAGTAAATCCAACCCAGTTGAACCTCAGCTTACTATCATTGAAAGAAAAGATCGTAAGAATAACCAAAGGCACGTACAAAAAAAGATAAAAAACTATAACAAATAACGGAAATAAATATCGGTTCCAAATTTTTAACATCATCGGCCCCCGTCAGGTGCTCGAAACATTCTATACATCCTGCTTGAGGCATAAAATATTGCAAGAACGATAAGAAGCATCAAGGCACTCAAACAAGTAAACGCAGCACCAGCAGAATCGTTTCTTGCCACAAGGAAATAGTAAGAAATCAACGACCCAACAAGCATATACTTCGAACCCCCAATCAAAGCCGGAATAACAAATTCACCAAACGCTGGAATCAAAACCAACAATAAGCCTGTTTTAATACCGGGCATTGAAAGCGGCACAGTTACGCGAGAAAATGTCTGCCATGGAGTCGCTCCTAAATCTGATGACGCCTCCAAAAGAGACGGATTAATTTTCTCTAGCGTGCTATACAAAGGCATGATAACAAAAGGAAGGTAACAATATACCATCACCAAAAAAACCGCAAACAAACTTGTCGATAACAATAATGGTTCAGTAATAATGCCAAGTCGTAACAATAACGCATTAATTAATCCATTGCGCTCCAGGAGAAAATACCACGCATAAATTTGAACAAGAAAATTTACCCAAAACGGCAACGTCAACAAGAAAAGCATTATATGCTTAAAACGCCGAGCACGAAAAACGAGAAAATATGCAACCGGATACGCACACACAAGGCCAGTAATGGCTGTACTAATCGCAAGAAGCAATGATCGGCCAATAATTTTAAAATAAGGACTCGCGATAAGATGTTGGTATTGTACCAGCGAAATTCTCCACCAGACAGTAGCATCGGTGAAACTCAAGCCAATAATAATCAAAGCCGGCGCCACCATAAAGAAAAACTGCCACACCACCGCAGGCAACGAATAAAAAAACGGTAACTCTTTTGCAAGAAAACTTGATAATCGTCTCATCGCTCTAACAACACCACATTTTCTTTTTGCCAATAAAGATAAACCTGATCATCGTAGTCGATAACCTCTCGCTCAAAATGCTCTTCATTTTGCTCAAATATTTGCACAATGCGATCATTTTTGAGGCGCACATTATATTGCGTCGATCGCCCATGGTAGACAATTGCCTCCACTACACCCAACCATTTATTAGAAAAACCTTCCATGACTGTCTTACGAATCTCAATCTTTTCTGGACGAAGACTCATTAATACAAGCGATCCATCACGAATCCATGCCTTACTTTCGGGAACAAAAACTTCAAAACTGCCAATTTCTTCCAGTTCTATTTTTGAAGTCTTTTCAGAAATTAGCATGGTCCCTTCAAAGATATTAGTAGTTCCTACAAAGCGTGCGACAAACGACGATGCCGGAAACTCATAAATTTCTCTTGGTGTCCCTATTTGTTCGATATGGCCATAATCGTTCATAATAGCCATATGGTCAGCCACGGTTAATGCCTCAAACTGATCGTGCGTAACATAGACGAACGTTGTCTTCAATTCACCCTGCAACTCAATTAACTCAATAAGCATGCGCTCACGCAACTTAAGATCAAGCGCAGCAAGAGGTTCATCAAGCAGCAATACTTCTGGCTCATTAATTATTGCGCGAGCAAGCGCCACCCGCTGTTGCTGACCACCAGAAAGCTGATCGACAAACTTGTAGATTTGCCTTTCTAAATGAACAGTTTTTAAAATCTTAATAACTTTCTGCTCTACAATATCAGGCGGCAAATGACGAATACGCAAAGCATATGCTACGTTCTCAAATACATTCATATGGGGAAAAAGCGCATACTGTTGAAAAACCGTATTTACATGTCGCTCATTAATCGAAACGTTTGTAATATTCTCATCACCCAAATAAATAGAACCGGAATCCGGACGCGTAAAACCACCAATCAAGCGCAAAATCGTTGTCTTGCCACTTCCACTTGGGCCAAGTAATGCAAAAAATTGCCCTCCATCAATCGTAAGACTAATATCCTCAAGAACAGTCTCTCCCTGATATGATTTTGTAACACCTTCCAATCGAATACTTTTCATTTTTTTGAACCCAATCGCGCAAACAACATTGGAACAACTACATCAGACAAAGTACACGGTACCACAACAGCAATGATCAAAAATATAAAAACTGGACCAATAATTAGATACCAGTCCGTACAGCCATGAGATACTAAATAAAAAATCGATGCTAATGAACTAACAAGAATATGAAGCGCATGAGACGTAATCGCATAAAGCCATTGCCGTTTTTCTTGATGTGCGCTCATAACAAAACCATTAATAATTCCTACAATCAAAAATGGAAGAACATTTGAAAGCTCAGTAACAAAACAAAGATGAAAATGCATATGCACCCCAAGAATTTTGCCTCCAATGTAGGGCAAAATGGAATCTGAAAGCGTACAAAAAATTGCGGGGGACAGAACACCGAGAATCAACGCCTTAAAAATATTGCGCGAAAATCGGAAAAATGTTACAAGCGTTCCGGTAGCTGCAAAAACAATGTGCATAAAATGAAAACTGTGAAAAAGAACGTCAGACTTCCTACACAATATCGCAAAAGGATCCTCAAATGAAAAATAAGTAACAAAACTGAGCAAAGTAAGCCCAAACGCCACAGAATAAATGGCATACGGCAAATGACACATCAACTCACCCATCAGCGTATGCCGATGATTGGAATCCCCACTGTAAAAATCACCCATAATAATATCCCTTATACCACACGAATATGCTGACCTATAGGATCAATATAACAGATGCTCGCGATAAATAAAGAATCAAAACGCCTGGCCAAAGGTTAAGTACCAATTATACCGTCGCTCACCAGGCACACACGTTCTCCATTTCCAAGCAATATCAAATCGAAGTGGCCCAATAGGAGTGAAATATCGTATACCAAAACCGGTACCTGCGACAAAATTTTTGAGGCTAAGGTCGGCAGTACAATGATCCGAGATTAACAGACCAACATCCTGAAATAGTACCAATCCGACGTTCTTAAATGCAGGAACACGAATTTCGCCATTAATATTGAACATCGTTTTACCCCCGCGGGGCACCCTGTATCCTTTATTCTGTGCATCAACAAAGCAGCCAAGCGGCGGCGCAAGATCGGTTTCGTAGCTTCGAATAGAATGTGCTCCCCCTAAATAAAAGCGCTCATTTGGCATAATATCGCAAAACTTACGATGAAAAATGTGGCCAAAACGGATACGAAGCGCGCCAACAGCCCTCCTGATAGGAACAAACCACGATTGCTCAGCAATTAATTTAATAAAATAAGAGCCTGAAAATGTATCATTAGTTGGAAACATTCCCTTGAGCGAAACCAATGAAAATGTACCGCATGATGGATTGAGCGTATTATCAAGCATATCAATCATGATGGTTGGCTCCACAAACACAAATGGTACCCGCTGCCCAAGCAACGATGGATCAAAATTAATTGCACATGATAGTTGCTCCGCAAGCTGTCTCGTTGCTACATCATCATTGCTAATTTTCATGCGAGCGGTTTCAAAACCAATATTCACCCCCGCATCAACAAATTGGTTTTTATAGTGCAAGCCAAGTAAAAATCCTTGCTGAAAAAGAGTGTAAATGTTTTTTTTGCTTCCAATAAAACCCGGTTGCTCATACTTAATAGCATAGCCATGCAACAAGCCGTTCAGGGGCGTAGAAAATATCCTGGGGTAGGCATACTTTATATTAACTTCACGATGTGCACGAGCAACATCTGCATCAAAGCGAAATAAGTCACCATTATTTGATGGATTTTTAACCATAAGTGTACCCCCAACTTTGTAAGCCAACCCTGCGAATGTTTGATACTGACGAATATGTTGGAATTCAAGCCCCGCACGAATGCGTAGTTCAAATGGATCATCTTTATGCATTTTTACCAATACAGAGCGATGTCCTTGAAATTGAGGTAATGATAATGGAGCAAAAGAAATCGCCTCAAAAATTTGTAAATCTTTGAGGCGAATAAATGATTGTTTAATTTTTTCCTGATCCCATAGCTCGCCTTCTTTATATTGCAATTCACGCATCACAGATGCAACAGGAAAACTACTACTTCCCTGTATGATTGTCTTTCCAAATAAAACCTTTTGCCCCGGTTCTATCTTCCAACACAATATTTTTCTGTCATCCTGCGGAACTAATTCTGACTTTATTACGACAAACAAATATCCCTGGTGCTGAAAATAATCGGCAAGCCACCGTTTCTGTTGCTGCAACATCACATCATCAAAAACAATAGGTTTTTTCTTTTTACGCATAACCCAAAAAGGTCCTTGTTTTTCAAGTTCGGGATAATCCTCAATTACAACATCATCAATAACCGCGCACTCACCTTCATCAACAGTCACTACCAATTTATAAATATTGTCTGCCGCAAGCGGCACAAACTCATGAGTAAGAATTTTCATATCCAAAAAACCCTTGGCGCGATAATAATCAGTAAGATTTTCAAAGGCCCGATCAAGATGGTCACGATCAAAAACACCATGTCGCTTAAGTTTAGAAAAACAATGCTTTAGCAAAATACGCACGGACAACGCATGCGCTTGGTTAATTTCCACTTGCTCAATAATAGCCCGCTGGAACTCCTTGATTACAAAAAATGAACGCCCGTCCTCATCCTGCGCATCAATATCTACATCCCAAAATCCCTTAGCGCGATAGATACTACGCAACTCCTCTGCAAGTATCGATACCGGCACAATCCACGCCGACCGACCAAATTGCAAAATCCGGTCCAACAATTGATTATGGGAAAAAAATCGATTGCCAAAAAAAACAAACGTCCGTTTTTTTCGTACATTCACCTGCCACACAAGCCGCACTGCATGATTTTTCCAAGATATATTTTCGATTAAATCGATAGCAACCGGCAGAAAACCTCGGTGGGCCAAAAATTGCTTCATTGCACGCGCTTGATGCTCTATGGAACTTTTTGCATACCGAGTGTTACACAAGGGACGAATAAATTTTTTATAAATTTGCCGCTCAATTTGATCACATTCATCACGATCTACCCCCTCACCAGCATTCATAACAAGCCGCACATCACGAACAAAAAATCGCGTACCACGCTTAATAACTGTATGAACCGTTACCGATTTTGTTTCTTTGTCATACGAAAAGGAACTTTTTGTTGAAACATTAAAAAACCCGTCTTTTTTGCAAACCTGCTTAATCTTGCCCATTGAATGTTTGTGTTTATCGATATCAAACGGGTCCCCTGGGTCCATAAGATAATATTGCTTGTACCATTCTTTTCCAACCCAAATACCACTCACTTTCAACTTTTCGAATCGCCACAAACCCGTTAAATCAAAGTGAATTCGTTTACCTTTAGTTTCTTCATCTTCAATATTTAGAACGATGGACTTAAAAACATTTTTTTCAAACAAATACGTTAACGCTCGCCGCAGATCATCGCGAGTAACTTCCTGCCCTATAGATAAGTCAACCAGATAACAAAATTCTTCTTTTGGAAAGATAACATCAGACCGATACGTAAGATTCTTCAGTAAAAATGGCTCTGCTATAAGTTGCTCCAAACGATCTATTTCAGCAATTGATGAAACCGTAACCGTATGAGCCTGAACAAAGCTTGAAAGAAAAACAAGAACAAAACAACCAAAAGTGCAAATTGGAATCATGCCAAATCTTACCGACGTCTATCACGAGAATATCCCTTACAACAGATACTGTGTACACACACAGTCTACCAGAACGAAAAGTGGTTTCCAGAAAGTAATGTATTGTTATTCAATTACGCGAAAAACCGTTCGATAGTCTTTATCTTTCAAAAAGGGCTCGATCTCAATATCCATCAGCTCAAACCCCTTATCCCCTTTGTGGATCAAATCAACAAACTGATCAAGCTCATCACACGCGCCACAAATAACAACCTGAACTTTTTTTTTGCCAGAATCAATAATTTGCGCGGTTCCCTCCAACGCCAACTTCTTGG
>SDBU01006095.1_pt1 | contig 14259 bp, 10 predicted proteins | sample 2277071 | NCBI WGS metagenome assembly SDBU01 (sample SAMN10397929, study PRJNA504765) | marine sediment metagenome | isolation source: marine sediment core GS08_GC12, 126 cmbsf | place: Arctic Ocean: Gakkel Ridge, Loki's castle | collected 2008
TCAAGGATCTTTCAAGCCATTTGAGGTAAAGGATGACGATCTCGTGCCCCCCATGGTGCATGCCGGCGAAGGATATCGAATTCATTACACCGGGCTCACGCATGATGAATCTGGATATCCAGACATGTCGGCTGAAACACACCACAAACTTGTCACCAGGCTCGTAGAAAAAATAAATCATAATGCGGATGAAATCATCAAGGTTGAGGAATCATTCATGAAGGGCGCGCGCATCGTTGTGCTCGCCTATGGCAGCACGGCTCGGTCAGCGCGCAGAGCCGTTAAGGAGGCCCGAAATCTAGGAATTCCCGCCGGGTTCTTACGCCTGGTCTCAGTTTGGCCTTTTCCAGAGAAATTAATTCGAGAAATGGCAATGCAGGTGGACGCATTCATCGTAGCGGAAATGAATCTGGGTCAAATCATTCGCGAAATTCAGAGGCTCGTTCATCAGCCGGTTACGGGCGTTAATCACGCTGGAGGGGCGATGATATCGCCCGATCCGATACTTCAGACCATCCAGGAGGTGGCATCGAATGGCAACGGTCGAATTCGTTGAAGTACACCCTCTGGATGAGGTTATCCGATCGGATCGGATGCCGCACATATGGTGTCCGGGTTGCGGAATCGGGATCGTCATGCGCTGCTATGCTCAGGCAATTCTTGAATCTGGTATCCCACTAGAAAATCATGTCGTCGTATCCGGCATCGGCTGTTCAGGGAGAGTGGCTGGGTATATGGATATCGACTCCTACCACACCACCCACGGTCGCGCGATCCCCTTCGCAATTGGTCTCAAGCTCGCCAACCCAGATCTCATGGTCACCGTGTTCAGCGGAGATGGCGACCTTGCAGCAATCGGAGGTAATCATCTTATTCACGGTGCGCGAAGAAATGTTGATATCAACGTCATCTGCGCCAACAATTTCAATTACGGGATGACCGGGGGTCAATTTGGACCCACAACTCCACTCGGGGCAAAGTCTTCAACCTCACCGTACGGGAGCCCCGAACACCCCTTTAATTTTCCTTACCTCCTCGCAGCAGCAGGCGCCACTTTTGTCTCACGGTGGACCACCCTGCATGTGCGCCAAACTCAGACGGACATCCTTTATGCATTTCAGAAACCCGGATTCTGCTTCATTGAAGTACTATCCCCTTGCCCCATCGGATTTGGAAAATTCAACTCCATCGAAGACGGTTTAGAGGAAATGCTCCTGTACCAGGATCGCTGTGAAATTCGCGATGATGTGCCGATGGATGAATTGGGCATTGACTTACGCGAGCAACACCCTATTTATATTGGCCGGTTCATCGATCGAGACCTGACCCCCTACCGACCGATCGAGTTAGAGGAGGCGACATGAGAAAAGAGATTCGCATCTCCGGATTTGGCGGGCAGGGTGTCGTTCTTGCCGGGTACATTCTCGGTAAGGCTTTATCGCTCTATCAGGAATTGGAAACGGTTATGACCCAATCCTATGGTCCTGAGGCCCGAGGGGGGGCATCAAGCGCAAACATCGTTACGGCAGATCGCCCCATCGATTATCCCTTCATCCAAGAAGCAGATGTACTCATCGCACTCTCGCAAGAGGCATATACACGCTTCCGTCCCAGGGTAAAGGACGATGCCGCAGTGTTGATTAATGAGGGTCTCGTAAAACCAAATCCTGATGACGTCGTATTAACAATTCCCGCCACTCAAATCGCTGAAGGTCTAGGACGACGAATCGTTGCCAACATGGTGATGTTAGGTTTCGTTACGCGCCACATAGAGTTGATCGAGCGGGCAGCAATAGAAGAATCGATTAGAACCTCAGTTCGGGCCGACACCCTACCCCTCAATCTTCAGGCTTTCGAACTTGGTTACGAATATACGAACGTCAAGGAGCTTGCCGTTGAGTGATTCTGTTCTCGTTGTCGGTGGTGGCATAGCCGGTATTCAAGCCGCTCTAGACCTAGCAGAAGCTGGTGCAAGAGTGGTCTTGGTAGAAAAAGAGGCCACCATTGGCGGCATAATGGCTGTTCTAGATAAGAATTTTCCCACTCTAGACTGTTCAATATGTATCGAAGCTCCCAAAATGTCTGAGGTTGAGCTCCATCCGAATATCGAGATACTCTCCCTCGCTGAAGTAATCGAGATCCAAGGTGAGCCCGGCGCATTCAACGTTCAGATCAAACAAAAAACGCGGTTTATTCACGATACCTGCACGAGATGTGGCGATTGTACTCAGGTCTGCCCCGTCGCTACTCCCAATGAATTTGACTCCGGGATGGCTTCCCGAAAAGCAATTTACACCCCCATTCCTCAATCCGTCCCGGGGACATACCTGATAGATATCGAGAACTGTCTCAACGATCCACCCAACTACTTACCATGCGATAAATGTGTGCAAATCTGTCCACCGAAATCTATTGACTTTCTTCTTGCGAGAGAGCAAGTTATTGAGCGCCAGGTAGGTTCCGTCATCCTTGCCATCGGTTACGATCACCTTAACCCCCAGGAAATAAGGGAATTCGGTTATGGAACCCATCCCGACATTCTCACAGCACTAGAATTCGAACGGCTGGTTAATTCCGCCGGTCCAACTGATGGTGAGGTCATCCGACCTTCGGATGGGAGACACCCCGAGAGTGTACTCTTTGTACTTTGCGTGGGCTCACGAGATCAACGTTTTCAGCGTTACTGCTCGAGATTCTGTTGCATGTATTCGATAAAGCACGCCTACCAGGCGCTCGACCATGGGATTGCTAATGTTTCCGTCTTGTACATGGACGTGCGCGCTTTTGGAAAAGGCTTTGATAATTTTTGGCTCCGAACAAAAGAAGCTGGAGCAAAATTTTTACGCGGTCGACCCTCCCAAATACGCGCCAACGGCTCTCAAAAGATCCAAGTTCGTTATGAGGATATCGACCTGGGAAAGAGTGTTATCGGCGAGTACGACATGGTGGTCCTGGCCAATGCGGTTACCCCTCCTGACGGTTTAGAGGAATTCGCGGGGCGAATTGGCATCGACCTCGATGAAGATGGCTTTATCAAAGCGGATGAGACCAAGGGCGGACTCGTCGTCACAACCCGACCAGGGATTTACGCTGCTGGATGTGCAACGGGACCGAAGGATATTCCCGATAGCGTCTCAGAGGGAAGTGGCGCTGCCGCACTTGCTCTCAGTCACCTGTCTGATCGTTATTGGCCCGAGCCGCCTGAAATCGAACCCATGAGGGGGATCGAAGAAGCTCGGGTGGGCGTTTTCGTCTGCCACTGCGGAAGTAATATTGCCGGCGTTGTTGATGTCGGTGAAGTCGTCGAGTTCGCAAAAAGGCTTCCCGACGTAGTCTACGCCGGAAACCAGATGTTTTCCTGCGCAGGAAATACACAGAAGGAAATCGAAGACACGATTCGAGATGAGCATCTGACACGTGTCGTTATTGCCGCCTGTTCACCCAAAACGCATGAATCAATTTTCCGCGGTGTGCTCCTTCGGTCCGGACTGAATCCATACCTCATGGTAATGTCTAACATCCGAAATATGGATTCCTGGGTTCACAAATTCGACAAGCCAGCCGCCACCCTCAAGGCAATGGATATGGTGGCTATGGCGGTTGAGAAAGCTCGCCGACTCGAGCCGCTCGAGATTTCCCACTTGCCAGTAACTCAGCGCGCGCTCGTCGTGGGTGGTGGTATTGCAGGAATGACTGCTTCAGTTGCATTAGTTAAGCAGGGAATTGAAACGCACCTCATCGAAAGAGGTGATCAGCTGGGCGGATTGGTGAAAGAGCTTTTTGAGATATCGCCCTCAGGCATCGACGCCGCTTCCCTGATACGAGCGAAAGAAAATGAGATACGCGACAGCGATGTGCAGGTGCATTGCAATACGACCATTGAACACGTCAGCGGTGTAGTTGGAAATTTCCATGCACAGCTCTCTACTGGCAAGGAATTACAGGTCGGCGCGATTGTTTTGGCATGTGGCTCAACTGCGTACCAACCGCATGAATTTCAAAACAACCACAACATTCCAACAATTACCAATCTCCAATTAGAAGAAATACTCAATAATGGAAAACCGGATCAGGATCGCATAACCTTTGTCGCTTGTGTTGGCTCTCGTCAGGAAAACATGGGCTGTTCACGCTACTGCTGCACTTCCATGATTGGTCAGGCACTTCGATTGCGTGAACAGGGCAAGAAAGTTCGAGTACTGTACAAGGACATTCGAACGTACAGTCGTCATGCTGAAGAATTGTATGAACGTGCCATGCGCGCCGGGGTTCAGTTCTTCCGCTATGACACCGACAAAGCTCCACAAGATGCTTTGAAAGTGAGGTATGACTACGTCGAAGTCTTCGACCACCTGCTGAATGAAAATATTCGCATTCCAACCGACCTGCTCGTGCTCGTTGTTGGTTTAGTCCCCACATCGGATACCCTTTTCGATCAACTGAAACTAGCTCGTTCTGAGGACGACTTCCTCATGGAACTCCATCCCAAATTGGGACCTGCGGAGACCGCTTCTCAAGGCATCTACCTTGCGGGTGCGGTCCAGGGCGCAAAGGATGTTCGTGAGTCTATGGCGCAGGCGCTCGCAGCATCGGGGAAGGCCGGATCGCTTCTCTCTCGAGGCATTATTGAAAAAGAACCGCTCACTGCCAAATTAATTGAGGAGTTGTGTATTGGCTGTATGCGCTGTGTCAAGGTGTGTCCATATGGCGCAATAGAGCCAACAGGGCCAGTAAAAGAGGGCATCGTCAGGATCCTAGAAGCTGCCTGTATGGGTTGTGGATCCTGCGCGGCGGAGTGTAATTTCGACGCCATTGTGATGCCTTACTTTACGAAAGAGCAAATCCTCGCTCAAATTGACGCCGCTCTTGCCCTGGAGCCGGAGAGCAAATGCCTGGTTTTCACCTGCAATTGGTGTTCCTATGCAGGTGCTGACCTTGCAGGAATTGAAAAACGGCAATATCCAGCTTCCGCCCGCATCATTCGCACAATGTGTTCCGCCCGCTTTGAAGAGGATTTTGTCGCGCGCGCTTTCGAGCACGATGCCGGTGCAGTTTTAGTTACGGGCTGCCGGCTTACAGAGACCGGATCTGATTGCCACTATAACTACGCCAATCGCCTCACCTGGAAACGATTTCAACACTGGCAACGCAAGTTCCAACGTAAGGGTATCGATCCCGACCGCCTTCAACTTCGCTGGATTTCCGCAGCGGAGGGGAAAGAGTTCGCAGAAAAAATACAAGAAATGGATGATGTTATCCAGATGCATAGAAAAAATACGGGGCGCGAAGAATCAAAAACAGAGTCGCCCAGTTCTGTAGAAATTAGGTGATAACTATTGTGGAATCTGAATTATCTGAGCCAACCTACATCACCCTTGATGACGATCTGTGGGAAGAAATTCTCGAAGTAACTAACGGCGCTGCCGGGGCTTGTTTCCAATGTGGTGTTTGTACTGCCACCTGTCCTTGGGGGATTGTAAGGGAAGAGGATTTCACTGTTCGAACTCTCCTGCGCCGTGCTCAAATAGGCTCTTTGGAAAAAGTTGATAGCTTGTGGTTGTGTACGGCCTGTGCACAGTGCGAAGCGTCTTGCCCTCGTGGCGTGCCCATTGCAGAAGTAATTCGAGGTTTGCGCTATCTCTTGTGGAAACGTGGCGACGTCCTACCGAACCTACCAACCACCCTTTGGTCGCTATTTTGGAACAACAACCCCTGGGGGCAACCTCCTTCGCAGCGGACTCAATGGATGGGAGATATAGAAATTCCTTTATTCGACGCCGACCGGCACGAGATCCTTCTCTACATTGGGTGTACCCCTTCTTTCGACCGAAGAGCACAAAATATCGCTCGTTCGCTGGTTAAAGTGCTAAAAGCCAGCGGGGTCTCTTTTGGAATTTTGGGTGAAGGTGAACCTTGCTGTGGAGAATCGGCTCTGGATCTTGGGCACCGGCCCTACTTCGAGGAGCTCGCCAACAAAGCTGTGGCGGTTTTTAATCAATATCAAGTCCAAATAATTGTCACGATCTCTCCGCATTGCTACGATGTAATGAAAAACGAATATCCCGACGACGCTGAATTCGAGGTTCTTCACTACACTCAATATTTAGCCTCACTCCTGCAAAATGACCATTTATCGTTCCAAAATCCATTGAATTACAAGGTCACGTATCAAGATCCTTGTTTCCTTGGTCGGCGCAATAACGAATATGACGCTCCGAGAGAAGTGATTAATTCAGTACCTGGAATTTCGCTCCTGGAAATGGATAAATCCGGGCCTGAGGCTTTATGCTGTGGAGGAGGTGGAGGGCGAATGTGGATGGAGACTCCCATAGGTGAGCGCTTCTCCGATTTACGTGTACGTGAAGCCGCTTCAACATCTGCTGAGATATTGGTCACCTCCTGTCCCTTCTGCATTACGTGTTTCGAGGACAGCATCAAAGCGGAGAACCTGAAAGGGCTCAAGATTTTGGATGTCGCTGAATTAACTGCGCTGGCACTTGAGGAGTTGACTTAGGTGGTTGCTTCTTTATTTGGTCCGAGTGAAGAAAATAAAGCAATCTGGGTTCTGCTCGAATCCAAGGGTGATAAATTGGCGGATGTCTCCTTCGAGTTACTCGCAAAAGGAAGAGAGCTTGCCGATGAGGTGGATTGGCCCGTATGCGGCGTTCTGCTTGGGGATCGTTCGGAGCATCTCAGCTCCCTTGTTCTCTCGCATCAAGCTGATGAAGTATTGCTACTCGAACATCCGCTCTTGGAGACATTCACCGTTGATGCTTACACCCAGGCGCTTTATGCAGCGATTATGGAACGTATACCCAGCGCCATACTCTTTGGGGCGACACCCAATAGTCGGGACATCGCGGGACGATTAGCAGTTCGTCTACGAACAGGACTGAATGCCGATTGCATAGATCTGAGGATGGACAAAGATCGAGGGGTTCTTATTTCTGACGTAACCGGATTTGGTGGCGGCGTGGTGGCACTACTTGAAATGCCAGATCATCGACCGCAATTGGCTACTGTACGCCCCGGCGTTTTCCAATCTTCGGAAGCCTCCGCCCCACGATCGGACAAAGTCCGCAGGGTGAAGGTTGAATTGGATCAAAGCATCATCCGCACCAGGATCATTGAACAAGTAAAAGGTGAAGGCGTAAGTATTGGTCAGGCTCCGGTCCTGGTTTGTGGGGGGCGCGGGATCTCTGGGAAATTTGAGATGCTCACAGAACTCGCTGAGCTCTTAGGTGGCGATGTAGGTGCTACCAGGCCCCCCGTGGATGAAGGGCATATTGAGCGTGAGCGTCAGGTTGGCCAGACCGGAGTGATCTGCCACCCGGAGATTGCGATAAATTGTGGGATCAGCGGCGCCTTTCACTTTGTGGTAGGCATTCAAGACGCTGAGCTTATCATCTCGATTAATTCAGATCCCAATGCCCCGATATTCGAGTTTACTGATTACTGCATTGTAGGGGATGTAGAGCAGATATTGCCAGCCCTCATTCAATCCTTGAAAGAGGAATGTGTGGTGGCCCATGCCTGATCTGCACATGGTCGTCTGTATGAAAGTAGTGCCCAAACCCGAAGAGATTCGCGTCGATCCAGAATCTCGAACGTTATTGCGTGAAGGCGCGCGATCAGAGATCAATCCCCCTGATATGAATGCCCTTGAGATGGCGTTATCTATCAAAGACGAAATCGGCGGGCGGATCAGCCTGATCTCCATGGGTCCACCCTTCGTAGAAGAATATTTACGCGTTGGATTAGCAATGGGTGCAGACGATGCTTACCTGCTTACTGACAGGGCATTTGCAGGCGCTGACACTCTGGCGACCACTTATACCCTCGCACAATGTCTTCACAAAATTGGCGATGTAGAGATCGTATTACTGGGCGAGGAATCTTCCGACGGTGCGACTGGCCAGGTTCCTCCTGGTTTGGCCGAATGGATGGACTATCCCCTCATTACACTGCTACAAACCCTAGAGGTTGATAGAGAGCAAAATGTGCTCCGTGGAAGAAGGAATGTGGATGGGGGATACGAAATTCTTGAAGTCCCATTGCCTGCAGTAATTTCAGTTGCTACGGCTGCAAACGAACCTCGTTTTATGGACTTCGAACGAAAGGGATGGGCATTCGAGCACGCTCAGGTGACGATGTGGGATGCTCAAGAATTAAGCGCCGAAACACAATTCATCGGCATTCCGGGGTCACCGACGATCGTGACCGGGCTGGAGCAAGCTGCTTCCCAAGAGCGGAAAAATATTTTTCTTGAGGGTAGCGCCGCCGATATCGCCGATCAACTTGTTAAGATACTTCGATCATCATAAATCCATGTTTACAAGAAGTTATCGATAATATAGATCTCAATTACGCGTAGGGCGGGTTTCAATCTGAATGGAGTTCACACACCCACCCGGCGAAACTAAATAAATTGGTCAGGTATGGAAACCTGACCTACGGTATCGAGGATGGATTTGTAGGGCCCTCTACTTCAGCTCATATGAAAAATCCTGACATCCGGTCGACATAAAAAAGGTGCGGTCCTCCAGGAAATCCAGGTCAGCATTGAAGTACGAATTAAGAACCAGCCGGAATGTATTTACTGGTGAGATCTCGTCGTAGAAGACGGATGCATCTATGCCAGGCAGGTAGTAAGCATTTAAGATCGCCGTCCCTTCCCTCATCGCATCTTCTGATGGTGAGCCCCATTCCATAGTTGATCTTGGTCCGTGATCGCCCTGGAGAATAATGATGGATTTGGATGGTGACTTCCCCAGGAGATCTTTCAACCACATTAAAAGGGATTTATTAAGGAACGTGACCTGATCCGAGTAGCCCTGGATATACTCCTCATATGTACCTTGGAACAAATCCCCATCCCAAAGAACAAAGGGGTACCGCTGATCCGTAGCAATTCCGTTTGCGTCGAACACGAAGGGCGGGTGTGGAGACACAATGTGTGCAAATACGAATTTGGGGCCAGACACATCGGTTAGTAGCCGGAGTTGATCCAAGGTAAATGAAATGCGTTCACGATGACCAGAATATCCGGGGTATTCAAAGGGAATACGCATGAAAGACGAAAAATTAAATATTGGCAGTAGGATGCTGTTCCGAAGTAGCAGGCTTTCGAAGGGATTAAGACCAATCTCCTCTGATTGTAAATACAAGTCTGCATCCGTAATTTCAGTTGTCGTAAAACCAGTAGAAAATGCAATATACTGATAACCAAGATTTCTGAAAATCCTGATGCTTTCACTAGAATCAATGGATTGAGCAAGCACCATCCTGCAAAGAACATCATCGGATGGAATGTCAGCGATTTCATCCAAGTAATTCATATTTATGGACGATGCCAGGGAAGTAATTGTATTTGAGTAGTTACTCCGGCTCCTTTCCGCAATATAAAAACCCAGTCCCTCCAATTCATCAAGGAAGTAAGAATTATCGTAGTTGTAGAACTCCTCCAGGATATCCTCCCTGCCATAGGCATCGAGGAAGATGTAATACACATCGGGCTTTCCCAGATCATCATTAGATGTGAGTTCTAAATCAATTCCACCATGTGATTGATTCTCCGACAACACTGTTCGGATTTCTCCCCAACGCCAAACAATACGAACAGTAGGGATCAAAAACGCAGTTACGGCTACGAGAAACAGGAATGTTGGCGCATTTTGCATCCTGTGTTCTTTGCGTGGTATTGTTTTGTAGATTAAGACAGTAAGTGCTATCCATATTATGGATAACACAATATGCCCACCAAGCGCGGAGATTCCTAAGCTTATTTCTTTGCCGAGAAGTTTCCCTATTTCTGAGATCAAAGACTGCAAGCCAGTGTAAGCATGTCCGTAATTCATTGAGAAAAAGAGGATCAGGCTTGCAAATAGAGTGGATCGTTCAATATCCCTGCTAATCAACCATCCGAGCGCAATAAGCCCAAGTCCTGCTATCGCCAGGCCGATCAACGACCGGAAAATTAGATCTCCAGGGAAGCGAGCAATATTGATCGCATACAAAGCAATTGGTGGAAAGAGGGCGAAGAATAAAGTGTGAGAATTAAGCAATAACCTCCACACTTTATGGCGTTGTGAAAATTTATATTGCCTATTTTGTTGGATCTCTTCAGCATTGTTAGAAATCATAATATCATTGGTTTTCGGCGATTCAACCAAGCCCAGAATAACTTCCTGAAATTATTGTGCGTTTGAAAATCGATCTCGTCTTATGCATTGTGGAAATTATAGGGATGCCTCCGCAATTTACGCTGTTGCTAAGAACATGTTTGAAAATAATAAGATCACCATAACTTGCCAGGATATCACCAGATTAATGATTGCTAAGCCGGCAACTTTGTGCAGAGAACTTCAAGCTAGGGCCAAGGTTCATAAAAATCCTGTGGCAACACGTTACTCAGAGGATTAAGATATCCGGCATCGAATATGGTTTTAGCAAGATCGACGCCAACATACCTAATGTGCCATGGCTCCCAGCGGAATTCGGTCACAACTGGGTACCACTGGTTATCAAAGGGCCATTCTTCGATTTGCTTGTAAGGGAATGAGATAACAAACCCAAATTCATGCGCTCGCTCCTGGAGTGCAGTCCATAGCCAACGGTTGCGTACATCGTTAAACTCAATGGGCAGCCCCATCCACGCCAGGTCAAATGCTGTTCCTAACTGATGCTCCGAATGACCGGGCATTGCAATAACCTGGCTTGCTCGTTCCTGCCCCTCTTCCGAAATAAGGCGTAAGGAAGCTTGCTCTTGTAAACGATAGGATCGAAAACTGCTCGAAATTTGGACCGGCATATCCAGATCCTCTATGAGTAAATCAAGTGCTGCTCGCGCCTCTGCATTTTCGCCGGGTGAATACCAACGGGGCAATCCATGCTCCTTGCTGACCAAAGTGTCGGAAGGTGCACCTAAGAGTATGAGTATAACAATGTAAAACTGAAAAAGAATGTTCACAACTACTCAGAAAACCCCTTTCGGGCGATAACTTCAGAATTTCATAACACTTGATCAGATTCTGCCATGCATCACTATGTTATTTACTCACCCCGAATTCTAACGCTTTTTCCGATCTTCCTGGCTCCAATTGGGCATTTATCTTTCAGCTCAATTCATCGACAGCATAATCGGGTTTGCTACAAAAATTCCCCTAATACCTCTGAAAGATGATGGATGGCATGTTGGATGTGCAACATATACAAAGTTGGGAACCGAGGTATAACCATCTATGCAGAGCAACAACCGTAATCAAGTTAATTATTTTAAGCATAATGAGGTTGAAATGTCATTTACAAAACACACTCAAACTTTCCAAAAAAAAGTTTGAAAATTTCTCTCATTGCCCTCATGATCACATTCGCAATGCTATCAAGCTGCGCTCTGGAAAACGAATCACCTGCTACAAATAACAGCACTACGAGTGAGGATGATGAAGCGCCATTGATCACTCCAAATGTGACAGAGAACTCGGAAAATTTAGATATGCGAGAGGCAAATGTTCTCGAGGTTACCTTTGAACGAGTGGACGAGCAAAATTACAAATTTGACGTTACTTTGGTTCATGATGATGATGGCGAAACACCAAATTTCGCCGACGCTTGGCAGGTAGAGGATTTATCTGGAAATATCTTGGGTGTGCGTATCCTATTGCACAGCCACGGCAATCTGCCTTTTACGCGATCGGAAATTATTCCTATCCCTGAGGACATTTCGATCATCATCGTGAGAGGGCATGACATGCTGCATGGTCATGGGGGGCAATCTATGAAGGTGAATTTGATTACGGGTGAGGTTGAGGCATTTGGGGAGGATGAGTAAGAAGTTTTTAAATCAATTTAATGTATGGACTGCAGTTTATGCGTTCATGATGAATCAATTATCTATAATTATAGATATAGAATTATTGGCACTGCATAGGGATTCCACGTCGCTTCGACGCTTCATTGCATGAAGCATCGAAGCTCGCTCGGAATGACAATTCTAAGTGTAAAGATGGCTATAAATCGGCCATGATCGTTGTAGAGACGTCCCGGTGGGACGTCTGAAACCGTACCAAATTCATCATCAAATGGATCAAAGAGGGAGCAACCAAAAGGTTCGAAAAACAATCCGGTGTGGGAAAACAATTACGGAAGGTAAAGCCAGGGGTTGACGCGCCCATATTGATCGTGGCGCATCTCAAAATGCAGGTGTGCGCCCGTTGATCGACCCGTAGAGCCCATCGCTCCGATGGCAGTGCCCTGGAATACGCCGGCCCCACACCAAACGTTGATCACACTCAAGTGGGCATACAGAGTCTGCCAACCATTCCCATGATCCAGCACGATGACATTTCCGTATCCCCCGTTATGCCAACCCGCATATACCACAACCCCTGCATCTGAGGCCCAAATGGTATGACCAATATCCCCTGCAATGTCGATCGCATAGTGATTTGTCGCCGGCGAATAGTCATACCCGGATAAATAAAGGAGTGGCGTTGGCCAGATAAACGTCCCGTACCCAATCGGACCATCATATATAGATCCACAAGCCCCGGGGCCCAGGATGCTGGCGACACTTGGATTCGTCCTAGGAATCCTAGGCGCGGTCCATGAGACATATTCGCGACTCCCACCCGGAATCACAATCATCGTCCCTGGCTCGATTTCGGTATCTTCAAGATCGACATCAGGGCTTATTAAATTCCCAGGCCAATCAATGACTTCCTGGACCGTTGCATTGAAGAATTCTGCAACACCCGACAAGCTCTCACCCGCAGACCAGATGTGTAGAATCCCATCAATGGGAGATATATTAAGAATATCCTCTGGATCAATTGAATGGGGGTTATCTCCCAAAACTTCAAAATTTCCCCAAAGTATTGTCTCTGGTTTGAGCCCAAATTTGTCGGCAATGCCAAATAAGGAATCACCCGCCTTGACCTCATACGTAATAACACTTAATCGAGGCCGACTTGGAAAAATCGTATGAACCTCGGCAATACGCTCAACCTGGCTTTCGTTGTATGGACCTCCAGAAAATGGTGGCAGGTCCAAAACATTTATCTCAGTATCAGGATTATCGAGTCCGGCAGGTGTTGTTTGTTCTGTCGCCGCGGTCGCTTCAATTCGCGCTGGAGTGGATGAAAAACCCGCTTGTGCAGCCCAAGCACCCAAACCCATCAAGCTGAGCAGGAATAGGTGGCCGAGATAGCGTCTCAATGGCAGCTCTCGCCATAAGCGAATTATCCTGATTTGTAACTTCCTGACCCTAACTTTCATCTTAGCTATGTTCTCATTCTGACTCATACTGTATTATCTTGAGAATTTATCACCATCGGTTAAATTTATCATCCTTCGTTAAAACTCAAGCTTAATATGAAATAGGTATTTTGAGATCAATCAGGGCAGGATACTCGAAGGGTCCACCCTTCCCCAACTATCATGGCGCATCTCAAAATGCAGATGAGGGCCAGTACAATTCCCTGAACAACCCATCAGACCTACGATCTCACCCTGGGAGACACTCTGTCCACACCCCGCATTGATCTGGCTGAGGTGTGCATAAAGAGTTTGCCAGCCGTTGCCATGATCGACGACAACCACCAGACCATATCCCCAATCATTCCATCCCGAGTACACGATGACACCATCGCCAGAGGCGAAGATTCCCAGTCCAACAGCCCCGCCAATATCAATTGCTTCGTGAACGCCAGGGATATAGTAGTAGCCCGAGATGCTGGCTGACGCAGTTGGCCATCCAAACACTCCGTCCCCAATCAATCCGCTATAGACAGAGCCACAATAACCCGGCCCCAAGACCTTTGCCACTGCCGGATCAGAACGGGTGATACGGACCATCTGCCAGCTCGGTGGTTCCCTCCTGCCTCCTGGGACCACAAGCTCCATGCCCTGCTCTATTGGAGGTAGCGAACGGTTAATATTCGTATCCAAATTATTTCCCGGCCAATTGATGATGTCCTCAACTGTAACACCGTAAAACTTGGCCACGCCATTCAACCCTTCACCGGCAGACCATTTATGAAGGACTCCATTCACTGGCAGAATGTTGAGCACCTGTCCAGGGCGAAGTATGTGTGGATCCCCCCCAAGCATGTACCAGTTACCCCAGAAGATCGTTTCTGGGTCCAGATTAAATTTTTCACTAATTCCAAAAAGATTATCCCCCTCTCGGATTTCATATTTCAAGATCTCAATCCTCGGTCGACTAAGAAATTCCGTATGAAGGTCTTTCGCCCTGGATAC
>SDBU01006096.1_pt1 | contig 14258 bp, 4 predicted proteins | sample 2277071 | NCBI WGS metagenome assembly SDBU01 (sample SAMN10397929, study PRJNA504765) | marine sediment metagenome | isolation source: marine sediment core GS08_GC12, 126 cmbsf | place: Arctic Ocean: Gakkel Ridge, Loki's castle | collected 2008
TTTTTTTCGCAATGATCCAAATAAGATAAGTTGAGCAGCCTTTTTCATATGCATCTCTCTTTTTGTAGGCGTTCACAGGTTCAGAGGTTCAGGGTTCCCCGTTCAAGGTTCAACGTTCTGGGTTAACTCCTGACCTCTGAACCCAAATCTAATAATAAATAATCAATTGTTAATTATTAATTATTAATTGTTGACTGTTGATTATTAACCATTATTTCCTGAACCCTGAACCCTGAACCTCTAAATACAGTATAAAACATCAGAAAAACCAGAAGTACTTGACTTAAGTCAAATATCACACCAAAAAATAGTGTGAAAAATAAAAACCCTGTAAAGTAGGCAATATTTTCCTCTCGGCCTTTAATCTTTAGGCAAGTTCTTGCTCCTATAAAACACATCTCTTTTTCAATTTTATTGCAGTCATTTTTAATTACCTGTATCTATTCATAAATTTGCATAGATGCTTTTTTGGCACACCCCTTGCTGTAGTAGCAGCATAAAGGGGTGACCTACTATGACCAAAAAAGCTCTTGCCATTTTTATTATTTCTGCTGCAATCCTACTGCAACCCTGCGCTTCTGTCGCTCAGTCCGATTGGGAATTTTATTTCTTTGGTGTAAATTTAAAGGCTTTCAAAGACAGCAACTGGTTGATGGTAGCAACAGGTGCGGTTACATCTGTGCTGACCCATGAACTGGGACATGCTTTATATCTTGAGTCTCAAGGTAAAGATTGGGATTTATTACCATCTTCTTCAGGTCTTGCAATTCACACAGACAATTATCTGACAGATAAACAGTACCGCAATTTGGGACGGTCGGGTTTTGCATTACAAACAGGCATCGGTGCAATACTTACATCATTCGAGAGCACCAAGCATCTTGATTTCACCAAAGGTTGGGTAAGCATGAATGTGGCCCAGCTTTATACCTATGAACAGAGAAAACGTGATAACGGCGATGATTTTGCCCTGATTGAAAGGGGCAATGGTGACAAGCGATTAAATTTGGGTGCATTAGCCTTCATAACCCAGAATAATCTCTTAGCAATAGAAAGCCCCAGCCCTGTGCTTTCTAATGTGCCTGACATTGCAAAAAGAAAGGAGCCGGCGGCCTGGCATTTCGATACCATTTTCAGCAAAGAGCCGGCCGAGCAGCGTGCCTGGGTACTTCCAAAGAAAAATAAACTCTCCCTGCAGCCTCGCTGGGGCGGGATTTCCGCTGAGTTCCGACAAGTTGAGTGGTATCACATCAGCTACGTCGATAATATGGGGAAAAACAGTTTATAGATTCATCACCGTGAAATACGGCTGAGGCACTATATATAAATATTTGTCTTATCTAAAGTGAATCCACAGAGCTACTGCAGTCTTAAAACGTCCATTTTGATATCAAAAATGATGGTTTAAGCCAAAAAAACGAGGTATTTTGTGGCCATAATATAATCATATCATTTAGTTACCTTGGTCCGACCCCATTAGAAGCCATTAGAAGAACGATTTAACCATAATCTCTTTAAGGCTTTTTCTTAGCGACTTGTCATTTGCCCATCTTTGCCGGGAATCAAGGAACACTGTGAAGCCTCAGTGCATCCTCTTCTTCCTTTTGCCAGTCTGAATCGATATCAATTTTACCACTAAGGGAGATAAGGTCTTCAATGGATTTTTTCTCTATATACTCCCTGATGGCCAATTCAACGGCTTTAGTTTTAGTCTTAGCCTTTGTAAGAGCCAGGAGCGCTTCCATAAGATCATCATTTATGTTAATTGTAGTCCTCATGATATTCTCCTATGAGCATATACTTTTGGTCAAATCATACATCATGATCAGCATATATCAAGAAGAAAAAAAGGCGGCAAGTTGAAAGGGCAAAAATCAGATTAATACCGGCATGGCGGTTTTTATTGACTTCTAAATCCTACTTCCCTCATGAATTGGAAGGGCATAAGTAAATTTCTTGACGTTCCAGGGGAAATTGGCCTATAATATACAACAATATTCGCAAGAGATTCCGTAATAAAAGCTTCATTTTTGTGGTGTCATCTACAGAGTAATGGAGGATATAATGGAAACAACTATTGATAAAGCTTATAAAGAAGCGATGAGCCTTCCAGACGAGCTAAAAGCAGTTTTGGCTGAGCATATTATTCAATATTTGGAAACAAATATTGACCCGTCTTTGGAACAGCTTCATCTTGAAACTGCCAGAAGACGAAAAAACGAAATGAGATCAGGTAACGTGCAACCTGTCAACGGCAAAGATGCTTTGGATGAAGCACGTCGAATTCTTAACAAATGAAGTGCATTTTCCATTTATGCTGTTATGCACATGAGTCGGCATCCGGAATATTGGAAAAAACGACGTAATCGTTAACGCTACTCTCACCAGAACCACGCGGAAAAGTCAAGTCGTAAACGAGGATGTTACGCTGGAAGTGATATCCGTGCAGCCGGGAACCAGCCTGGCCAAGATAGTTAAAGGAGATAAAGCACTCACCGAAGGTCAAAGGGTAGAAATAAAATCGTAACACGATTTTATGTAACTCCCGCCCCGCTGAAAGCGGGACGGGATCTAATAAGCTGTCCTGACCTATTCTTGAATTGACAGAATCGATTAACGAGTTACGCCTTCATTCGACAGTTCAAAAGATAGATATCACAATAATTTTGAAGCCCTGATATTTACCGAATAAAGCAGATAGTACAGGTTTTGGATTGAAGATTCGGAACCCCAATTAATACCGTTATTGAGATGTCCTGGACGCAAAGTTCATGCCAGAAATCAGCACATTTGGCTGATCAGATAAAACTACAAGATGTTGATTTTTCCAGCCTCAATCCAGGCCTAAAGATAAGGATCTGCTCAAGAGAGATATTTGTTACGTATTTACGCATTAAAGGGTTTTGTGGCGCCAGGATAAATAGCAGAAAACACAAATCCTGAATAAGCGATTTCCATCCATTGTCGTAGGATTTGTTTAGATGATCCGAATGCTTGATAAAAAGCAGGAATCAAATAAAATGAAATCCTTGTCAAGGCTTTCTAAATGCAGCGCTCTTATTTGAGCAACTCTTGGAGGTCAGTCCTCACATCCCTCATCAATTGAGGAATCACAGTCATTGTCTATAGCGTCACCGCAGACCTCAGAAGAGCCTGGATTAACTGACGGGTTGTTGTCGTCGCAATCCCCTTGGTTTTCGGTATACCCATCCCCATCGTTATCTATAGCTCTTACCCCCGAAACCTCCTGCAGAATATAGACTACTTCTACCAATCCGATTTTGCCGTCCCCGTTCAGATCTGCGTCCGAGCTTGCCCCTGTACATTCCATCTTAGCTAGTATCTTGAGGGCGCAAACGATGTCTGTCATATCCACCACTCCATCCGGGTGTATATCACCGAGGCTCGAAATGTTCACCGTAAACGAGGCCAGCAACCCATTAAGGACCGAATTGCCCGATGTATCGGTTACCTGGTTCACGCGCATGCTGATTGAGTAGGTACCGTTATCTCTATAATCCCATCTGCCTTCTGGAGCGGAGATAAAATAAGTAGCGGTCCTCGGTGTACCCTTCGTATCATCGCTGATTCCTTCGAACGAAGCGATCTGATTGTAAGCATTTGGCCCGGTGACAATTATATCGTTATCATCAATGGAATCGACGTTAATTGCCACATTATCGCTGTATGTCACCGTGAATGTATGGACTCCGGCTCCTCCTGAACTGATTCCAGCCACGTTCGGAGATGCAGTGGGCCGCTGGATGTCGGCCGAATCATTGTCGGCAATAATTACCGTGGCACTGTTCTGGCTGCCTACCTCATAGCTGCTCCCCTCCATGAGCATGATGATGACCGTCTCATCGCCTTCGACAAGCGTATCGTCAATCGGCACAATCGCCAAATCCACTGTAGCCTGACCGGATGAGAAAGTCACCGAGTTCGGCAGATCCGAATAATCCACGCCGAGAGCAGCCGTGCCCAATAGAGCAATACTGACCGTCAAGCTGCCTGATGTTGAGCCTGTGCGCGACAAGCGGACAAGGCTAGTGTTAAAGCCGGGTTCTGATGCGTCTGAATCCATTACTGTAATCGTCACTACAGGCAACCCTGCCGATTCGAGAATCGCCGCAAACTGAACTTGATCGTAAGCCGCTCCTGCCGGAAGCATGGCAAACCATTCCCCCGATTCGGGGTTGTCAATGGATAAGTTTTCAAGGTTGTCGCTATTAAGGGACCGTAATCGATAGTTCGACAAAGATGGACGTTCGCCGTATTGCACGTACAGATTGCAGTTGCCGATGCTATTCTGCCCTACGTTATCAGACACAAACCGGAGCCGTGAAGTACCAGAAGGAACGTCGATAGCGAAAAAGTGGGCAAAAAAGTCGGTTGTATTTGGTGGGTCCAGTTTCAGAGGGGACTCCCATCGGCCATCGTAAATTGGCCAACTCCCATCATCATAAGTAATGGCTTGCAATGGAGGTGCAGCTTCGCCAGATAACGCATTCAATATGTAATCTAATAAGCCGGTGATGCCCATGACATCACCGGGAACGGAATTAAAAGTGGATAGGAGCAGCCGCCTGCTTATCTCTCCCCCTAAAAGCTGATTCACATTGATACCAGCAACGTCTAACCCAATCGCAGCATTCCCAACCCATTGGAAGCGAGGCCGGCATCCATCACCCGTACATTCCAAAGCAGTTGCGACAAAAGCGGGAGTTGTCAGTTTAAAAACAGAACCTGATAGATATTTCCGATAATCAACAGTGGCTCGCTCACTATAGTTAAACTCGTGAATTACGATAGGAAGCCCAATTCCTAAACCAATAGAAGCACTTGCATCTGTCCATACCGTTACAGTCCCATCGTCACCTTGACTTTCAGGAGTAACACCAAAAAGATCAAAAAGATCGATTAAAACAGAACCACCCACATCAATAACAACTTTTTGACCCAAGGTGATACTTTTTGCTCCCACAGGGATACTTAGTAGAAGTTTTTTTGAAAATGCACCGTTGATGTAAAGGTTCTCAAGGCTTGGTACTTGGTAGAATTGTCTCAGTATAGCCGTCTGAATCTGTCCGAGCAAGGAATCTGCCGGGAATATGTAAGCACCTAAAGAAAATGATTCCATGCCTGTGCCATTGGGATTGTTTAATCCTTGCCACTCCAAGTAGTTTAGCGTGCTGTCAATTTCTGGGGGAACCATTCTATACAGCTCGGGGTCAAACCCAGGCCATATCTTTGCTACTGCGTAATATTTCCCTGGCCAAAGATTCAGATGCAGTTCAAAGGGAAATATAAGTGTTTCCTGCTGACCAGGATTTAGTACGGAAGTTTCCTTCGGCTTAATATCATACCAGTAATTCGGCCAACCCTGCCACGTTGCATTCTCGTGTGCAAAACTCAATCCGACCCAGAATTTGCGGGTAGTGTTGCCGGTGTTCTTAACTGTAACTGTCGTTTGAACCTGTTGGCTTCGTTGGTATGTGCCTGTAGATGAAGGAGGGGAAAACGCGACAATTTTGGCATCGTCAAAAGGAATCTCTTCAAGGGTACAACTCAAAGTTTCACCTGCATTTGCAGGCGAGATAGTAATCTCGCAGTCGTTGTACCCATCTATTGTGAGGTACACAACATCATTTCCTTCCAAGTTATTCAGCGTAAACGGTGTGTTTCCAAGAGAAACTGCAGTGGGACTTCCCAAGTGCACAGCCGCCCCCGAAGGAGAGCTTGTGATAGTAACTGAATATTTTGTATCTGTAGAGAAATTCAAATTGTCCAAATTCTGGCCCGCTTGACTCGAAAAGTTTCTATATAAAGGATTAAAGATATACGCTGTTTCGCTGGGCGCTTGAGGCGTCACACGATACGTGGTTCCTGGCTCAAAACCTGACTGCGACCATTGCCCAGTTGCCCCTGAATAGACACTGCCTGGAAGGTTTCCTGAACCACTCACACGAGAAAAAACCATTTGAACTTGCTGCACGCCTTGGTCGTCTAAATTTTTTACAAAACCTGAGGCTGCATAACGTCCAGGGGTATATGTGATTACAAGCTGTGGCCTATTGCTAGAAGCCTCGCGTGATCTAAACATTACAAGCCCTTTCTCTCCCTCTAGGCTGAACCCCCTATTCGTATCGCCGTTCTCAATCCATTTCCGCACGATGCTTGAAACATCGATTTCCCACCATGTACTCTGGCCAGAAGGTGTAGAGGGAATGGCAGGCGTTTCGCTGCCTGGGAGGTTCTGCCAGGTTAGGGACTCAGTCCAATTCTCTGAAGCACGAGCCACCACTACATAGCCGTTGTCAAATAAGCCCGTACAGTATAAACGCAGCTTTGCCGATGATACAGTAGATCCAACTGGAATTTGTGCGAGGTCAAACCGTATGTATGCCTTTATTCCAGTTTGCCAATCACCCGTTCCCACTCCCACAAGGGCCTCTGAACCAAAGGAGGTTGCAGGCATCTCGGCTGATACATATGTATCCGCAGACGAATTGAATGTCTTTGTGTCAGCGTGTGATGGGAGAGGCACTATGATAAACATAAATCCAAGAATGATGAACATGAACGTCAGCCCTGATGATTGATACCCCCTTTTCATAATTCACTCCTTTCAAACAAGGCCACAACCAATTGCATGTATATGGTTGCGAACATGTATTAGATGGAAAATTATCCACCTATTAAGATATTAAGGACAAAAGGTGGAAACCTTTATTTTAAAACATTTTAGAGTACACTCCAACCAGAGTCCTCGCATTGAAAAAAAATAGCTTAATCAAATCGAGATAGAGAACAGATTTAGAAAGAGAGTCTATTAAGGTAGCTCGTATATTAAAGATCCATTAAAGTCAATGCTCGATTGTCTAACATAAAATGCGGAATCAAATTAAGCAGTGTGAAAATATGGCAAGTAAAGTCAGGGATTTATTTTGCTCTATTTTGCGGAGAAAGGGCATACAACATGTAGGATTTTTTTGAACAACTGCCATAGAAGATTTGCTCGTCTAAATCGTGAATCGCCTAAAAAGTGAAGATATGTAACCAGCATCATGACCGCAATCTTTTTCATTAAAAGTTGGCTATGATTTTTGGAGATACCTTGCAAGCATCTGTGTTCACACGATATTGTGATACGATAATAGCGTATCTCCAAAATTATACCCCGTACCTCTCTGACATACCTTGCCATTATGCCGAAACGCCTGAATTACAAATATCATCAATAAGTATTGTAAAGTCAAGTAGATCTAAATTTAGACTGTTGTCAAATCATCTTCGTCCAGTGACAGCTAAGGCAACTACTAAAAGGGGAGGTCACACTACGCGATCTCCCCTTTTTGTTATTGCAATGACTGCTTGCCCTTTATGGGGCCTGGCCTGTGAACCGGCGTCTTATCAGACATGCTCCTGCCATCAAGCTCAGCATCAGAGTTAAAATCAGCATCTTCTGAGCAAAAGTGGTATGAAGCGCCACATAGCTCATGCCCACAAGCGGCATCAATCCCACACGCACCACTGCGCGCAGACCGTCACGATCGGCAATAAAGTCAGCCGCCGGTGGTGAGTATTTGTAATAGGTCGCCACGAAAGCCCGACCCAATTTGTTGGGCAGCAAGTAAACATCCCTGAACTGCCTCAGGATCTTAACATTGGGTTCGAACAGAGAGCCGTAAGCTGCTGTCGCAATAAAGCAACCGCCGCCCCCACCGCCGGCTCCGGCAGCGGCAGCAGCAGTGTCATCGTCAGTAGTGTCAATGGATGTCGTGGTGGTAAAAGTCATATCCGTGCCTTCAGTTGTGCCACCGGAATTTGTAGCCACCAGACGGAAGTGATAGGTCGTGCCGGGGGTCAGTCCGGATATGTCAGCAGTCACTGGGACCTCACTATCCCCGGCCCCGGCATTCCCTTCAAGCGTCTCAGTTCCATACTCTGTAGTCAGTCCGTACTCAAAGTGATAGTCCGTGCTTCTGCTATTAGGATTGATCTTGCCGTTCAGGGTAGCCGTGGTTGTTGTAACCGGCTCTGCTGCATTATCTGGATCCATAGTTACTGTGGGTCGTGGTGCACCGCCTACGCTAAACCCGGAAAGATGGGTTGTACTGAAGGTAATTGTATGATTCACCATATCAATGGAAATTACCGTAATCGTCCCGTCAGCTATCCCGTCTATCGGTGTACCCCAAGTACCATCTTCGTTACGTTCACGGTAATAAAGGGTATAATTGGTTGGATTAAATTTTTCCGGATCATAATTGATCGTAATAATAATGGGACTGTCGTCATCCACGATGTCGCCACCGAGGGCATCCTTGAGATCCCGCCCTAGGGCATCTACTACTTTGACTTCATAGATATCGGATTGGAGGCCTGTATCGGTCCCAGTTTCCGAACCGATAAAAATATCAAGGGTTGTAGGCATCGGTATATCGTCCGTGGGGTCAGGATCTACCAGAGACCCGGGCGGAACCTCATAACCGGCACCTGACTGGGTATCTGCCACCCCATCACCATCGGTGTCCACATCGCCTAAGTTACCGGTCCCTCCTAAGTCTTTATCAATCTCCTCGGTTCCTCCACCTTTGTTGGCAGAGGTTGCAGCCTCCGGATGAACGATGAAGAACTGCTCGATTGTCCTTGATTCCGCAGAACCGACCCCAGTGCCCACCACGGAAATTCCAATCTTGTCATCTCCAATAATGGGCGTGTAAATGAATTCGAAATGCACAGTTGCCGGTACAAAAGTTCCTGAACCGAGCCAGCCGTAATTTGTCGTATCGAGCACCCAATCATCATCGAGGTCGAGGTCAGCCAAATCAACTGTGCATGAACTTCCCGGATTAAAGGCTGGTTCGGCAAATACACGGATCTTGGTAACCATTGGGGTGGTTTCATCATCATCATCATCGAATTCAATGGTTTCGATCCTCAGTGAAGTTCTTGCTTGAATAGTAACATCGACCGTTTTGTTCGGATCTGGAGGTGATACAGAAGTTTCACCGCTGTTCCGCACATAACCGCGCTTGGTCGCCACAATGGTGTAGTCGCCGTATTCATCATACGAGATGGTGTAGGCACCGCTTCCGGCGGTGATAACCGAATTGGTGAATCTTTGGACCCAATCGCCTTTATCCGAATCATAGACCGTGACATAGGCCACCACGTTTGCGATGTTGTCACCACCCAAACCACCCAATGTGATCGTCCCGCTGATGGTACCTCCGGCGATATCTAGGACCACTACGGACACGTCTTGTTGCATCACATACTGGGTTACGTATCCATTTATTCCTATCCTCAATTTATAGTTAACACCCGGCACATCGGGAACCGTAAGGGTAAAATTACCATCCTGGTCAGTAATTGCCCCATAGGCACCATCAAGGGTTGCAACGGTAGCGTTTTCAATACCCTGTTGAAAAACATTATATACGGTTCCGGTTATATCCCTTGTCGGAACTATAAACAGGTTATTGGTTTTACCGACTAGCCGTTCATCCAGGGTAGCATTGGTTACCTGGAGGCGGAATGGGGTCAACTGGGCCACGGTATCGGCAGGTGTATATATCACCTCTGCCGTAGTTTCATTGGTAAGATCCCCTGCGGTCGATGGAGTCACTGTCGTATTAAGTCCCTGGATCATTGCCCAATCGTACGAGTCGATACCGGTGACAGTAAAGTCTTTATCTTCACCGCCTGATAGAGTGGAATAAACCATCGGGTCTATCTTGGCCGGGACCGCCACCTCAAAGCTCATTGTAAATCCGGCTTGATCTGTAGCCGTGATAGTATAAACTCGGGCAAAGCTCCCGTTTACGGGGGCAGTAATTTTACCATCATCAGCATCCACTGTTCCGCCATTGGTTTTCCATTCTGCATCTGCATCCCACGTTACGTCACCTTTCCCTCCCGAAGTGCCAAAGGTAAGGCTATCACCGGAGGGTAGAAGGATAGCTCTATCAGTGTCGTCATCCTTTGTGACGTATTTTGCATTAACTGGATCAACCACCCCCAGTGGGGCATACACTGTAACTTGAGTAGTCGACTTGAAAAGCGGGTGCGCGGCATCGACAACAGTAATGGTTGCTGTTCCGGGGCTTACCGCTGTCAACGCTTGCGCATCACCGGCTACCACCGAGGTATCGCTCGATGAAACCAGATACTGACCGGTTCCCCCGGTAATGTCCAGGTTGATGGTTTCACCTGCCTGATAATCCGGGTAATTGGCGTCATTGGAAGCAATGTTGATCGGGTCCAAAACGACTAGGTCAAGGGTTGCTGTTGTATCGTTTCCGTCCGTTAATGTGATAGTCACGGTATCCCCGGCATTGACGTTTTCAGTAAAGACCGTCGCAGGTTCAAGGTTCGGGTCAAAGGTCCCCTGATCAGGACCAGATGACCAATCATAAGGCACGGGTCCTCCCAGGCCAAACAAGTTAAGTGTTGTCTCATCTGCGATCGCCGTGATACCGGGAGGTGACGTGTTAATTATTAACCCTTCTCCGAGCATAATATCAATGTTCTCTACCAGTTCACCCGAACTCAGTTCAACAGGCTCAGGATAAATCCCAGCCCTGTTACCGAGTTTTGCTGCTACATAGAAATTCTCATACTCATCTATAAGATCATCCCCAATATTCAAAGCGTACGCTCCTGTCTCGTCAGCGATAGTCTCTACCAATGGCTCTTCGGAGATATCGGCAGTTTCATAAACTCCGACAACTGCACCCACGCCACCATCGAGGACGGTGCCTTGGATCGTGGCGTCCGGAACTGTGATTCCCAAGGTGGCTGTCAGATTATGTTTCAATCCCGGGCTTGAATCCGTCACCGTGATATTTGCCGTTCCCGGAGCTACCGCGGTTACCACGCCGTTCACATCATCTTCCACCACCGTGGCTGTTGGATCGCTTAATGATCCCCATGTCAGGTCATCTTGGGTAAAGAATGCGCCTTCTGCTGGAATCACCTTCAGTTCTGATCCTACACGAAGGGTTGCTTCAGTAGGAGACAGCTTAATGGGTGAAACGACGCTGGCTATGAAGCCCGCTTTGTTTCCTGCGGCATCCGTTGCTGTAACCATGGCAAAACCTGGACCAACAGGCACTACTTCTGCATTTCGGCTGTCATTGATATCTACTTTCAAAGTGACAATATCCGGATTCATCGATTCCCAGACCACTATAGGACTGACACCACTGGTAACACCGCCTGAAGCCGTGAGCGCCAGGAGTGGATCATTATCTTCTCCTTCTCCATCGCCCAACTCGCTGATGAATTTGTCTTCTGCTTCTGTTATGGTCAGGGAGGTTATGATCGCGACCTCGAAGGATCCTTCAGCCTGTGTTTTATTGTCGGTAACCGTGAACCTATACCAACCGGCAGCATCCGGCTTGTACTCATCTCCACTAATACCTTGAGGTGTTTCCCAGTCAACTCCCTCGTTCGCGCTGTACTCTACCTGCCATGTATAATAACCACTGCCGCTTTGAGCCACCAAATAAATCTGCTCATCAACAAAGAAATTGACTCCTTCCTGAGGCTCGTTAACGGTCACCCCGCCGAAGATGTTAATGGGATGGCTCACGGCACTGAAGTTGATCTGATCGGTTGCCGCGTTGGCATCTGAAACTGTAACTGTATTACTGTCAACCACATTGCCAGCAGCAAAATCCCAGGTTGTAACAGAATTCGCATATGTCGTCGTGGGACCGATAGTCCCTTTATCGGCATTTCCGGTGATTGAAGTTACAACAGGGGCGTTATACGCCTCCTTGTCACCGCCCTTGGCATGCACTTGAGTAGTTCCACCGGCAGCAAGCGAAGCTGAATCGGCCCAAACCGTGATCTTGTTGGCCAACTTAACTAACTTTTCCTTAAAGATGGTATTGTCTGTTTTATCCGTCGCTCTGACTGTTACAGTTTCCGGTACGCTGAAGTCATTGAGTGCCTGGTTAGCAGTATATTTTCCGTCAGCATCTATGGAATTGGCCCATTTATCTGCAGGTGTTCCAGTCCAAGTTGCAGTCCACGTGTAATTGGCTGCATTGCCGCCACCAAATCCGCCGACGGCGCTGAACTGGGCTTTGTCACCTCGCAAAATGATCCCGTCAGCATCATCAACGGAAACAATAAGAGTTGGGTAAACATTTATAGTGGCCGTTCCATTAATATTAGGATACGTCTTATCTGTGGCGGTGATAGTGGCCGTCTGTAACGTACTTACAGCAGCCGCCTGGAACAGGCCAGCGGTATTAATAGCTCCTGCACTGGCATTGTCAATACTCCATGTGTAATCTTTATCGTTCGTTGCAGTACCACCCGCTGCGGTGTACTGTTGACTACCCAAGGCCTCCAGGTTCTTTGTGGCTGGGGTAATCTGGATGGGTTCTACCACATCAACTGTCGCCTGAGCCTGATCGGTAGCTGCATCAGTAACCGTAACCGCGTATCCTCCGGGCACAACAACAGATGCGGTGAATTCTGCAGTCGTATCTGTCAATTTGTTAATACTCGAATTGGCTTCAGGGCTACGAGTCCAGGTATAGGGCGGTGTCCCGCCGGTAGCTGCAAATATAATCTTATCACTCTTAACCATCCCAATAATGCCTGACGGGGAGATGGCCACATTGGCACCTGTAAGGAAAGTGTAAGAATCCTGGTCCATGGGGTTACCTGCCAAGTCTTTAGCATCCACCTTTACAGGGACCATGGTGTCAGCAGGGTAAATGTCCGGTGGTGTAAAAGTAACCACTATGTCATTGACCTTCGATGCGTCAATATTGATGGCAGCGTTGTTATGTAGATAATCTATACCGGCGACATTGACTTTGATACTGGTATTATCCACACCGACACTATCGTCCTTGACGTGGACAATAACTTGTTTATTGAGTGGCTGCGCTATGGTTATATTACGGGCCGGATCATGATTACTTGTGTAAGGTTTTTGAGTGTCAAGAACGATAGTCTTTTCAGTGGTTGCACTGTCATTTTCCGCCGGATCCCTGGAAAACAAGACGATCAGGTTGGCTTCTTCCACAAGTGGATAATCATAGCTCCATGAGATGGCGGAATTGAGCGCTACGATAGGATCGGCAACGCCTTGCTGATAAATCGCTGTGTTAGCGTCCTTGTTGCCACCAATTGTTTGTATGGTTACGTTCGTGGGGGAGGTCACTGCGTTGATAATCGGAGGATCGGGGGGAGTAAAGTCAAGAATGAGCGTCAGCGTTCTCTTTTGTTCCAGCAAGTCCTGAGGGTTTTTCGCAAAGAATCGAATGATATGAGTCCGTTCATTAGTATATTCTGGTAAAGAACCTTGCCCGCTAAAAGGATTAAGACTTCCTTCGGTTGGTTCACTTCCATCTGTTGTATAGTAAATTGTATTCTGTGGACTACTTAAAGTAACGATCACACCGCCCTGATAATTCGTGTGGAAAGCCCCATTATAAAAGATGGGTTGAGGATCGTTAAAGGTGACATTAGTAACCGGCGCTCTAGTGTCGATGCGGTATTGGGCCACTTTGACATCTTCCTGGTTACCAGCTAGGTCTACCGAGTAGTAAACCAACCAATAGTCAATGACCTGACCGCTTACTGGCAGATTGATAATTGTTACACCAGGAGTATACACAGTGGTAGGTGTAAAACCAGGAACAGGCTCTGACGTCAGGCGATCATAATAGGTCCTATCTGAATTTGTTTCAACCACATTGAGGGTTACAGTTTGGGCTGTTCCATAGGTTCCGACATCTAAGTCTGGCGTGGTTTTTGGTTCCTTTGTATCAACCACTATTGCTTTGTTCGCGCGTAGGGAATGTTCTGCTCCTGGTGTAGGAAGGGTGAGGTTAGCATCATTCCCGGCAACATCTTGAATGGAACTGTTGAGAATCAACGAGTCGGATGCATTGTAGTCCAGATCATCACTGATATCACCGGGCTGAACCGTATAATTAAATGTCAGGGTGTCAGTGTCGCTGCCTCCCGTGTAAACCGCTATCCTGTCTGTGGCTCCGGTTTCAAGCTCTAACTGAGGGGCCCCTGTGACCTTCACCACTTCACTAAACTGTATTGTTATTGGGATTACCTCATCAGCCTTGTAAAATCCATCATCTCTGGTGGACGCCACATTAAGTACCGTTGGAGCCTCCGTGTCAATATCAATGGCAAACATGCCGGAGGCGGACCAGTTGCCCGCATTATCTCTCTCCTGCACGTACAGGGCGTGGGTCTCCCCATGA
>SDBU01006097.1_pt1 | contig 14255 bp, 12 predicted proteins | sample 2277071 | NCBI WGS metagenome assembly SDBU01 (sample SAMN10397929, study PRJNA504765) | marine sediment metagenome | isolation source: marine sediment core GS08_GC12, 126 cmbsf | place: Arctic Ocean: Gakkel Ridge, Loki's castle | collected 2008
AAAGGAGAAAACGGCATCATGATAACGATGCCAGAACGTAAACCTGGCCGGTTTTAACCCGACCCGCAGTGGACGGTTTTAATCCGACCGGTGGCAGATAGTGCCGCATTTGAGAAGAAGAAGAACGACTATGAGGGTCAGTTAGCAGATATAGTTTCATCGATTGGGCAGAGTAACAAAGTCAATCCCAATTATTACGAAGATGGGTGCAAAATCCTCGAACTTTCTAATCGTTTGTTCCCCTTATATTTGAAGTCAGACGCAGAGGACAAGGCTCGTATTCTCAGGCAGATAGCTTCGAACTACACACTGAACAGTGTAACTATAAATGCCACATACGTTAAGCCCTTTAGTTTCATGGAAGATTTGGATGAGCGTATAATAAAGCGGGGTTGACGAGACTCGAACTCGCGGCCTCCTGCGTGACAGGCAGGTGCTCCAACCAGCTGAGCTAACCGCCCGTCATTAGGTGAACGGCAGATGCCCACCCGGCCGGATGCGAAAAACTTCGACTGACACGATCTGACAGTCACTGCTGTTATATTGAGTTCAGCTATAGACGACGGTCGGCTCTGTGATGCGGTCGGGTTGGGGAGACAGAGAAACGGGGGCACAAAAAAAGAGGGCGGGTAGATCGATGGTAGAGGGGGCTAGGGAGCTACCAGTGGACGATCTACCCAAGTCCTCGTCAACTGTCATTATACCAGAATCCAGCCGAATGTCAACCGTTAGTTGAGAAAAAACCGACTTGCGACCCGGCCGCGTTATGTGTATTGGTAGTAACAGATTACACTGCTGCAAACCATGACCGCCCTCAACATCGCGCTCCACATCTCATCCTGAGCGGAGGAATCGTAGATACCGTCTTCTAAGTCAAGGTCGAAACCAAGCCTGTCCTGAGCGCAGCCGAAGGGCGGTTTCGACATCTTGTAGGTCAGGTTCCCTGGGAACCTGACGAATATCGTCAGGATCACAAGGATCCTGACCTACTGGATTCTCCACACGTCATCCTGAGCGGAGAAGAAGGATGAAAGCGACAGATGTGGACATCTGCCGGGCACGGAACAAAAACATACCAATTCCACGCACAACGCTCCTGTGCATCGGTCATTAGAAGGATTAGCCCCTTGGCCACCAGACCCTCATGAACTGCGAAGTGTGTCTCGACCGACAACCTGCCGGCGCCGACCGGCCCCTGAATCACCTCTTTTTCCTGCGGGATTCGGAATCACGACCGATTCTATTAGGCGAATATGAAAATACACAAAACGAACCCGTTTCCACTCCAGGGGTTCGACACAGCGTCAGGATCACAAGGATCCTGACCTACTGGATTCTCCACACGTCATCCTGAGCGGAGAAGAAGGGTGAGGGGAGTTGTGCGCGGTGGACGTCTCCGTCTACCACGCTGGCATCCAAAGGCCGGCGCACGAGGACGTACGCCGACCACAAGCTTGTAAGACAACCCCAGGAGGACTGTCAGGAGGGATGCTTGTATTGGGCGAGGTCGATATCGTACTGCTTGATCTTGAGACGCAAGGTCGATTCAGGGATATTCAAGAATGCGGCAGCATGTTTCTTGACGCCACGCTTGGCCATCAAAGCCTTCAGGATGAAGGTCTTTTCATGGTCGGCCAGGTAGTCGTACAGGCCAAACCGCTCGCTGAACTCAATGACATCCGGAGGCGTCAGACCAGCCTGGCCGTCGCCATTGCCTCCGTTCGCAGCAGAAGACTGTTCACGAATCTTGCTCGACAGGAGATGGGGTGTGATTTCCTCGTCATCACCGGACAACAGCACTAACTTCTTGATTTCATTGTCGAGCTCGCGCACGTTACCCGGCCAACTGTAATCCACTAATGCCTTCACCACTTCCGGCGACAAGCTCTTGCCCGAGGGAGCGAGAAAGTGTTCGACCAGCAACATAATATCTTCTCTGCGTTCGCGCAGCGGCGGCAGTCTGAAAGTCATCGCGGACAACCGATAATACAAATCCTGTCGAAACAGACCGGCGCTCATCTGTTCTTTGAGATCCTTGTTGGTGGCCGATACGATGCGCACATCGACCTGACGCGGAACGGTTTCGCCCAGTCGAACGATCTCTTTTTCCTCAAGTATCCGCAACACCTTGGCCTGGATACTGAGCGGCATGTCGGCGATTTCATCCAGGAAGAAGGTGCCGTTGTCGGCTTCCTCGAACAGTCCCGGTTTATCACGGTCGGCGCCCGTAAACGCCCCTTTGCGATAACCAAACAACTCCGACTCCAGAAGTGACTCCGGAAGAGCGGCACAGTTAACCGTGATGAAGCGATGGTTCTTCCGAATTGAATTGTAGTGAATGGCTCGGGCCAGAAGGTCTTTGCCACAGCCGGTCTCACCTTCTATAGAAAGCGAGATGTTGGAGTCCGCTACCTGCCTCACCTGGGACAGCATTCTCAGCATCTCGGGATTACCGGTGATGATGTTCGGAAAGGCGGCTTCTTCCATCAACTGACTCTTGAGCCTTCGGTTGTCCTCTAACAGCTTGTTCTTCTGGATCTCGGTCCATTTGAATGCAATGAGATCGGAGAAGCCGACCGCAAAATTCAGTTGTGTCTGATTGAACGGATTAAGACAGTTGTCCTGTGACAACCGATCGAGATAGAGATACCCGGCCGAGCCATCACTGGTTTTGAAAGGCACAACAATAACACTGGCCACAACATCAGCGACATCCGTGAATAGTTCGTTGATGAAGGGATCACGGCGGCAGTCCAAAAGCAAGGTGGGCCGGTCAACGGCAATCTCCTCGCCTAACAGACCGCCAAGACTATCAGTGAATCGTTTGGCCTGCCCGGCCTCGAGCGGGAAGGAGGCAATCACCGGCTGATCTGAAGAATCCGGCACGTAAATCAGCGCCCGTTCACCGCCTGTTTTCTCCAATAGGACCGACAGGATCGCCTCCATCTGTGACGATTGGAGATTGGTCAACTCGTCCGGGCTGATCAGGTTACCGAAAATCTTGAATTCGTTGTCGTCCGAGATCGACAGAGCCACGGCCTGCTCCGATAAAGTGCGCAAATAGTTTGCGACCGCTCTAACCCTGGTGTTGGCGCCCAACGATGCGAACCCCTTCTCAGCCCGACTGAGCTTGCGGAATCCAGCAGCCAACTCGCCACACTGACAAGCGAATACACCTGCCTTGAAGTTGGCTACACTCATCCAGTAGTTGAGCTTCAACCTCCTGAATATGCGGTGGGCCTCATCAATGGCCGCTCGTATCTTATCCTTTTCCTCAGTCTGGGCGGCCAGACAGATATCCGAAAATACCAACAGGGTACGCCCCAGTTGGTACGGGTCACCAATCCCTCTGAGAACTTCAAGCGCCAACCGGCCTTGTTCCAGGGCCGACTCAAAATCCGCCTGGACAGTGAAAACACGCGCAATCACAGCGCGCGACAGACCGATCTCCAGTCTCTCCCCCAGTTGTAGCGCTGTCTCCAGCGCTATCTGGGCATATTTCATGGCTTCGTCGAAATTGTCAAGAGCCAACTCTACATCGGCCAACTGGCGTCCCGACTGAGATACCAGCGACGACGACGACGAAAGAGTGAGACCGTGGCGATACGCCTCGCTGAGGATCGCCTTGGCCTTGAACATGTCCCCTTTCTCGAACGCCAACTCACCGGCGTACTCCAAATAGACCACCCGCTCATACTTCAGGTCGAGCCGGTTAACGATTTCCAACGCTGCGTCAAGATTGCGTTGGGCCACCACGAACTGGCGACGGTGCACCTGAAGAAGTCCCAGCGACAGCAGATTCATTGCCTCCGAGATCTCCTCGTGGTTGTCATGGCTGTATTTCACCGAGCCGCTCAGGTCCAGTTCGGCCTGAGCCCACTGCCCGGTGCGAATGCGCGTACGACCAAGGTTACCGGTCAACTGCGCCACTTTGCGGGGATTGTCGCCGGCCATAGCCAACGCATTCTCAAGGAACCCGACGACCGCGGTGTAATCACAGCGCAAGTAAGCGATACCAGCCAACTGGTTGAACGAATCCACCTGGCCATCGATTTCGTTGGCCCGTCGATAGGCCGCCACGGCGTCACGACCCCTCATTTCAGCATTCTTACGATCACCAAGCATTAGGTAGGCTTTAGAAAGCACTAACTGCACTCTGCCATAGCGTCGATTCAGCGGGAATTCGGCCAGGATTTTGGCCGCCCGAAGCCCATCTTCTACCGCTCTTTTGTAGTTACCCTCGGCGAAGCTACCGTCAGCAGAAAGCAACAGAAACAGACCAACTTCATGCGCGCGCGGTTCAAACTCGTGTTCGCCTAGTTGGCGTAACTCGCGCACCGAGTGTTGGTACTTCCTCTGGCGAAATTGTTCCTCAATCGCCAGCAGCCGATGATCAAAACTGATCTTTGGTGAGGAAAGATTCATCGGTCTCTTAGGTGTCCCTACGCTTTGTTTTTTTTCCTACGGTCGATCGCTGAACTTATTGGGCGGCTACATTGCCGCTGCTCTCTTCTACCACTACCCGCATCGAATCAGAGGATATGTTGTCATCCCCTATAACATACGTGATGAACTGATAGGTCCACCCAAAAGCCAGGCCGGATAGCCAGTCAGGACCGAAACCGCCGTCAATCTGATCCGTTTCTTCATCTGGAATAGGATCGAGACCGCCATCATCGCCGCCAAACCCATCGCTTGGAGTGTCGCCATCGACATCCCAAGGGTCACCATCACCGGCCAACACGGGGGTGGAGATAAAGCAGACAAGAGCGATCAAGAGCAACAAAATCGCTGCTATCGTTCTTGGACCCTTCATTTGCTTTGCCTCCTTCTGTTTGCTCCCCCGGTTCATGCATCCGGGCGGAGAAACTTCGGAATACGCGCAATCTGCGCAATTGGTTCTAAAATCGCATAACTTGCCGCTTTTATGATACTACGATACTATGCGCTTGTCAAGCAGTAATTTACAGAACGCAGTTTCTGCGCCGCACTGCCGCACAGTGTTCACAAGGAACTGTATTAGGGAAACTTAGGGTTTTTCCATAAGTTCTCTGCCCTCGCATCTTAATCGGCAGACAAGCACCCCTTTGCTTTCGCACACGGATCAACGTGTTTCTTCGAGCAATGCCGATATCTCGCCAAGCACCTGATCGACACCAATCTGGTGCATACACTGCATTTCCTGCTCACCCTTCAACGGGCAGACATTCTTGACGCAACTGATGCATTTCAGTTGCTTGAGGTAAAGCAGCCGTTTGCGCGGTGTGATCGGGGAGGTTTCGTCGGGATCGTCGGCGCCGGACAAGACCACCAGCGGTGTCCCCACGGCAGCCGCCAGGTGAGCCGGTCCGGAGTCGTTGCCCAGGAAGAACCGAGCCCGGGAGACCAGAGCCAGGGTCTCGCGCAGAGTGGTCTTGCCGGCCAGATTGATGACTTCTCTGGTTCCGGCAGCGGCAGCGATCTCGTCACCGCACGCCGCTTCCTCTTTTGAACCGGTCAGGACAACTTTCAGGTTGAAGCGCGTAATGATCTGTTTGATTGCCCCGATGTATTTCTGCTGACCCCACCGTCGCGAGGCCGCCACGGCTTGGAAAGCTACCACGGCATAGCTGTTCTGTTCACCGAGCTCAAATCGATTCAGGATCGCCACCACTTTTTCAATATCCCGCTCGTTGACAAAAAGTTTCGGTCGCATGAATTCAATGTCGATCCCGGCGCCACGCCTGAGCAGATTAAGATAAGTCTCGCTGCGGTGACTGGAACTCAGCGGCGTCGACATCGGCAGGGGGCGCGACAGCAGCATGCGGCGTCCATCGGCGATATAACCGATGCGCTCTTTGACCCCACCCAACTTGAACCCGGCGGCGGAACCGAACGAAGGCGGCAGGATGTAACCGATGTCGAAACTGTGGCGAGCGATGATGTCCTTGATCTTCATCACTGCAATCAAGCCGTGGACGTGCTCGGTCGGTATTTTCAGCACCTGATCGACAGCCGGGTTGAACTCAAACAGGTCGGCCAGGTGTTCCGGGACCAGGACGGTTACAGTGGAGCCGGGGTAAGCCTCGCGCGTTTCATTGATCATCGGCAGGGCCATGACGCAGTCGCCGAGATGGTTGGGCGTGCGAATGAGAATCGTGCGCGACATCAATCGAGATACTTGCTCTGCAAATCCACTCTTGTCGAGTAGTACGTTTTCAACTCGTCCAAATACTTATTCCGGGCTTCAAGAAAGGAAATCCTGCTGTCGAGGTAGGTCAACTTTGAAATCTGGCCGTCATCCATGCGCTCGTGAGCGATATCCAGTTTGGTCTGGGCAATAGATATCTTCTGTTTGAGCACGTCAAGCTTGCGATAACTGACGCTGAGCCGGTTGATCAGAGCAGTGATTTCCGCCTGCACCGATTTTTCATTCTTTTCATACTCCAGGCGAGCCTGTTCGGCCGACAGCCGCGCTGCCTTGACCGCGGCACCCGATGCCCCGCCATCCCAGAGCGGGTACGACAGATCCATTCGGACCTCCCAACTGTCGGTCTTCAGATCATCGGAGATCCCGGCATCCTCGACCTCTCCTCGGCTCATGTTGTAATTGGCCGTTAAACTACCGGTCAGGCCGTGCGAAGACGAAGTGAAATCGGCTGTCCGTTTCTGCTTATCGAATTCGTACTTAGCCTTCATGAGAGGGATACAGCTCTCCCAGTTCTCAAGGTAGCGCTGCTGTGTTTGAGGATCGAGCGGTTGAACTGTTTTGGGCGGCACCGGCTCTATTTCCTCCAGTGACTTTGCATCCAACAGCGTCGCCAGGGTTCGCCGTTGATTAGTGGCATTATCCTCATACTCGAAAAGCTGCAACTCGGCATCAAGTAGCGCCGCAACCGACTCTAACCTCTGCTCCTCCGACACCACACCGTCGGCCAGCCTGGCGGAAGTTATGTCCGACTGCAACTGCGCCTTCTCGAGTTCATCGCGGCCGCGTTCGGTGCCGATCTCACTCTGCAAGACACCAAAGAACGCTTCAACTACTTCCTTCTTGAGGGTAGCGGCCTCTTCCACTCGGCTCAGGCGAGCCAACTCGAGATCATCGCTCCGGTTGCGCAAGTCATACTTGGGCTGCGACGGCTGCAGCACCGGCTGAGTGAGAGAGAAACTGAACCGACCGAGGCGGCTGCTTTCGTCCACCTGGACGCCGGTGCGATTGGGATGCTCACCTTCACTGCTGAGCAGATCGGCCCTGGCCGTCAGGTCTCCCCCGGTGATAAGATTTTGCGTCACGGTGACGTCGGCCTTGTAGTTCAGAAATGTTTCCCGTAGAGGTCTTTTTTCGTCGGTGCCGGGTAGGTAGCCCCACCTCTCATCGGTGCCATACGTGGGTACCGTAGCGTTAATCGAGATTTCCGGCAGGTAGAAACCGATCCTTTCGGCGAAATATCGTTGCTCGGCCACCTCAAGGTTGCCCTTGATGATGCCCCCGCGACCGGTACGGTTCAGGACTATATCGATAGCTTCGTCTAATGTCAACTGCCGCGAGGCAACCGCAGAGAATGCGAGTCCAGCCAGTATCGATCCCAATGCGACACACTTAACCAACCGATTCATATTGCCTTGCTCCTTCATACGCTTCCAACATCATCGCTGCTATGAAACCAACCTCTCCGCCATATCTGCGGAGGATCGGATGCTCTTCTGATTGTGCGCGGTGCACGTCCTCGTGCGCTGCGAAATGCAGGCTTGCAGAACGGAACCCTGCGATGCCGCCGATTCTCCCCTAATCAACCGGCCCAGCCTACTCATGCCTCAATGCCTCAATCGGGTCCAGTTGGGCTGCTTTGCGAGCCGGGTACAGACCAAACACTATTCCAACCGCGGTCGACACACCCACCGCCAGCCCGATTGAGTAGGCCGACACCACCGTCGGCCAGTCGGCATAGTAGGATATGGTCTTGGCCAGTATTAGTCCGATGGCCAGTCCAATGGCACAGCCGATCAAACAGATCGTCACCGCCTCGACCAGGAACTGCCGCATGATATCGTTTTGGGTGGCGCCGACCGCCCGTCGCACCCCGATCTCGCGCGTTCGCTCCAGCACCGTCGCCAGCATGATGTTCATAATACCGATGCCGCCGACCAGCAGTGAAATCCCGGCGATAGCGCCCATGACGATATTGAAAATCCGCTGCGTTTTCTGCGACTGCCTCAGCAAAGATTCCGGCACCACCACCTCGTAATCTTCCACTCCGGCATGACGACGCTCCAATAGTCGATCCACCAGTTTGGTGACGGTGGCAACATGTTCAAGATCGGTCACTGTTACCGTGAGCTGGTCGATTTCGGGAGTATTGAATTTCTGATCGTCGGAAGTGCTGATGGATATCCACCTGCGACCGCCACGTACGCTTAGTCCACCGGCAAATTGGCGATCCATTTTTTTTTCGGCAGTAGTGAACGGGATGTAGACATCCTCATTGAAGTTCTTCAGTTCAAACCCCTCTACTTTACCGCGGGCGATATATTTGTCGGCCATTACCCCAACCACGGTGAAGTTGAGGTCGTCGATTCTGACAGATTTCCCCAGTGGATTCTCAAAGGCGAACAGGGTCCGTTTGGCCTTGGCCCCCAGCACACACACCTGGGCAAAACAATCGATATCGGAATCAGTTATGAACCGACCGTACTCAACCTCGATAGATGACGATTCCACAAAGATGGGGTACGTCGACACCACCCTCACCGGCGCCTCCTCCGACCCGTAGTAAATTTTCTGGGTTGCTTCGAACCGTTGCGGTACGACATTGTCGACCAACTCGGTAAAGGACGCGATGTTTTCTCCATCAGCTAACGACAGGCCTTGCGAGCGGGCCAACCCCTGGTCGGAACTGAGTTCCTGATCCGGCGCTTTGGCATTGATGATGATATTGTTGATGCCGAGGATCGATATCTGCTCCAGCGCCTCCCGCTTGGCTCCCTCGCCGATTGAGAGCATGGCGATCACCGCCCCCACGCCGAAAATCACGCCTAACATAGTAAGCGACGTCCGCATTTTGTGCTCTCGGAGAGAGTCAAACGATATTTGGGAAACGCGCGAGTACTTCATCAGAGCGGTTCACCCAACCTCAATTCCCTTTTCGTCCGCGACCACCGCCCCCCGGCGGTTTCGACGTGCGCCCCTTGTTCAGTTCCGGCTCGGTCGCTTTGTCGCCGGGCAATCCCTGCTTATCCAAAGTCGGGTTCAGCAAACAGACCTCATCGCCGCCTTCCAGCCCGGAAAGAATCTCAATGGCCACATCATTACGACGTCCTACCTCGACTTCCCGTTTCTTCTTGTTGCCAAGATAGACCACCGTTTGTCCCTCCTCCTCGAAGACCGCCTCCAGCGGCACCGATACCACATCTGGAATCCGCTCAATAATAACGTTACAAGAGGCCGACATCCCCGGCTTCAGATTCTCGTCGTGTACGAGGATGGCTATTTCAACATCGAAAACATTGATCTTGGAGCCGAACTCTTTCTTGTGCGCCAGAGTGCCTTTCTTCGATACCAGGCCTGCGTATTTCTTGTCCGGCATAGCGTCGAGTGTCACCACCACTTCCTGACCGGAATCGACCTTGTAGGCATCAACCTCAGATATCATGCTGTTGACGATCATCTCGGAGAGGTCCGGCAGTTTGACCAACCCCATCCCGGGCCAGGGGGAGTCTCCTTCCTGGACCTTGCTCATGCCGCTTCCCTTCCAAATCTCAAGGTAGACAACCAAACCCGGAAAAGGCGCGGTGATTGTCAACTGGTCAAGTTCCTTCTGGGCCTGATCAAGGTTGTCCTGCGCCCGTTGCACTTCCACTTCGGCTTTCTCGACATCACCTTTCAATTGGTCAAGCTTGGCGTCGAAATTCAGTTCGGCCAGTTCCTTTTCCATCTCTGCTTCATGGGCGATACGGGGAGCGTCATGCTTCTTCTCATCGTAATTGCGGCGTGCTTTCTCCAGATTGAGTCGGAGCTGTTTTTCCTGAATAGTGTATTCCTTCTTGGCCCGCTCCAGAGCCGATCTCTTGATCTTGAGTTCAGACTGATGGTCGGCGACCTTGGCTGTTTGCTGGGAAGCGTCGAATTTTATCACCGGGTCGCCCTCGGCCACGGTGGAACCTTCCGGGGCCAACCAGGTAATCTGCAAACCGCGGATGCGCGGGGCGCTGAGCGTGTAGGCGCGTTTGGCGTCGACCGTACCGTTGGCGTTCTGGGCTATGACGAATTCGCCGTGCGATACAAAAGTTGTGGGAATGTCGACGCCGGTAGAAAAGATGGCGTTAACACCGTAGTAGCCACCCAGCACCACCACGATACCGATACCGATATAGACATACTTCTTCATCCAAAACCTCGTCGAATAATCGATCTCATTCTGTCGACGCTCGGACCGCCGCGAATTGTTACAGCACCCGGCCGACATCACTATGTACTCTTGAAGGTACACAAAGTTGCAGCGCGAGGCAATGGTCTCAGCCCACTTTCCACCGCCGATGCGTCCAGAGCCATTGATCCGGGTACTTGCGGATACAGTCCTCGAAGAAACGCGTGTAGGCGGATGTCATAGTGAGGATGTCGCGTTCGCTGTCCCCGCTCCCGGGTGGATAGATGGGATCACCGGCCATGACCACGTGGCGATTGTACCGCTCGCGTCGCATGACAAACGGCAGAATCGGCGCCTTTGCCTTGACAGCAAAAGCCGCCGGACCTTTGGGCGTGGCCGCCGGACGTCCGAAGAAGTCGACCACCACTCCGGACGGCGCGTGCTGGTCAGCGATCAACCCAATAAGCCGGTTGGCCCGAAGTGACTTGAAGACCGGTCTCAGTGTCCGATCGATCGAAACCAGGCCGACCCCGATCTCCCGACGAAAACCGTTCAAGAGACGGTTCACTTTTTCATTGTGCTGCACACCGGTCAGGAAATCCATCGGATAGCCACGCGTTCCGACCCAGGCGCCGAACAGTTCAAAACTGCCGAAATGGGCCGTCACAACGATCCCCCCCTTACCATTGTCATGCACTTCTTTCAAGTGATCCAGTCCATCCCCGACGATGATCTCTTCCAGTCCGCCCTTAATAGTCCGACCAAGGCGCGCAAACTCGATCAAGGTTCGCCCGGTGTTCCGAAACACGTTCTTCACAACCAACTTGCGCTCGGTGTCGGACAGGCTTTCACCCAACGCGCGCATGAGGTTGTCATGCGTAATCCGTCGTCGGGAAGCCAGCGCAAAGTGCACCACCGATCCCAGCGCAGCGCCGAACGAGTCAGCCAGGCCAGGCGGCATCGCCTGCGCCAGTTTGACGCCGAACAGCGTAAACAGATATTCGATTTCATGGCTCAGCTTCGCCATGGTTCATCGTCGTCGATCTGTTCCGGATTGTCGGGGTCACCGTAGTCGAAGTCGGTCGAGTGGAGCTTCTCCTCCTCTTCCCACCGCTTATAGTACTTACGGCGCTTGCGATAGCGGAGAAATGTCGCGATGATAACTATCATCGCCAGCCCCAGCCAGAAAAACATGGTGTCCATAAAGAGCGTCATTATGTTAAAACGTTTGGTCAGGTATGCGTGGAACTCGTTTTCAAACTCCGGCATCGTAGCGCCGGTGGAAGCCAGCATGGCAGTCCTTAGGTTTTCCCCTCGCGAAAGTTCGTCAAGTAGTACCGCCAGTGATTTTCGGCCGTAGTTGTCATAGATGTACTTGACCGCCAGATATGACTGCGCGTAAGCCACATGAGCTTTACCCTCGCCGAAACGATTCATGTTTTCGATATCGCGCAACGACAAGAAATCCCCGAAGATCGCCGCCCGATTCATGGCCAGATTGTCCGAGAAACTCCACTCCATAGAGACAAACATGGCCATCCCCTCATGGAACCAACGCGGCGCCGAGTGAAATCCGGTCTTATGACTCACTACCAGGTGCGTGTACTCGTGGGCCAACAACTCCTCAAGAGACTTGCCGAGATTGAACTTGTCCGGAGACTTGATAGCGATCAACTGCCGTTCCGAAAAGGCCGCCGCCGCACCCCAGTCGGGGAAACGTCCCCGGATCAACTTCTTGAACTGCCGTATATCCTTCACCAGGTAGATCGAAGGTTTGTAGCTGAGGCTGTCGTCCAGCAGTTCGGCCAGACGGCGCCGGGTCTGGGTCAGCACCGAGTCAGCGCCTTCGACATACCGCGGATTATCGAAATAGAAGGTGAAATGCTCTCGTTCCACAGGCTGCGGCTCGGCGGCCGACAGACTCAGGCCAATCAAGACGAGACTCAAGGCCACAACTGTTCGTTTGCTCACGCACATTCAGCTAATTTAGACATTTATCTGTTTGTGGCAAGCGCGATCGGGTTTTGTTTTGCATCGGTTGGCTTCCGGCAGGATAATTATGCAAACCGGTTGACCTCGGAACCGGATCTGCGTATGATTGTGAGTGAATGTGAATGTCAAATTCCCGGAATGATAATGAGTGCATTCGACTTTGCAATGCAAATGGAACTCGACGGCAAATCTTTCTATGAAGAACAAGCCGCCAAGACCGAAACCCCGCAACTGAAGAGACTCCTTCTGGAAATGGCCTCGGATGAGCAGAAACATTACGAGATATTCAAGGCTATGAAGGAAGGCGAGAACGTCAGCTACGATTCTGAAAAGGCCACACAGATCTTCGAATCCGCAAAGACAGTTCTTGAAGAACTCAAATCGTCCGGCACTGAGTTCGCCTTTGCCTCCGACCTTCGTGATGCCTGGGTCCAGGCCCGTGAGATCGAGAAGAAAGCCGAGGCGTTCTATCGCCAGAAGGCCGATGAAATCGACGATGCCGGACAAAAGGAAATGTTGTATCGGATCGCCGACGAGGAGCATAAGCACTGGACCACCATTGACCACGTGATTAGCTTCCTCGACCATCCCAAGAACTGGCTGGAAAACGCCGAGTGGTCGGGGTTGGGTGAATAGAAGGACCGGAATCCTGAAGAAGCGAGGGCAGCCTGAAGGCTGCCTTTTTTTTGAGCCGATCGGTATTGACAGACGCTGGAGTTGGTGCCAAGACAAACTTCTTGACAAATCGAATGCTATCATGGAATCTGAATATGGGATATAACTAACGGCGACCTGTGACTGTAGAAGATTATGGCAGCAAGACTCCACATTGTTCATCAACTCTGGAAAACGTATCTTGGCACCAGAGCCTTCTTGTCACACTATCTGGGCGGCCTGTACCACCGCGTCGACGAGCATCACATCTTTCTCATGGCCAGCGGTCTGGCCTTTTCGCTGGTGGTATGCAGCATTCCCCTGGTGCTGATCGTGTTTTCCGCATTGGGCATGGTGCTGCAGCAGCCGACCCTCCAGGACCGGATTGCCACCTTTATCGAACACGCCATTCCCTATGCCGACTATGCCGAGGCAGTCAAAGAAATGGTGTTCGCTCGCGTCGACGAGTTTGTCGGACACCAGCGTCTGGCCGGGGTGATCGGTGTCACCGGCCTGCTCCTGGCTGCCACCTCCCTCTTCAGCAGCATGCGCACGACTCTCAACAAAGTCTACAACATCACCCCGGACGAATCGATCCTGCTCAGCAAACTGCGCGACCTGGGACTGATTGTCCTGGTTCTGATTTATTTCCTTCTATCCACAGCCATCATCCCCACCATTCGACTCATGGAACGATTTACCTTCAAACACGAGGCCGTGAACACTTTCGTCCAGTGGTTCCCCGAGGGTTTTGTCCTGCACCTGCTTTCGTTCCTGCTGATCTTTACCAGCTTTATGATTGTTTATTTGGCCGTTCCCCATCAGCGGCCGCACTTCAAGATGATCCTGGTGAGCGCCCTCTCGGCCGCTCTGTTGTGGCAGGTGGCTCAGCAGGCGTTCGGTTATTATGTGTCGCACTTCGTGACCCTCAAGCGAATCTACGGCACCTACGCGCTGTTTCTGGCCGTCGGATTCTGGATATACTACACAGCCATCGTGTTTATCATAGGGGCCGAGATCGGCCAACTCTACCGCGAACGGAAAGAGGCGGCATCCAAGCCGATAGTGGCTTCGTGATTGATCAGAATACGCACGGGCGTCTGATCCGCCGTCGGGTGGCTGTTTCAGTCCACCGGGCAGATGTGGAGAGGCTGTCCCAAAAGATTGATTTTGTTGAATTGTGTATTATCGGGCGCCATTGTGGGTTTGAGTAAACGGGTAACCGAGGTGATGTTGATATGATACTACGACCGGAAGATCCCTGTC
>SDBU01006098.1_pt1 | contig 14254 bp, 10 predicted proteins | sample 2277071 | NCBI WGS metagenome assembly SDBU01 (sample SAMN10397929, study PRJNA504765) | marine sediment metagenome | isolation source: marine sediment core GS08_GC12, 126 cmbsf | place: Arctic Ocean: Gakkel Ridge, Loki's castle | collected 2008
GGATAATGGTGGGTTGCGCTCCGCTACACCCACCCTACAGTTCCGTCATTCCTGCGGAAGCAGTAATCCAAACAGGGGTGAATCTGGATTCCCGCCTGCGCGGGAATGACAAGGGAGAACGGCGCGGCTATGCATATCAGGATTCTGTTTTCGCAACAATGAAAAGGATGAAACAAATGTCATTGCGAGGAGCGAAAGCGACGAAGCAATCTAAGGGTGGTGGGAGCGTGAGGTGTAGGGGCGTTCCGTGGAACGCCCCTACACCTGAGAGATTGCTTCGCGGAGTTTACCCTGAGAGCCGAAGCTCTGAACATCGCGAGGAGGAGATTCTTCGGCCCCATTCGTTTCACTCAGGGTCCCTCAGAATGACAGAAAGCGAAGGGCTCGCAATGATACCCAATTCCCTGTTTTGTAAAGTTACTCTAGATTCATAGTACCATAACCCACGCTTGACTCCGTTGACCTAGATACTGTTATACTGCTGATTAGGCAGAACATGGTTCGTCCATTGGCTGTTATGTCCAATGAGCACAGGGGCAAGTTATATTACAAGATACCTTAAATGACAACTATAAATCCAGTTGGCCAAGAAAAATGGTATACAAAATCGCATCACGCAAACTTCGGGATATGATCTCGAAAACATATTTCGCTAATGATGGTGATAGCTACGAAAGAGTATACTGGACTTTTCTGAAAGAGCGATTTCCTAACTGTGAGACCTTTTGGAGATATTTCGTAGTTCCTTCCACGAAGAGGATAGAAGCTGAATTCTCAGCATCGAATAAAAGGATTCATCCTAGGGAGGGCATATCTGAAGATATTATAGACATTACCTCTTTTCACTATTCGATGTTTATGAATCTTATATATTCTTATGAGCACTTAAACAAATTTGAATCTATGTTATCTTCGTTCGAGGATTTCTATATACATTTGGGCTCAGCTTGCGATTTGGCCGAAGAGTTCTTATTAAAAACCTATTTGTTAATCATTGAATGTAGAGGCCAGAAAACTAATATTCTTCAGGAGTTAAAGAAAGAGGATTTCTTGAAGCTGGCAGAAAAGTGGTATGAAGACAACTACTCGAAGGTTTACGAAAACTACCTGAGAAAAGGCAAACCTCCACCGATAAAGATTCCTAGCCGACAGAATATATTGGATGAATACTTTCAGAATTCAGAGGATTGGAGGGAATACAAAAACCATACAAGAAAAATTAGAGAATATAGAAATGTTATCGTCCATGACGTTCAAATAGGTAAGATCATTACATTGGGTGGCATTATGCTAGTTCCCAAGAAGGAAAAGATACAGAATTATAAAAAATGGGCTCATGTTTTTGCAGTTAAACAAGATGTGCAAAGATTGAGGAACGACTTTATTAACATGAAGGAACAAATGATCTTGGACATCGGAACACTTGAGATCATCCTAAATAAGCTATGGGCTAACCCAATCAATGACCTGAAAAGGTTGTTCTTTGATGAGAAGAATGAAACCCTTCTGGGGAAATACAATATTGATCTGCATGACCAAGAGGCTGTTGCCGCGAATTCTGAGTGAGTCGCTAGGCTTCACCAAAAGGAACAATAGATATGCCCATCAAAGTCCTAGCCCCAGAGGTAGCGGCGAAGATCGCCGCGGGGGAGGTGGTGGAGAGGCCGGCGGCGGCGGTCAAGGAGCTGCTGGATAACTCGCTGGACGCTGGCGCTACTCAGATCGCCATCGAGGTACAGGGTGGCGGAGTGCGGCTGATCAGGGTAGTGGACAACGGCGCGGGTATACCACCGGAGGAGGCAGACCTCGCCTTCGAGCGGTTCGCCACCAGCAAGGTCGCCACGACCGACGACCTGGAAAGCATCTCCAGCCTCGGCTTCAGGGGAGAGGCACTGCCCTCGATTGCCGCTGTCTCCGATGTGACCATGGTCACCCGTAGCCGGGACGAACTGGCGGGGACTTTTCTTAACATAAAAGACAGTGCTATCTTACAAAAGACCAAGCGCGGCTGCCCTCCAGGAACGACGGTCACCGTACGCAACCTGTTCCGCAGCTTCCCCGCCCGCCTCAAGTTCCTCAAGTCAACGGCCACCGAGAACGGGCACATCAGCCAAATCGTTACCCAGTACAGCCTCGCCTCCCCCGAGGTGAGGTTCATCCTCATTATCGATGGGCGCACCACTTTTCGCTCGCCGGGCAGCGGCAGCCTTAGAGAGGTGCTGGCGGTAGTCTACGGGGTGGAGAACGCCAAATTGATGCTCCAGGTAGAGGCCGTCGATGAAAGTGAAGACCCCCTGTTACCCCAGGTGACCGGATTCGTCAGCCCCCCATCGCTCACCCGCGCCACGCGGAGCTACATGAGCTTCTTTGTCAACCGGCGCTGGGTACAGAGCCGGATGCTCACCTATGCCCTGGAGGAGGCCTACCACGGCCTGCTGATGACCGGCAGGCATCCCATAGCCGTGATCAACATAGCCATGCCCCCCCAGGAGGTAGACGTCAACGTCCACCCCGCCAAGAGCGAGGTTAAATTCCGCCACGATCGCGAGGTCTTCGGCGCACTGCAGAAAGCTGTCAGAGCCACCCTGTTCACTCAAGCACCCACGCCTACCCTGGACACGCTGCATCATCAACCTCAACCCGCTTCAGCTTCCTTCACAGAGCGTCTCATCATGCCCGAACCCACTGCTCAGGAGGCTGCGGTTGAGTCATCGCCTCCCACACAACCTGCTGCCGAACCCGCCGCCAGGTCACTGCCGATCCTCCGCGTTATTGGCCAGATAGCCAACACGTACATAATCGCCGAAGGACCTGACGGGATGTATCTCATCGACCAGCACGCAGCGCATGAGCGAGTCCTTTTCGAGAGAATTCGCGACCAGCGGCAGCGAAGGGCAGTTGAGATTCAGGGGATGCTCCAGCCGGTGCCCGTGGAGCTGACAGTGCGCCAGCAGGAACTGCTGGAGTTACAGGCGGAAGCGCTCGCCGAGTACGGCTTCGAGATCGAGCACTTCGGGGAACGAACCTACCTGGTGCGGTCTGTGCCGGCCATGCTGCAGGGACAGAACGTTGCCCAGTCGCTGACCGAGCTTCTGGATTTCCTCGGGGAGGGAGCGAAGACTGATTGGGGAGAGGAGATAGCCATCTCGCTGGCCTGTCACAGCGCAGTATTAGCAGGGCAGGCGTTGAGCCAGCAAGAGATGCTGGACCTGATAAGGCAACTGGAAGGTACTTCGCAGCCTAATACCTGCCCTCACGGCAGACCAACTACGATCCACCTCAGCGCCGCTCAACTGGAGAAGGGCTTCGGCAGAAGGTAAACTCTCTTCCCCCACCGTTCCAAAAATACCGCGTTAAAATCCCCCCTTCCCCCCTTTACAAAGGGGGGAGGCAAAGTTCCCCTTTCCTAAAGGGGGATTATAAATTGCCCTTGAGTACAAAGCGGCTGAGGATATAAAATTACATCCTCAGATAGCTGTGGGCGTAAAGCGTCTCATTCTGCAAGATCGCGATGGTCTTGACTATGTCTTTCAACTCAGGATCGCTTGTGTCCGCACTGCCGGTGTCGAACTGCTCCATGTTGACGTAGGCATTGTAGAGGGCTACATAGAGCTTGCCCTTCGGCGTGGACTCATCCCCAGTCTCAAGGATTCGTATCACACTCATCAGCTCGTCATCCAGCGGGTCAAGTATTGCAGAGTCGAGGCCGGCTCCCATCATCAGCACGCAGAACACACGGTTAAGCAAAGGGCGAATTTCCGCCGGACAGGAGTTGGATATGTTGGAGAGGCCGCATGTGGTCATTGGCGGAGGGTCAGTCATCTGTTTAAAGAACCTGACCGCTTCTATAGTCTGCTGCGCCTGGTCCTGGTTGCCGTTCACCGTGAGCACCAGAGGGTCAAGAAAGATATGCTCGTTAGGAATGCCGTGCTCTGCGGCCGCAGGGAAGATGCACTCAGCGGCAAGCTCCACGCGGGCATCGGCGGTTGTAGGAAGCCCGCCTTTTGCCAGGGTAAGAGCAATGATATTGGAGTTAAATTGAGCCGCCAGGGGCATTAGCGCGCTGAGACGCTCCTCTGTAGAGTCCGTGCTGTTGATAAGCGGCGTCTTCTTGCAAACCTTAAGCCCCGCTTCCATGGCAACCGGATTGGTAGTGTCCAGCGAAAGGGGAAGCTCGCTGACTTCTTGAACGGTTTCCACCATCCAGTGCATGATCTCAGCCCCGGCCTTTTTCTGGGGACCGATGTTGAGGTCCAGATAGGTAGCCCCTTTGGCCTCCTGCTGCCTGGCCATAGCCTGGATAAAGGCCTTATCACGGTTCTCGACGGCTGTTCTCACACCTTGCGAGATGATATGGATGCATTCGCCGATGCCGATCATCTTACTCCTCCTTATTGACCTATTTGAAGCTCCGCTGTTTTTTAACCTGTTTCATATTATGTTAAGGTCATGGCCAGTTCCAATAACCTCAACCGAACAACACGAGTTAAATTGCCGAAGGGGTAGAAGGCCAAAGACGGTGCAATCTACCCCTTCTTCTATATTAACGCCTTTACTTCTGCCAGTTCTCCTTAAGGTAGCCGCCAACAGCCATCGCCTCACGTGGCCCTACCATTATCTTCCAGTCGGGTAGCTCCTCCTCAAGCTCGCCCCTCAGCACCGCCACGCCACCGGGGAGAATTACGTTCTTGTGGCTTATCTTCTCCGCAACGTTCTCCCCCTTGACTGTCTTGGCGATTTTATCAGCGTCGAACTTGCCCGCAGACCAGGCGGTGAGCACTGAGAGGCCCTCGGTATCACAAACCAGCAACCACGACGGCCAGCCAGCGCTCTCGAGTTCTCCAGCTATGGAGAAGTAGGTCAGGGAGAAATTGGTAGTGACACAGAGTGGACTTTCAGGCTTCGGCTCGCCGATTTGATACAGGCCGGGCTTCATCTGTATCGGCTTCTGCGGGTCAGTATAGAGATTGAGCCGCAGCGTAATCAAAGCCAGGGCCAGGGCAGGCGAGAAACGATCGATAACCACTATGCTGCCGTACTTGGCCACGTGCTGCGCTGCAAGAACCGCTTCCTCATCCAGCGATGACACGCCCTCACCAGGGAAGGTGATTACGGGGTATCCCACGGGCTCGAAGCGCTTAGCCAGGGCGAGCCTGCGGATCTGGGTTAAGGTGACCAGCGTCCCCGCTAAGTCTCGAACGCCGGGATCGAGAATGAGGTCTCCCACACCAGCCTGGGCCGCCTTTTCCGTCAGTTCGGCCAGTTCGTTCAACCCGTCCGAACTGCGGACCGCCAGAGGGCAACCGCTCTTCTTAGCCAGCTCTATCATCTCGTCAATATTGTCCTTGGTCGCGGCATAGATAGCCGGCTTGGCATCACCCACTTTGTCCAGTGCCGCGCTCATGCTGGCGGGGTCAGTAGACATGAGGATCAGCGGGAGATCAGTCTTGGAACTGACCGTTTCAACGCACTTGGCGAAGGCAGCGGCGTCCCCAGACTCGTTTTGAATAGCGATGCCATCCAGGCCAAACGTCATTCCAACACGGTCCACACTGTAGCTGCTAACCTCTTCCACAGTCTTGGCCACATCATCCGCCGAAGCAGTATCCTTAACCCTCACCACAAGTGCCGTGGGATGGACAAAGGTTTTCTCGTGGCGGAACATCACCGTCTCATTGCCCACCTCGATCTTCTTCTCTCCAGCGCCAATGGTAACCAGGCGAATCGGTGGCTTGGATGCGGCTGCCAGCGCCTGTTTCCCTTCATCAGTAACATAAGGGCAAGCTGAAAGCTCCACTGCACTTGCTGCCAGCTTCATGGCAAAGGCCAAACAGGTCGGAAAGCCGCACTCTTTGCAGTTTGTCTTGGGTAAGAATTTGTAAATCTGAATACCTGTCAGTGCCATTGTTCAGATCTCCTTTCCTCTATTTGCCCGCCAGCTTATCGATGGTTGCCTTTACCCTCTCTATGGCCTTGGGATGGCACATAACCACTATGTCGCAGCCAGCGTTTATCACAGTGGCTGTGGTGATTTCCTCAAACAGCACGCCTCGCTCTTCCAGGTTACCCCAGGCATCGGGCGCCCCTTCGCTCGCCTTTGCCTCTTTCTGCCGCCAGACTTCCCCGCCAGCATGGTTGATAATGGGGAAGGATGTCATAGCGTCACCACCGAGGGCGGCGAGCCGCAGTCGCTCATTAATCGAGTAGCCATACTCTATGCCATATCCCAGCGCGCCCGTATCCGGGTCCATCAGGATTGAATCCGCAGGCACACCTAAATCGGAGAGCATTATGTTAAGCTGTTTACACAGGTTAATATCGAGAGGGGTCTTAGCGATGGCGATATGGCCATCAGAGAGGCACACTGCACCGATAGTGCGGTAGTTCTTCTCCTCACAGTTGCCCAGGGCAATACGCTGGCCTTTAGCAGCATCTGAATCCGCCGGCAGGATGTCATTATCCTTTTCCGCCACACCTGGGACCAGTACAATGAGAGGAAGGTCGACTGCCGAAAGCACCTTCTCTACTACAGCCTTGGCCTCAGCAGCGCCAGTATTACCCCCCTCGGGGTGGGCACTGAGCAGCTTCAGGCATATAATTTCGGCACCGAATTCCACAGCCTTCTTGGCCCAGGTCCCCGGGTCTTTTACTGCGTCGCCCCAGGCGGCCAAGAGTGATGCCGGCCAAGCAATAGGCTCCTTATCATGGATTTCGATGGCTATCCTGGGTGGATTGGGATTGGAGCCCTCGAAAGCGAGGAAGGGCAGTGTTACCTCGCCACCGACGACAATCTCTTTCCGCCCCCCACCCCCAAGTTTCACCTCTTTTACCTTGCCGGTCCACTTCTCAATCGGAATCTCTACATCCGGCATGGAACAGTACCTCCTTTCCTTGAATCTAGCATAAAACAAGGGCCGATAAAGGCGACCCTTGTTCTATGAATATGTTTTTACCATTTCCCAGGTATACCCGCCTAGATAATCGGGTCCATCGTCAAAGCAGGATGTCCCTTCTCTTCGAGGAAGGGGAGCAACTCCTCCACCGTGGTAACAGCGCTGCCATCGGCGATCTGGTCCAAGAGATCGGGAACGCCCTCGCGCTCGCAGGCCTCTTTCAACTCTTCCGCCATTTCCTCCTTCAAATTCTGTGACATCCATACTAACCGCTTGATGCCTCCCTCTACAGGGATAAACTTCTTGCTTGGGATATATATCTTGCCGTGCCCCATCATCCCCGGCGTCTGCAGACCGCCGCCAACTGTGGCCATCAGAGTGGTGAAAGTCATTCCCGAAGGGGTCATTCCGTAGTCATCGCGCGAAACGATCATCGCGCCGTTGGCCTCAGGAATGATAGCCATAACACACTCACAGCAGCCACAGGTGGTCATGGGGGCATCCATTAGGGAGTAGATGGTGAACCTTTCTATAACTTTGTTGGAATGCTCAAGGACGAACTGGTTGACCCCCTCCCACTCACCCAAAACCCCGTCGATTACCCTACCCTTAAGCACTGGCTGGTTGGGTCCGTTGGGGTTGATTTCGAAAGATGCCCGGCAGTCAAGCCAGCCATATGCACCACACAGGCCAACACGCTCCGGATTGATTACACATACGTGGTTCGGGGCAAACGACTGGCAAAGCGTGCAACTGTAATAAGTGTCCACGGCTTCATCGGTGAGCCCGGCCATACGAGCGTTGCGCTCCTTATACACGGCGCGGGCCTGATCTATAAGCTCAGCTACCTTGCCAGGATCGCTATAAAGGGTTATCTGCACCTTGTCCACGATAGCACCGAAATCGTTGTGCAAGCAGGTATGTAAAATGTCGCCTATGTGCCTCAGCGTGAGGCCCTTGGCGGCAGCGTTCTTGTGGACGCGTATCCAGGTGATATCGCGCTGGCCCTGGTGTGAGAATCCCTCAGCACCATTGAGCATATGGTGGATCTGTCGCTCCAGAACCGGCTCGAAATCCTTCTGCATCTTGCGCCCGGCTACATCCACTACAATGGCCATGGGAACCTTGGATCCCTCTTCGAAGGAATCCATATCGGGGCCGATAACTTCAATCTTGCCGTCCTCGACGTCATCCAGGTCCTTCATTCTCAACCACTCGAAGCACATGCCACCCTTGCCGCCGAACTCGATGGCGAGATCAGCCCGGCGCACCACCTCGCCCTCGAAGGCAGGCCCGTAGGCAACGGGAATAGGAACCTTGGCGACCTTTATCTTGATGCCGCGTACCTCGACGCACCGCTGCACCAGCCTCTCCGCTCTCTCAAGGTCATCCTTGCCCGGGATATCGTCGAAGGGCATGCTGACCACGTGTTCATACCTGGTGATTCCAGTGGGCAGGATATTGGGGATCACGGTGTCGGCAATTACGGGGAAGCCGTAATTGATAGCCCCGGCGGCGGCGGCATACTTTATATCGTCAACCGGACCCAGGGCGAGGACGAAGGCGAAGCAGCGGAACTTATTGTAAAGCAGAATGCGGCGAAAATCGCCGGGAGCGACACCGCCAAAGCTCAAGGCAGCAACAGTAGCAAAGCCCAGAGCGTAGATGGCTGAGGTGGTATCAGAGCCGAAGGGGACGATGTAGGTATCATAGCCCATATCCACGTTTTCCTCCAGCAACTGGTCCACCATAGAGCGTCCGTTGTTATCGGCGCAGAGAAAAGTGAGCTGCCCCTTCGATTGAAGCTCACGCACGATCTTGACCGCCACCTCGTTGCTCTTGGCAGCGCCCACTATGGCAGCGAATCCAGGCATACGGCCATCCACCAACTGGATGCCCCAGGACCTGGCCTGTACGTCACTGATGGGGCCGTTGGATTCGAAGCCGTCCTTCCGCTTCTCCGGCTGTTCACCCTTGGTGAAGCGGATGCCCTCGATTGTTTCAAAGGCGAACAGGGTAGCCGCCCCGGCGTCCAGGGTCTCACCAAGATAGGGCAACCACAGGTCCTCCCGGGGCAGCGGCGGCAGCAGGCTCCTGGCATGCTCCATAACGGGTACCAGGTCGCCCAGCTTTTCCACCTTATTTCCCAGAAGGCCATAGATTACGGGAAGGTAGAATGTTGTACCTGCACCCGCCTTGTCCTTGAAAGCAATGGGCGTATCGGGCCCCAGTTTCTTCAAGGCGTCCTGGAGCAACTCATCCGCTTCCGCGACAATACCTTGAGCGCCTCTAATAGCTGATGTAGCAATGAATTTAGACATCTTTCTCTGCCTCCCTTAGTATCTTCGAAAGTCCCCGGACATCTGGGCATCCAGGGGATTGGTCGCGCTCATCCGGCTGGCCTGGAGGAATCCCGGGCTGGTTCCATGCGATCTATCCTCGCTGGGACAGGCAACGACCCCTCTCAGCAGTTCTTGAGCCTGGGCAACTCCACCTTCGTCACCCTGAACAACGACTAAAATGCCACCGATCTCCACTGGGTATTGATAGTAGTTAACGGTGTCCTCGGGAACGCCCATTTCCGTCAGCTTGCCCATGTCGGAAATAGGTTTGACATCGGTAGCCAGAGTCTTCGCCCTTTCCGCACTGGTGATGACTACTATTGCATCTTCCTTGTAGCCCTTGCCCTTGAGCACACTTACTGCTTCCATCGCCTCCTTGGGCTCTCGGAAAAGCTTTGTCGCTACTTTAGCCATAGCACTCTCCTTAATTTAGCTTCTGTGTGGCAGTTAATTGACGCGCGCAGCAAACAAAAAAAAGACCTATAGCCTTTTGCACTTCGTGCATAAGGCGACAAGGTCATTCAACCGAAATAAGCTAGGATTACTCACATCATACCCAAGAGGCACAGCCAAATAACCCACAGCCACAGCACTTAATTCTAGCACAGGCCTGAAGGCCAGTCAATATTAGCACCAACCAAAAAAAGTGGCATCAAACAAGGAGTAATGGTGACGCAGAGCTACGATATGCCCCGCCCAAAACGAGAGGATTCCGTTACTCTGCCCCCTGCTCCTCCTGTGCGGCTTTGAGCCTGGCTTCTTCCTCCTCGACCAACACCCGCCGCAGAACCTTGCCGATGAGAGATTTGGGCAGGTCATCCCTGAACTCCACCAGCTTGGGTATCTTGAAACGGGCCAGGCGCGGCTGGCAGAACTCGGTGATCTCATCAGTAGTGGCGGTCTCCCCCTCCTTAAGCACGATGCAGACCTTCACCGTCTGCCCCCGGTAGGGATCGGGGACACCGTAGCAGACCGCCTCCTTGACCTTGGGATGTTCGTAGAGAACTTCTTCTATCTCCCGCGGATAGATGTTAAAGCCACCAGCGATAATCAGCTCTTTCTTGCGATCTACGATGCTGAGGAAACCATCCTCGTCCATAATGGCTATATCCCCTGTATAGAGCCACCCGTCACGCAACGCCATCGCCGTCTCCTCGGGCCGGTTCCAGTAGCCCTTCATCACCTGCGGCCCCCTGATGACCAGTTCTCCCGCCTCTCCCACTGGCATCTCTTTCTCGCCGGTCTCCGCGTCCACTATCTTCACGTCGACATCCGGGTAAGGCACCCCGATGCTTCCCGCCTTGCGCATCCCTATCATGGGGTTGGCGGTGACAACAACAGGGGCCTCACTCAGCCCATAGCCCTCCGCCAGTATGCCTCCCGTGATCTTCTCGAACTGCTGTTGCACCTCCAACGGGAGCGGCGCGGCACCGCTGACGCAGGCTTCGATGGAACGTAAATCATATTTACCCAATTTAGGGTGACTGTTTAGCGCAACATACATAGTGGGCACGCCGGGGAAGAAGGCGGGCTTGTACCGGCTGATAGCCTTGAGCACCTGTTCGGTCTCCCAGCGCGGCAGCAGCACCATCGCCGAGCCGGTGAGCACGGCAAAGTGCATTACCGTGACCATGCCATATACATGAAATAGGGGCATCACCCCCATCAATGCTTCCGTTCCCTGGTTCGCGTTTACGGGGATTGCCCAGGACCTCATCTGGCAGACGTTAGCAACCACGTTAAAGTGTGTGGCTACCGCAGCCTTGCTCACGCCGGTGGTCCCGCCCGTGTACTGGAACATTGCGACGTCCTCAGGAGCTACAGTTACCGATGGTGGCGTGGAGTCGAAGCGACCGAGTAGATCGGGAAAGGAATAGGTGTTCGCTACTCCGGATATTTCAACGCGGTGTCCCTCTTTACGCTCCCGAAACAGCGTGAAAAGCAGCCGGCTGGGCTGGGGGAGATACTCCTTGATATTGGTTACCACTATATTCTTCAGGTTGGTCTGCTCCTTCAGGCCAGCGACAAGCTGGTAGAAAACGCTGAGGACGATAATGGTCTCGGCGCCGCAGTCTTTGAGCTGGGCCTCCATCTCTCGGGGCGAGTACAGGGGATTGGTGGCCACCACTATGCCTCCTGCCTTGAGAACGGCGTAATAGCTGATGACGAACTGGGGACAGTTGGGCAGCAGCAGAGCCACCCTGTCGCCTTTCTTCACACCCAGGCTCACGAGCGCATTGGCCAGCCGGTTGACCTGCTGTTCCAGCTCCCTGAAGCTCAGCCGATAGGTGTCTCCGAACCTGCCGGGGAAGATAATAGCGGTTTTATCGGCAAAACGTTTTACCGACTCTTCCAGCAACTGCTGGAGGGTGACTTCGGGATAGTTCATGGTGTGAGGCACGCCGGGATCGTAGTTCTTCAACCATATTTTCTCCATCGGAACCTCCCTTGATTCGAGTGGTCGGGGCCAGGACAAGACTCAGAACTTCAGCGCACGGCTTTTATTTGGAACCTCCACACGGTTTCGCTGAAATACAGTGCAACGGTAGAAAAAGTGCGCTCGATTAAGAACCGTTAGCGATGGCCTATTCTATCCTACGACACTCACCGAAAAGCAGGTCAAGTGTTCCCTTTAAGATGAGCGATGGACGGTACTCCTTCACTACCAGCGTTCGCAGTCCCTGCAACACCTGAGCAGAGGTGAGAACATTCTCCCAGGTGCTTTCAAAGAACCTGTGAGAGCCTTCGCCGAGCCATGCCTTACTGATTGTGAGTTTGTGCGGAATGACAGTAGGAAAACTCACCTCCGAGCCGATCCAGTTTGTCTTAGGAATATACTTCCAGCCTACCCATAGACTTTCTCCCGACATCTGCTCGATCTGTTGTCGCACCATGTCATCGAGTAGGGTTGCATTCCTTATCTCCCCTTCGACAAGCCTTTTATCATACACAGAGCAGTGGAAGCTCCAGTTGTTGCCCTTTTGCTGAGGGTCAGGGATATCGGCATAAATCTTGGGAGCACCGAGTACCTCGCGGCCCTGGATTATAGGGAAAGTATCGTTTTCCCACAGTACCGCAGCATAGTTTAATGGAAAAGCGAAACGGTCTTTCTTCCCGTTGAATACAGCAGACAAGTTCACTCCAACGAGGTTATAACCGTGCCCTCCCATAAAATCGACCTCCCTGCTCACCTGACAGTAAACTGTTACCGCAGGGTCATCGGCGGGCTCAAATGGTTCAGGCAGCAGTGCTGCCAGCGCATCTTTGTCGGTCTGATATAGGATAATAAGCTGTGTTACGCTGCCATAGTGGGCTACGCTCTGCGTCCTCGCCGGGCCAAATCCTGTTGGCATACTATAGCCGCTGTCAGGTTTTAAGCTGTATGCCACCAGCCCCCCCTTTCTCCTGCCCTTAATAAACGGTTCTTATGGCCGGCCCATTGACTTCAATTTGAGTTTGATTGCCCGAATTGCGAGTTTAGAGATAAGGATGTTGCCCACGCCTACAGTTTGATATCGGAAATTCAGGTTTTAACTGCCTGTCCCAGAGATCTTATCGCTAACAGGTGAACCTGCCCACCTCTATAATCTCGTCAGCAACAGCCCTCCTCAACTGTACCGTGTTCAAGGGAGTGAACTGCGAGGCCTTGCTTAACATTGCCAGTTGACTGTCAAGCGCGTCTCCCGTCTCCAATGCCGCAAGCAACTGGCGAGCGTAGCCGGTTACTCTGGTCATGGCATCGTTTACATAGAGCTGCACCATGTCTATCTTCGTCTTCGACTGCTGCTCCCCAACAGAACCGATAGCCTTAAGCGCCCTCAGGAGGCCGCTCTCCATGGCATAGATCTCCTGGGCCATGTCAGCCAGCAGGCCCAGAACCTCCTGTTCCTCCTCTATGGCCGTTCCGTACTTCTGCGCAGCGCTGCCGCACAAGAACAGGTATATCTTCTTCGCCCTGCTCACGAGCCTGCTCTGGTACCCCAGCGGACCATCATTTGCGCTGGGAGCAAGAGGCTCAAGCGATGGAAACTCGCCTTTCACTTTCTCCGCTTCAGCGAAAAGCGGTATCTCGCCCTTCAAAGCGCTCCTCAGCAACATCCCGGTGATTAGAAGCCTGTTTATCTCATTTGTCCCTTCGAATATCCTGAATATCCGGTTGTCCCGGTAGATTCTTTCAACAGGGTAATCCTCACAAAACCCGTACCCCCCATACATCTGGACAGCCTCATCGGCCACATAGCCCAGAATCTCGGAGCAGTAGACCTTATTTATAGAGCACTCAACAGCGTACTCCCCTATGCTTTTTGAGAACTCCCTGCCTGCTTCCTCGGCAGTCCGGTCCACGGTTTCAAAGATCGTTTCAATGAGCCCTCCAGTCCGATAGACTATGCTCTCGGCCATATACGTCTTTGTCGCCATCTCGGCGATCTTGTGTTTCATCAGCCCGAACTGGCATATTGGCTTGCCGAACTGCACCCTTTCCTTGGCATATCCCACACTGCTCTCGATGGCTAGCTTGGCTACTCCCACACACCCCGCAGCAAGCTTGAATCTGCCCAGGTTTTAAGCTCGTCTTTTTTAAACCATCCATAAAGTATGCCTCCTAAAATAATGAGCAAAGCCCCGGTAATGAACCATTTTATTTCATAAACCACTTGCCATATTTTTATTGATTCATCCATACCCCAGTTTGCAAATACAAGGATTCCGACCATTACCGCAAAATACAGGGTCATCTTCCACAAAGGTTTATCAGAAGAATCCTCATCTGCGAGATAAATGTCTCCTTCAATATTGCGAGTCGTTTCTTCCTTATAAAAAATAAAATGCATAAGAAGCCCTATAATAACTGCGAATATAATAGAACCTGCTGCGCGTGCAATACCCAACTCTAACCCAAGAACCCTCGCTGTAAGTATTATTGCCAGCACATTAATCGCTGGTCCTGAATAAAGAAATGCAGTTGCTGGTCCTATCCCTGCACCTCGCTTATAAATCCCGGAAAAAAGGATATAAATA
>SDBU01006099.1_pt1 | contig 14253 bp, 19 predicted proteins | sample 2277071 | NCBI WGS metagenome assembly SDBU01 (sample SAMN10397929, study PRJNA504765) | marine sediment metagenome | isolation source: marine sediment core GS08_GC12, 126 cmbsf | place: Arctic Ocean: Gakkel Ridge, Loki's castle | collected 2008
GGTATATATGGAAGGATGGATGGCAATGAAAATACTTAGTGTAAAAAAGCAAAAGACATATACTGTATCATTTACTTGTCCTGAGTGCGGAAAGGTTAGATTGCATTCTTTCGGCGCGAGTAGTGATACGGATACAAAGATGGAGTTGGTATACTGTGAAGGGTGCCATAGCCATTTTGAGATTATAGTGAGGATAGAATAAGCCAGAATTATAGACAAGTAGCATTACATAACTAAAACAGTTTTGAGGCTAAAAGGCAACATTCTCCACCGGCGGGAAGGAATTAGAAAGGGACTAAATAGATGACATCTGAAGTACCGGAGAAAAGAAAGCCTGGTTCACGATTATCCCAACAGTCTATAGAGATATTAAGCGCATTAAGATATGACTCCCAAAGTGAAGTGGCTAGGAGATATAATGTTAGCCGTCAATTAGTTAATCGTTTAAAAATGCGTTATCTCCCAAATGTAGTGCGTGTGGACTTTTCATCTGGCCGACTAGAATATCGGGAGTATAAAGATACAGGATGTTTAGATGGAGCTTATCCTTCTTGTCTAAATTGCCCATTAGGTGAATGTAGAGAGGGCACAGATGACAACTAACGGCAAAAACGGCAGACCTAAAATCAATATAGACTATAAGCAGCTTGAGAGCTTTTGTTTAATTCAATGTTCTCTGGCGGAGATAGCTACTTTCTTTAATTGCTCTGAAGACACTATAGAGCGGAGGGTTAAAGAAAAATTCGGAGTAAGTTTTGCGGAGTATTTTAGCAAAAAGAGAATTGGAGGGCTAATCTCACTCAGACGCAATCTATTTAAGCTCTCAGAGAAGAACGCAGCAGTCGCTATATTCCTGGCTAAGAATTGGCTGGGTATGGCAGACAAGACCGAGGTAGAACATGCTGGTGGTGAAAAGCCCATAATTATAAAGGTGGTATATGACAACAGCGATAAAGCCTGACTATAAAGTTCGTCTACGCCGCCCCCATATCAAGCAAGAGGAAATTAGAGAGAGCAAGGCTAAGAGGAAGGTTGTCAGGGCAGGTAGACGGGGTGGCAAGACTGCCATAGCCGCTGAAATATGCGTAGACAAGTTCCTAGAAGGATTGAGACCTCTATACGCTACCCCTACCAGCGACCAATTAGATACCTGGTGGTTTGAGGTTAAGAGGGCATTAGCCGAGCCTATAGATGCTGGTGTATATAAGAAGAATGAAACTGAGCATACTATAGAGCGGGAAGGCACTAAAAATCGAATAAAGGGTAAAACTGCCTGGAATGCCGATATGCTCAGGGGTGATTATAGCGACTTCTTGGTGCTGGATGAATACCAGCTTATGAACGAGGATACGTGGGAAGTGGTAGGAGCACCGATGCTCTTAGATAATGATGGGGACGCTATGTTTATATATACGCCTCCGTCTTTACGTTCAAGGTCAGTAAGCAAAGCCCGGGACCCACGCCACGCCGCCAAGATGTTCAAAAAAGCACTTCAGGATACTACGGGAAGGTGGGCGGCCTTTCACTTTAGTTCGCATGACAATCCTCATATTAGTGAGGTAGCGTTAAGAGAGATAACGCAGGATATGACCAGGTTAGCCTATCGGCAGGAGATAGAAGCTGAGGACATAGATGAAGCGCCGGGGGCGCTCTGGACCAGGGAGTTAATCAATAGTACCAGAGTAACCAATTATCCTGACCTTGTTAGAATCGTAGTTGGGGTTGATCCGACAGGGAGCAGGGGTAATGAATGTGGAATTGTTGTTGCGGGTGTGGGGGCAAATGGTCATGGCTATATACTTGATGATAAAAGTCTATTAGGTTCGCCAGGTGAGTGGGCTGATGCGGTACTGACCGCCTTCAATAGAAATCAAGCCGATATGGTAGTAGGAGAGGCAAATTATGGCGGTGATATGGTTGAATCTACTATTATGCAGTCGGCAAAGAATCAGCAACAGGTTATCAGATATAAGAATGTCCACGCCTCAAGAGGTAAGGCTGTCAGAGCCGAGCCGGTCGTGGCTAATTACGAGCATGGCAAGATACATCATGTTGGCGAGTTTTCATATCTTGAGGATGAGATGGTCAGTTGGATACCTGGTGAAACAAGAGATTCACCGAATAGAATTGATGCTCTAGTCTGGGCGATAACTGAGCTGATGTTAAAGGAAGTGGAGCCAGAAGAGGCGATAGTGATATATGATGCGATGGAAGCGGTGAGGGAATTGGAGCTGATATGAATGGACAAGTAATTCGTTTAAGGGAATTAGCACCAAGAGATGAACTAGAACTCTTGATAAGAGAAGCCTCTGCCAGTGTCGAAGCTGACTTAGCACTTGAAGATGCTGGCTGGATAAACCTCAGTGGTACCACCGGGGATGTTATCACCGCGCAAGAACGGATAACGAACCTCAAGTTATCTAGGCTTTATGCTACAAAGGACCCTATGGGGAAACAGGCTATCCGTCTATGGACTGACTATACCTTTGGCTCTGGACTGACCTGGAGTGTAGCCGAAGATAACAAAGATACCAAGGAAGCACTTGAGGGATTTTGGAACTCTAAGGATAATCAAGCCGTGCTGTCCGCTCGAGGGCAGCGCAAGTCCTCCGATAAGGTATTGATAGACGGCGAGATATTCTTTGCTATCTTCTTGGGAGCTAAGGGCACAGCCAAGATCAGGCGTATTAACCCGCTAGAGATAACTGAGATAATCACCGACCCTGACGATATTGAGGATGTTAAATTCTACCGCCGGCAGTGGTCAGATGCACAGGGCAAACCCCATGATGATATCTATCGCTCCACAACTAATCCTACGAACGAATCTGCCCTTGATAGAGATGGGAAGAGCGTTACGAAGACTGAGGAAGCTCTAGTTTATCATCTAACCTATAATACTATCACTCAAAGGGGTAACCCGTTATTACTACCAGCCCTGATTTGGATGAAATATCACACAAAGTTCTTGAGTAGCCGCATAGCGATTATGCTGGCTCTGGCTAAGTTTGCTTGGAAGACAAAGGTAACAGGCGGGCAGACAGCGGTAGATGCTATTAAAGCTAAGACCGATGGAAAGGAAATATCCGCAGGCTCTCAGATATTAGAGAATCTTGGCTCAGACACCACGCCAATAAAAACGGAAACAGGTGCTTCGGCCGCATATCAAGATGGTCGAATGATTAAGTTGATGATAGAGACAGCTACGGGTTTCTCTGAACAGTATTTTGCGGATATATCAACTGGCAATTTAGCTACCGCAAAGACAGTAGAGCTACCCATAATGAAGATGATTCAGTCTTATCGGAAGGTATGGGAAGACACCTACAAGGATATCAATGAGCTTGTATTAGAGCATAATAATATAGCTGAGGATAAGTGGTATGTTGATATGGACTTCCCGGCAATAGCGCCTGCTGATATAGCGCAGGCAGCTACGGCACTGCTCCAGATACTTCAGGTTATGCCAGAGCTCGGTATCTCTGATGATGTTAGGCAGATAGCTCTTATGACACTGGGGATAAACGATCCATCTGAGGTAATCAAACAGTTATCGCAAGAGGCAAAGGCAAATCCTGAAGCTGCTTTGACTAAAGCGCTCAAGCAGTTCAGGGAAGTGATAAGGAATAAAGGAGCAGTAAAATGAACAACGTAATGGAGGGCTTGGAAATATCTACGGGTGACTATCCTCCTGTTGATGAACCTTTTACGGCAATGACAGCTACAACTAGACAGGCTATAATAGACTTATTGGATGAAACCAAAGGGATAGATGGGGATAATGGCTACTTTGAAATCACTATGCCCTGTGGCTACTCGAGGAAGTTTAGAGAACACAGCGATATACCTTTTGATGATTTGCCGTGTTCCTGCGGTAAGGTTGACCGTTATCTAATTCAATATAAAAAGGAGTAAGCAATAAAGAATGAAGCTATTGAGATCGGCATTTGTCGCAGTGGGTGCTTTTGTTGTTTTTGCGATTGTGGGCTACATGCTCGGCAATCTGGAGATAGCTTTAGTGGCATGGTTGGTGTTTGCCACGGTTGGAGTCTATCAAGTATGCAAAGAAAGGAGTAAATAATGAAGTGTCGAGATTGTGACGGAGTAGGGTTCAAAGAATATGATGCGGGATTAGTCCAGATAGGGTGTAAGGCCTGTGGGATGACCGGGAAGGTAGACTGCGAGCTTACCAAGGAGGAGTTCGAGAAAGCCTATGCCTTCAGGTCCGACATGACACCTGGCCAGGTAGCCGTATTAGGGCTGGTTGCTATGCCTTCTGATTGTCTGGAAGGATGGGCGATGCAGAATGTAGCGAACATAGTGGAAGAGCAGCATCCCCAATTAGTAAGTGATGCGGTTCTTGACGCAGCAATCGAGGTCATTGTGGCGGATAGTAAAAAAGTAGAAGACCTCACGAATGAGGAGATTGTGGAAGTGGTGGAGGGGATAGACAATGCTGAGGAAGCGGAGGTAGAAAAAGCACGTAAGATATTGGAGGCTCCGAGTGACAGTGATAGCGGAACTGGACAAGATAATCAACCTGCTAGAGGCGACAATACCAGCAAACCCAAACGCACCAGCAAACCTAAGACGAAGAAGAAGGCTACAAAGAGAGCTGGCTAAATACTTCAATAAGCTAGAGGATGCGTTTCCATATAGAAAGCTAAGTGCGATTTATAACAAGTATGTAGAAAAGGAGTGAAATGTATAGACCTGAAGGGTGGGATGCTCACCAATTATTGATAGATGCTATAAGAACCATACCCGCAAGAGAATGGACTAGGGAACGAATACTGGAATCAGGTGCTGATGCTATGCTTGAGGGGTTGAAGAAAGATAGCCCTATTATGAGTGCCGAACAGATGGCCCTCTTTGTACCAGAAAGAAAGTATCCTAATGGCTGGTTAGTCTTTATTCCAGAGGATACAGAATGAAGATACCACTTGGGAGAGTAACTTGTCCTGATTGGTTGGACTATCCGTTAATGGTACTTATAGCGCTAGTCTATCTGACTTTTATAATAGGTCTGGCATTAGCTTATAGCCCGTGGTGGCTCTTATTAGGGCTACTTGGCTTCCCTTCATTCAAGCGAATCAAAAAGGATACAGATGCCATTAAATAAAGACATTGAAGATGCACTGGACCCCTTACTAGCTACCTTCTCAGAGCCACTAGAATTAGAAATAAGCGGTCAAATAGCAGAAACCTATATCTCAGGTCAAGCCGAGATGATAACTTGGGGTAAGACCAAGGGTGGAGTTCCGATAGCCTATGAAGGACCACCAATCAGTCAAGCAATAGACTGGGCTGAGAAGCACGGAGCCACGCTAGTCAAAGGGTTAGATGATGTGACTAGGGAAAGGTTGGCCAGGACTATCAGCCAAGGGATAGCTAACAAGCGCGGCATCCCAGGGCTGTCAAGAGATATACGGAACACATTCGCTGATATGAGTAAATACCGCTCTGAACTGATAGCCCGCACTGAGACGGCTAATGCGCTCTCAACAGCAAGCCTAGACTCAATGGCTGATATGGGTATAGACGGCAAAGAGTGGGTGACAGCCGGCGATGCTAATGTTTCAGAAGATTGTGAGGCTAATGAAGCTGAGGGGGTGATACCGGTCAATCAGGCTTTCAGTGGCGGGGTTATGGCGCCACCCCAGCATCCCGATTGTAGATGCTCAGTTTCTCCAGCGAGGTTGAGTAGATGAATGGACGGATAGCCAAGAAGATACGGCAAGTCAATAGGCGGAACTGGAGAGAGTTCTACGGCGATTTACTAGAGTTGCCATTTAAGAATAGATTACAGATTGGCTTTTATATAATAACACACAGTAAGAAGAAGAAATGACAGAATAATAGAAGCATTGAAAAGGTTTTTTGTTGTGTCTGTCAAAGTACAAAAAACATCCGAAGGTTGAGCAGATAGAGGAGAGGATAAATGTGGTATGAGTGGTTTTTATTAGGCATAGTCGTAGGGATAGCGCTTATTAAACTTGCTCAGGAAGTCGGGAAAAGAATATGACAGACAATCAGCAAGACCTAGAACTCAAGAAGGAACTTGAGAAGATAGACTGGAAAAAGTATCTTGAGTATGGTAGTGTCAGGATACAGGTGCGTGCAGGGAAGCAGACACTAACAGCTATTGAACGAACATATCCAGATTAAAAAGGATTGTTGGCGACAGACTGGCTTTGAGGAGAGTCATCTCGCCTTAAAAAGCGATAAACTCGGTGCTGTCTTAATTGAGGGGGAGCCAGTAATCAAGTTGGATAAAAGGAGGAACCTTAAAATGAACTGGAAGTGGCTTATTCCAATTTGGGGATTATCGGTGGCAATAGATGATTATGCTTCTAACTATGCCAATGACTATATGGATAACAAAATGCTCCCCGTTCTCATATATCATCTATTCTTGATAGGCTTGGCGATTTCAATAATCATATCATAGTCTATTAAAAAGAAATTAACAGAATAAAAAGAGACTGAATCGAGGAACGATAGGCAGAAATGTTTATCGTTCCTCTTTTTTGTATTTAAGGAGTAAAGGCATGGCAGAAGCAGCAGTTATATCAGTAGGCTATTGGTGCGACTTTGATAAGAAATTCGTGCTGTCAATAAGGGATATGTTCTTGCATCCCCATTTGGGGATGAAGTCCTGTTTTGTCTGCCGTGAATGCGGGCACATGGTTTATCCCAAAGAAAAGAGAGGTTAGAGATGCCTTACACAGTGGATAATCCGCCAGATGCGATAAAAGGCTTACCGAAGCACGCTATTGAAATATGGGTAAGTGCCTATAACTCAGCCTTCGAGCAATATAACGGAGATGAAGCTAAGTCCGCAGCGACCGCTTGGGCTGCTGTTAAGATGAAATACAAGCAAGTAGATGGCAACTGGGTAGCCAAAGAATCTAAGGAGGCTAAGATGGCAACAAAGTTGAGCAACAAGAACAAGGAAAAGCTGCTTCAGTCGGCATTGACGGCTGAATACAAGATAGGGGTGCAGACGCCTATCCCTCAGAATTTGTCCATTGAGGAAGTGTTTGATGGTGAGGTTATCTACAATGTAGACGGACAGCTCTACAAGTGCAGTTTCGAATTGGGCGAAAATGATGCTTTTACCTTTGGAGAAGCTGAGAAAGTATCAAGCACCAGAGTCTTCAATGCCATGGAATCTCTGCGGACTACATACTCTGAGATTATACAAGAGGCAGGCAAGCGCAACGCATCCCTCGATGCTACCCGGGTGAAGAAAATACTGGAGTTATGCCAAGAGCTCTTGTCGTCCGAGGTGGAACCAGATGAGAAGGATATACAGAAAGCCACTAAAGAAGCCTCTGCGGTTCTTGTGTGGCTAAAGACGCAAGAGTCCGTGAAAGCCGAAGAGGGGAATGATTATCCTCAGGCAGCTTTTGCTTATGCTCCTAACTCACATAAGCCGGGGACATGGCAACTCAGGATGTGGGAAGACCTTGATAAGAAAGTAACTAAGACACAGCTCGGGAGAGTTGCTGCGGCACTTAGCCCTGGCGGACTTAGAGGGCAGAAAGCGATGATACCTTCTAAAGAACTGGCTGCCGTTAAGCGGAAGATACGAGCTGAGTATCGCAGGCTCAAAGTTGCGGAAGAGGATATCCCTAAGTGGGTTAAAGAAACGATGACACGGGAATACCCATTTAGTTATGAGCCGCTGACTGAAGCTACGTTTGACAAGGGTCGAGCCACTGTAATAGTCATCAGGGCAGGTTTCAATGCTGATAAATCACGATATTATCCAGCTGAGATGTTGAAGCGTGATTATGGAATATTTGAAGGCCTGAAAATGTATGCCGATCATCCTACGGAAACTGAAGCAAAGGAAATCCCTGAAAGGTCTATAAAGCCCGGTGGATGGGTTGCCACACTAAAGGATGTAACGTGTGATGAGAATGGCACTGTTACTGGAGTTGCTGACATCATCGAAGATTGGTTGATGAAGAAGTTAGCTACATTGCGAGATAAAGCTATGCTTTCAGAAATGGGCATATCTATCAATGCAGTGGGGCACGCTTCTAAAGCTACCATCGAAGGTGTTGAAACCTTGGTAATAGAAGAACTTACAGGCGCTGAATCGGTTGACTTTGTCACAGAACCTGGAGCGCATGGAGTCGTTACACTCTACGAGGCTGATAGGAGTCACAATATTGACTTGGTTGAACTATCAGGATTAAAGGAGCGTCGTCCTGACTTGGTTAAAATCATTGAAGCCGATGTCAGGGCAGAAATAACCAAGGAGGTTAAGAAGTCCATGGAGAACGAAGAACTTATCAAGGAAAAGGATGAGCAGATTGCGACTCTAACTAAAGAGCGCGATACCCTCAAGGAAGCTGCTGAACAGGCAGAAAAGGACAAAGCAAAAGCCGAAGCACAAGCCACTATAAAAGAGGCTGTAGACAAGGCCGAGCTACCCGATGCTGCTAAAGAGGTTATCTTGAAGAGGTTCGAGAACGCCGAGTCCGCCGATGGAATAGCCGAAGCGATACAGTCTGAAATAGATTATATTGCCAAACTATCCGAGGCGGGAAAAGTGAAAGGACTGGGGCCATCTAAGGAAGATACCGAGAAAGGTAAAGAAGCCCTTAAAGAGTCCTTCAAGAAAGACTATCTAGCTGAAGGTAAATCGGAAAAAGAAGCTGAGAGGTTAGCTGAAATTGCCGCCGCCGGGCGCTAGGGTAAAAAAATGATAGGAGGAATTACAATGCCTGATGGAATAGATTGGGGAATATATCCCGCGAATTTGACTCGCGGTACTCAAGTCTCATCTACCTATGAAGGTAGACATATCACAATGACTGCCGCCGAATTGCGGACGGCAACGGCTGAAGGGACAGCCGTAAAAGGATACCCTTGCGTGTTTGGTCTTGTTGCTGACCAGATGGTAGGGATTTGCTTGGAGTCGGGAACTCTAACCGACCTTATAGCTGTTGATACTGAGGGAATATGGAACGTCTCGGTAACGGCTAATGATGATGACGGTGGCAGCTTAGTCTCTGGTGGAGACTTGCTATACATTGGAATCGGAGACGGTCTAGTCTCGAAGATAAGCAACTCTGTAACCCATGTACCCTTCGGATGGGCGCTTGGTTCCGTACCTTCTGCTGATGTGGAAATAATTGCAGTTAAGGTGCATAGTTTCCCGAAATGCGTCGGCTCCCCCGGTGGGCTTAATCATGTTATGGGTGACCTGGCTGACCCGATAGCTCTAGGGACTACTGGCGTAGTTCCCATAAGTATGCACACATCTTCGGGTATCATGGCTGGCTCTGGTTGCAAGGGTATCTCAATAGTCCATACCATGACCGCTGACTCACCCGCTGGAACAGTAAATGGTCTCATCTACTTGGAGAATATAGTAGGCTATGGCGTGGTTGACGCTTATGCTCAAAGAATTTACACCCACATCAACCCCGGCGCTGCCGAGACCGTTGATAGCCTTATGGGCTTGAGACTGGAGGTAAACGTAGACAATGCAGGTTTCACGATTACTCAGACCGATAATGTCTACGGTATCCATATCAGGATGCGCCAATCGGCAACATCTGTCTTATCGGGCGGTGGTGCTGGTGACTTGAGCTTTGTTGGTATCATGGTTGATATGGCTTATATCTATACCGACAATGTTTATCCGAGCCGAGGCTTCTTTGCCCGAATGGGCGGTGGCGGAGCTACATACCCAGGTTACGGCTTCAGCGTGCAATGCGAGTCGAATAATTCTTTGGCTGGTTTCCACGTATGCTGCCGGACTAGCGCAGTGCTTCCAGCTGTCATGCTGGTTGATACCGAAACAGGCCGGATGGAGAATTTCCTTAGCTTCACTAATGCCGCAACCGCCGAAGCTCACACAGACATACTAGAAGCGGAAACCAGCAATGTCGCCCCCGACTACGCAATCCGTGTCAATCTGGTTGGCGATGCAGTAGTTCGGTATCTCCACCTCCATCCACCTGCATAAAGCCTAAGTAATTAAAAAAAGGAGTAAGAAAGTGAAACTAACAAACGCAGAAATCTTAAACGTAAAGGAACCACTGCAGTACCTGATACAGCAAAAGTTCCAGGTCAAGACTAGCCTAGCATTGATTAAACTTGTGCAGAAACTCAATGAATTTCTGATACCAGTTGAGCAGGTGCGAGATGGGCTAATCAAGACCTATGGGAAGCCAAACCCTAAGAATATGTCGCAGGTCATCCTCGAACCTGAGGATGAGAACTGGCCAAAGTTTGCTAAGGAGTTTGATGAACTAGTAGCGCAGGAAGTCGAAGTCGTCTTTGCTAAAGTGGAACTTCCGCCTACGTTTGAGATTGAACCCGCTACTTTGATGGCTTTAGAGAAGTTTATCAAGGTCTAAAAAATAAACTAGGAGGAAAACTCTAATGGAACTGTTGAAGTTAATAGAGGACTGGAAGGGATATGTCGCCCTTAGTGGTAGGCACACTGATGCTGAGCTGGCTGCGTTCAAAAATCTGCTCAGTAATGCTGATAATGTTCCAGCCCATCTACACGAATACCGAATAAAGGAAGCACTAACTACGTCTGACTTCCCATACCTGTTCGGGGACGTGCTGGACAGACAGCTTCTAGCATCCTATAAGGCTGTACCCCCGGTCTGGAAGGCCTTTGTCAGGCCATCTACCGTACCCCGTATCTCCCCTCAAGTGGGTGGGTACAGGTTCGCCATGCACGGCGGTGACCAGTATCTTGCCAAAGTAGCACAGAAGGGAGAATATCTGGCAAGTGACCGCGAGGAAGAAAGGTACCCTATAAGTGTCGATAAATACGGACGCCAGTTCGACATTTCATGGGAGACCATGATAAATGACGACCTGGGCGCTCTGAAGGACACTCCCAATCGGTTTGCGATGGCAGCCATAAGGACTGAGCATCGAATAGTCACAGCCATATATGCCAGCAATGTTGGATTCCATGCTGCTAACGCCGCCCTCTACCAGGTGGGTGTCAATGCGGCCGCCACGCTTCTATCCATCAATGCCCTTGAAGTCGGTATACAGCAAATGAATATGTTTACCGATGAGGGTGGCGAGCCCATCATGGCGACACCGAAATACCTTGTGGTCCCACCGGCTCTTGAGTTCACGGCTCGTCAGATACTAACCTCAGCAACCAAGCATGTGGCAACTGGCGTGGCTGGTGTACCCTATCCGACCAACAACGTGGTGGCTCAGCTAGGTCTGACGCTGATAGTTGACAAGTATCTACCTATCGTCAACGTAGGCAGTGACCAGCACACGCAATGGTACCTGTTCTCTGACCCGAGCGATATTGCTGCCATAGAATCAGCACATCTGGTTGGTCATGAGAGGCCTGAGATTGCCATGAAGGCGAGTGACAAGGTAACTGTCGGCGGTGGAGCAATCAGCCCGATGTCGGGAGACTTCGCAACTGACAATGTATTCTACCGAGTTCGCCTGGTCTTTGGCGCTGCTCCATTAGATTGGCGCGGAACCTATATGGGGGGCTATTTAGCCTAGCTTTTTAACCTCAAAGATGTTATAATATCTAGAGGTGAGAAGATGAAACGGACTGAATTGGCCTATATTGCAGGGATAGTAGATGGTGAGGGGTACATTGGGATAAGTGCAGACCATAGAAATCGCAATCCCGATAGACCCTGTTGGAGACTGAGGGTCGCTGTTACAAATACCAATGAATGGCTTGTACAGTACCTTAAATTCTCAATTGGGGGAGGAGTCATCACCTTAAAGAACAGTAAGAATCCGAGGCCGTGTTATCAGTGGGAAATAAGACATGGTAAGGCGGCGGATTTCTTGAAGTCAATTCTCCCTTATCTGCAACTCAAAAGACCCCAAGCTGAAATAGCCATCAAATTTCAGGCAAGCGTGACCAAGTCTACCCGTAAACTAACAGAGGGGCAGTTAGCAGTCAGAGAGGCTGAGATGCTACTATTAAAAAGCATGAAGCGCTAGGGCTGTTAATTCTCAGGAACTATAAAGGGGAAGACTAAAAATCTTCCCCTTTCCTATTGGAAAAACCATACTTGCTAGTCGGGGTGAGGGGTTTTACTCCTTTACCTCTTGCCTTGGCTAGCCTTTAGAGGAGGGGAATATGACTAATCAAGCAATAGACTTTCCTTGGGATAAAGCTAATGCTACGGGAACAGGCACGGTTTGTCCCCGACCCTGCGTGCTTCATTCTATAGTTTTTAACGGAATGACCACAGTCGGTGATGTTGCTATCTATGACGGAATAGATGCAACTGGGCTAATCGGCACGCTTATTTTAAGAAGCGCTATCCAGGTATCCTGTCAACCAATGACCTTTATATATGACTGCGAAATGGAAGTCGGTATCCACATGGTATTTACTGACTTCGTGGGCAATTTCACTGTAACCTTCAAATAGGAGAGTCATGGACAGAGAACCCTACAACTTAAAATACTGCAAAGAAGTGAAATGCCATCTAAGGCGTGGGAATAAATGCACTGTTGCTGAATGCATCCGTAACCACAAGCGGATTGTATATTGGGAGACATTCGGCGTTCTTGCCGATGGAGATGTACCTGATGCCTGACCCGAGAATACATCCTATAGAAAGAGCCAATGATACCTTTTTCCCAGTTACGGCTGTTTCGCAAATATGCCTTGCTGCTAATGTGGCGAGAGGTGATGTTGACTTCACGAATGATAGCACCTGAGTTATCTATCTAGCTCGTGGTAACGAAGCTGTGATTGGCTCTGGTATACGCTTAAATCCAAGTGGGGGGAGTTACCATATTGGGACTAATAACCTATTCTTTGGTGATGTCTACGCTATTGCCATCATTGACCAAAAGGACTGCAATTTAGCTATTAGCGAAGGATTGTCGGAATAATGAGTGGCGAAGGAATACATAATCCAGCAGATGTAGGTGACATAGAGACTGATTTAGATACAGCTCTGCTCTACCTATTATTCATCTACAATGAGGTGAATGGTCTTGATGGCGATGCCATGAGGGGAACAGATGATGCGGCTCTAGCTGCCGTGTGGACAGCTGCTCTGGCTACCGCTCTAGCAAACTATACGGCTGCGAGAGCCAATGGGCTTGATGAGTTAGCTGCTATCAATATCCCGGCTGACATTGACCAGTTGATTGTTGATTTGGCAGCGGCTCAAACTGATGTAACCAGGCTTTTGAATCAGCAGGTAGACTATTTCGGTCCCTCGGTTGTCGGGAAATCAGTCACGGCGACCTTATGGGTCAGCCCGGACGGTGATGACTCGGATGGCCTGACATTGGCCACGGCTTTTCAAACCCTTAATGCTGCCCTGGATGCTTGCTCGGCAGATGCCAATGACCTGACTCTCATATTAATGGCGCCAGGGACTTACGATATAAACCTGCCTGGTCAGCCGACTTGGACTCAGAATGTAGTAATCCAAGGGAGCCACCGGGACTTTGTTAATATAACGAATACTCATGTGACTGCCAGTTGCGTTCTCAGGCTTGAGGGCTTGGCAGCCGTGTTTGATGTTACCATTACCCATATCGCTGCCGATAATGGTCTGCTATTGTGGGCCAACGGTGCCAGGGCAGAACGTCTCCGGCTTGTTTCAACGGCCCTGACTGGTCCCGGTGTTTCACTCTGGTTGAACGGCGATGATGGCAAAGTTATCGATATTGATATCTCGGGTAATGTTGCCCAGACAATTGGTATAAATGTCCTCGGGGCCCGGACTCATTACGAGAATCTCCATATTGATAATTGCGCCACTGGTATCTGGGTTCATAATGCCGGCGCCGATAGTAATCTCTTTGACAATATCTTCATTCATGGTTGTGCTTTAGGAATCGACATTGACTCCGGTAATGAACAGCACTTCAAAGATATTCTCTTCCTGGAAAATACCAGAGATGTCGATGATGAGGTCGGCGATTCTCAATGGGTCAATATTCACGGAAGGTTTGATATTGAGATACTTCCGGATAACTTCACTGGCATCACGGTCAACACAGGTGCAGCCAATACTTACGGAGCAGACACGCAACTACTCAGCGCAGCTAGCAGGGATAACCCTTTCAGGATAGTTGGTGTTAGTGTGGAACCGTCAACAACCGAATGGTATAAACTGCGACTCAGTGATGATAGTGGGACTACATTCTTTGATGAGATTCAGTTCGATGGCACCAAGAGACAGGGAGAGGCGGCTCCGTCCGGAACCGAGCATATCTTCAATGCAGGAACTCGGATATCAG
>SDBU01006100.1_pt1 | contig 14250 bp, 32 predicted proteins | sample 2277071 | NCBI WGS metagenome assembly SDBU01 (sample SAMN10397929, study PRJNA504765) | marine sediment metagenome | isolation source: marine sediment core GS08_GC12, 126 cmbsf | place: Arctic Ocean: Gakkel Ridge, Loki's castle | collected 2008
TTGTTGCGGAGGTTAGAAATTGCTTCAAAGGATAAGCCTCTACGAGAATAGTAGTTTTGGCGTGATCTCTGGGCGCACGAAAATTGATTCTTTTAAGCGTTAGATTTTCAAGGTCTCTATCCAAGTCATAGTGCATTGGGCAAGGCTCCAGACTGAACATATCGGGCAACATGATCCTGCCGAACATGATTGTCGAGTCAGCCACCCGTTGCCGGATTTCAGCCTTTTTATCCACTACACTTCCACCAGGATATAGTCCATCTCACAGGCTGCCGTGTCCGCCTTGACCGATACGTTAGTCGCCCCCCAGGCTACCAGGCTAAAGTTCAGCCCAACGCCATCGGCAAAAAGTTTAATTGTAGGGTTGTCAGCATCGTCTCCAGCAGATATAAAATTAGTGGTATCGTGATTCCACAAAATTACGGTCCCAATTGTACCTATATCCCCCTTCGGGATGGTTTCGGCAGTTAACCCTACGGACATTCTGCCGGAAATAGCCGTCTCGCCCGTAACGTCAATATATTTAAGGGCCTCCAACAGGGGCGAAGTCCGCGCCCTACTGTTCCCCTTGTTGAAGATCAACTTTACTGCGGTCTGTAACTCACCCGTCATCTGTGCTCTCCTCAACAATCTCAGCCTCAACGGGCTTGCCGTTTGTCAATTTATGTTGAGATTCGCTTTCAAGCTCGTCATAAACACCGTCAACAACGGACAGGCCCGCAAGCGGATCGTTTGGGGACAGTGTAAGGCCTTTCATCCCCAGCATATCACTGTAATTCTCAGCCACCCGTATAATAGGAGCGGGCTGTTTATTCTCTCTGGCTATGGCAACGGCATCGTTGAAAAGGTCGATAACCGCTTCCTCGTTAATCCCCCTTGCGTCCAACACTCTTTTGAGTTCTTGTTTTATCATATCTGTCACCCTTTGATTCCTGAACAGTTTTTTGGCATATTTTGCCGGTTTAGTGAGATCGGGACGATAGATTTCCCCCAGTCGTTTCCAATCAATTTTTTTATACCGCATGAACATCTCGACATAGGCTCTGACAAACCGTTTGGCCCTTTCCGTTTTGACCTCCAGTTCGTCCCATTTCTTGCATGTTGATGCACTAAACGCACCATTATCTCTACGCTCAATAAAGGATAAGGTGCCGTTTCTCCAAGCCCTGCCATAACAAGTCTTTATAAGGGGCTTAACCTTGTTTCGGTTATATTCGTGTCTTTCAAGACAGACTCCGATATATCCGTCGTCAGAGAGGGCCAGGTCTCCGGCATGGGCATCTTTCCAATAAACATATTTAAAACCCCTTCTATCGGCCTCCTCCTGCGTATAGATGGAGAATACTTCCAGTTTGCCCTTTAGTTTTCGCTCGATAGTCTGCATAATAAAAAAGCCCCACCACAGCTCCAATATGCTGCAAGCGGGGCATGTACCTGACGACAATGCCGTATGTCAGTCAGTAATTACTTCAATTCAACCTCCTCGGTTTTTTCAATCTTATTTATCCGACCACTGCCGATGGATATATGCAGGACGCAGCGAATCTTATTTCTTAGCAACTCCACAATCCATTCCAGTAATCGGCCAGCGGTCATTTACGATATTCACCGTAGATAGTAGCGCCAGCCATGATAGAAGACGCTGAAGCCCAAACAAGAGCCGACAGACACCTCACTTGCCGTGCCATCGCTTAGAACTTTGCCAACCTTCCGTTCATCCACTACTGGAATGTCTTTAACCTTCAAATGTTTCTTAATCTCATCATAGCAGGCATCGGCAAGGACGCCAACACTGTAAGCACCCCTGGCCTTGGCAAGGTAATTATGGAGGATGTTCTTGACTTCGGCCTCAACGCTCATCAATGCACCTTTCCGTCGGTTTCCTCTGGATCGTAGTCCCCATCAATCTCAAATATCGACAAATCATCGTTGGCGTTACCATAAGAATCCGACGGGGACGAATCATCAAAGACATCAACGACCGGCTCCGAATCTACAACTTCGCCCGAATCAATGACCTGTTCCATGAATATAATCTAATACTCTAAATACACGATATGCAAGAAATATTATTTAGCCTCGTCCCTCAGATGATTAGCCAATAGAATGTAAGCATTGTAAATGCGAAGACTGGGAGAGCCCACATAGGGAAATCACTACTCCGAGTATTTTGAGAGCACATAAATTCTGCATATCGTATATCGGCTTCTGTTTGGGCTTCAGCATCTTCTATCATGGAATCAAATTCCATCTTCATTATCTCCCCTTTCCTCTTCCAAGCCGCATCTATAATTGTCTTATACTCCTTGCCATAAGCATCCCAGTCAACCACCCCGGTTTCTAGGTTGGTATGTCTAAACTCTAGAAAAACAGTCCCGTATTCTATTTCACGGTCTACGTCAAATGATGTTAGTATCATCCCCGTCTCCTGTTAGTGCTTCCAACCCAAACTCCTCCTCCCTCCTGAGATTTGGTTTATCAAACAGAATTAAATCGCCATGCGGAGTTTTGTGGACTTTAAAGCGAACTCCTGCCCGCCTGAGCCTCTCTTCAACAGGGATAGAAAAATCTATCTCTGCCCAAGCCTTGACAATCCATCTCCATAAACCCCCCTCTTCAAAATCTTCCTTCCCCATCCTAACCTCCTGTTATTGATAATACCCTAACCTGCGGTAATATTCACATTGCTCCAGCAACTTCATCTTCGATACCTTTTCAATCCGTTTGCCCCTCTCCCGTATGAACCGGACACAATGCAAACGGTAAGAAGCACCACCCTCAAAAGGAACTGGCATCGGCTGCATATTCGCCAAGTGCTTCCAGGTCTGAACGCCTAAATTCGTGTTACCCATGCTCATTTGGGGCTGGTACCCCCCTTTTCCGCTCATCCATCGTTATCCTCCAGTTATGGCATAACCAAACGTTAACCCCCAAACCAAGAAAAACCGACTACCCCCTAAGCCAACACCCCACAATCCCACCAAGCAGCCCTGAATACACCTACAAGCCATCTTAAGGGCTAATTCGACCAAACCTATGGCTTAACCCCTAAACCTCCATAAAACCATACCAAGGAGCGTCAAATCAAATCCATAGACGGAGGGATACTTTAACTCTGTATATTAACAGGTGGGGAGGGGATGGTTTGAGAACAATCCTTCAGAGGATGCTTGATAGGGAGACTTATTATATCTCAAATTAACGCCATCCTGTGCGCTAGTATCTATGTTAAAGGTCTCACCACATAAACCGCATACGGTTGTGATAGATGCCCTACCTGGAGTAAAATCGTAAGTCTTCTCTTGCCCTAAAAAAGGATGTAAACATGGCTTACGCTTTTTGAGATTGAAAAACATTATGTCTCCTCAACTTAATGTTGGCAGAGAGGGGGTTGCCCAAGTCAGCGTGAGCAGCCGATTAAAGCCACTCTTCTGTGTAGGTCATTTCTCCTTTAGTCTTGTGCGCCCCCTCCTCCTCTGCCAAAAAACGACACACTCCTAAACACCTAAACTTACAAAATTATCCAAGAACATACAAGTATATTAGCACAAACTAATACAGAACTCAAAATTGGATGCAGATCGGGGGTGGGGTAGTATATATACCATCGCCCCCCCTGCTATTGGGTTTTGGTTAGTGCGATCTCGTTGAAAATCGAGATTGAGTTTGAGCACTGCCGTTGTAATCCCCCCATTACCAGGGTGCATAGCATCCTTAGGGAGCTCAAGAGCTTTAAGACTACACCCTTGAACAGCCTTCAGAAGATGCTTAACATCCCTTACATCCTTAACATCCCTGGGATGTATAGCATCCCTAGCATCCTTAGCACCCTTAGGATGTATAGCATCTATAACATCCTTCTTCGCGTATGCGCGTAAGAAGGCTTCTTAGGATAGCTTCTTAAGAAGGATGTATAACATCCAAGAGACCGGGATCAACGATACAGCACTTTAGCCTTAATGCTGATACACAAGTAGCCTTTGGATGATACCTGTGTCCATGCTACATCCTCAAGATTATGTTTTACATCCATAACATCCCTAAGACTCTGATAACATCTTAAGATGGGTGTATAGCATCTTTCTTCGTGCGCGGGGGCGTAGGAAGCTTCCTAAGATGGCATCCTAGGATGTATAACATCCTCTGAGGGTGATAGGAGTAAGAGTAACGGGGGGAAGGTTATCTATGCTGACTGGTGTGCAGTGATTATGTATAATGGGATTATTCTCTCGACGAGGGAGGGTAGCAAAAGCGGTCATAAATGTTGCGGAGATAATATTTATCTTGCCTCCTCTTGTGGACGGTGGTAACGTGTTGTTGTGAATACGATGCTACATACCGCAATCACTCATTACCCTTGGCGTCGGGATCGTCTCCCCTTGGTGTCGTATTCACACCCTGGCGTCGAGGGTATTCTTGAGGGGATCATGGAGCAGCAACCTACGCTTAAAATTTGCAGGACAACAGTCGACGGGAGGCCAGTGGTCGATCTAATCGTGAGGCACGCCACCCCAAAATTGCGCGACCTGCTCGACGAGTTGGAGTATAAGATTGTCCCCGATATAGCCAATATGCGCCGGAAACGCTGCGTAACTCCCGCAGAGGTTGACGCAGCCCGCGCACCGCTTATCCCGTTGGTTATTGGCGAGCCCGTTGATGGGGTTGTAATGCTAAGGGGAGAGTAATCCAAAACGGACAAAAAGGAGACCTGAACAATGACTAAAATAACCACAATATTCCGTCTTTTGAAGGGCAAATATGAAGTTGCCCCGAACCTTGACGGTTGGATTATTACCTCTGATGTGGCCACCACAGAGAGGAACGAGGATATATTGTTACTACACGGTGACAAAATCACCATTGATGGGGACATAATCCGCAATGGTGATATAATTGCTAACATATCCTAGCCAGTACGGTACTCGGGGAGGTTCGAGTCCTCCCCTGGCACAAAGTGATTACGCCAACACATACCAACAACACATTGCCCTTGGCGCTGGGTACTCTCCCAGCAGCCGCTGGACGGCGTAATCACACCCCGGCGCTGAGGGTTACTTACATCCTAAGGGGGGAGTAGAACAATGGCACGAGGTAATGATACTATACACAACACAGCGGCAGCTATCACCCTGGATCAACGGACCGGGATAAGAGAGGTAACCGCAATTATCCGCCACCGGGCAAAAGTGCAGGCCATCAGACAATACGGCCAAATTGTAGAGGACGGCCTTAGGGGCTGGGATTACACTCATTGCGTGTGTGTACCGCCAGGGACGGAGCGGATAGTGGGCTATCCCATCGAGGGCCACTATCACATCAACATGGTCTAGCCAGTACGGTATCCGCCGGGGTTCAACTCCCCGGCTGGCACGATGGACACAACCTAACATTCAAAGGGAGATAACCGTAATGAAGCAACAAAACCTAGAACCTTGGGCGGTTTCGGAGCCTGACCCTAGATATATCCGCCCTGGCACCATAGAAGATGCCGAGGGTTATCGAGTAGCGGAAGCGTGGGGAAGCGATTGCAACAAGGTTGCGGCTCGCATAGTCGCCTGTGTCAATGCCTGCAAAGGGGTTTCAACGGAAGAACTGGAAGAACTTGGAACCGGAGCAATAGGACGGGCTTGTCAAACAGGAAAAGAAATCGAATCCATTGTCAGAAAGGGGTGGGAAGCCAAACAAGAGGAGGAGGCTAAAGCCGCCACCGCAAAGGCCACCCAATAACCACACAACAAGGAGTAAACCATGACACAGCACAAACTAGAACCAGGGATCAACCCCAACGCAGTACCAGGGCTAATAAAGGCAATACAAGGGATGATGCAAGCATTAGCCCTCAATAGACCAGAGGAGGAACTGCTAAAGGATTATGGAATGCTAGGAATCCATAATATTCGGGCGGTCAACAAATCTTTGGGCGCAATCGCCAACGCAACACCACAACCACAGGAGACGCTATGACCAAACAGCAGAAAATTAAGAGGTTGGAAACCATCTTGGGGAAGTTGGAAGCCTTGCAACATTTGACGGAAGATGAATCCCAACGATTCCGTGACTGCCTACAAGGTGCAAAATCAAAGCTCATGGATGCCTTGAGTAGCATAGAACACGGCGACTGGAAACCATAGGAGACACCATGACACAGCACATACCATATCGATTCACCACTTCAGGAGGCAGCCCCGATAAAATATGGCTGGATGGCAAGGTTATTGCCCAGTTGAGCAATACCACCTATGCGGTGGCCAATCATATTGTGACCTGCCTCAATACTCAGCCGGAACTGCTGGAATGGGCAGGGGAAGTTGAGAAAGCATACGGTTTTGCGAATGTCTTGATGAGGAGAAGCAAGGGCATTGCCCGATGTGTAGACTCAGAGCCGCCATCGCCAACGCAACATCACAACCACAGGAGACGCTATGACAAAACACTCACCAGGACCTTGGAAAGTAATCCCGCCAGACAGTGACCATCCAAGCCGTGTAATGGTTGGGGCTGTACCTCAACCTGCAGGGGCGGGATATGGGGTCACTATTTATGATGCACCATTAACAACCGAGACCGAGGCCAACGCCCGGCTGATAGCGGCAGCACCGACGATGTACCAAGCGTTATCTGATATTGAAGCATTGGCAGACAGGGAAACGCACCTGAAAACAGGGGCAAAGATAGACATGAGCGAACTCCTCCCTGACATCCTGAAAGTAGCCAGAACTACAATCACCAAAGCAACCAAATAACCGATGAGGGGAGAATGGAGCAACACGCCAAGTCCACGCCCATTGACCACAGAATCCGTAAATCCAAGAGTTATGTGCATGATACCTCTCTGGGTGATAGTGCACCAGAATTTGAATTACGAACGATGTTAGCCAACCACTTGTCAGTACATGAAAGATGTAAATGCCCTGATAATAGTGGTTCATGCGATTGGTGCCAAATCTACTATGGAGATATTTGGTTCATTGAACAACGCTTAATTGCCAAGGCCGGGAAGGAGTCGTGAATCGCCCCCAGCCCCCACAAGCCCTGGAAGCAGGGTCTAGTACCAATTCGCCCGTAAGATGCGCTGACGTTGATTCTGGCGGTATCTAGCGACCTTTCTGAGCGGCATCACTAACCGCTTTGCGCCTGGTATGGATGCGGTGATCTTCGTGCCAGCCTAACGGATCCCTCTCGTTCTCCCCAATGTAACCCCCAAACGGTAATATTTGCCTCGCCTCAAAAAGGGGAATAGCAGTACAGCGGTGTTCTTTCCCTTGCCGCCGCTCTTGACTGATCCGCCTCGTTTTTCTTAGACGCCCTTCGCTATCAGTGTAGATTCCCTTGCAGATACCTTGCGGCTTATCGTATATAAACTCTGCCTTAATCTCATATTTTCTCCGATCCAGCGAGATGCGGCGGTCATCTGCCCCACAAACGTTACGCAGCCCTTGATGGATGCAATAAACCTTTCTGCCTCTGCGCATATAGCAGCTTTCTTTCCCTCCCCGCCGATCTTTGCCGCTGCGCCTGTCTTCCCCACAAGCCTTGGGGAAGCAAACGTGGACGGGATCAACGGCGGCAGTCGCCAAAGCCCAGAACGTTCCAGAATCGTTTGTGCTGGTGGAGTAGCCACGTCCCTTGGGCTTGTCCTGTTGGCCTTCCCAGAGGTGCTTGAGCTCTGCAAGCAAGTCGTTGGTCTCTTCCCAATCTGGATATTTTCCTGGGCTTATATAATTTTGCCCCCTACACCAAGCGTCGGAAATTATCTTAGCATATTCCTCATCCGGGAACTCCCCCCGGATCAGCGGGGCGAGGTGGCTATCATAAAAATATTTGGCCTCTCGGAGCCCTGGCGGGTCGCAACCCCCTCTTTGTCCCCTACCAAACCACAGCAAGAGACACCTTTTAAGGTCAACTATCGCTTCCTGGTTGCTCATGGCTGCTCCTTCTTTTTCACCTCTTTAATTATCCTGCTCACGCCCCGGTAGCGGGCGCTTTTTACGGCATCGTCTGTACACCCTAGTCCATACTGAAAATGCGTGCGGACATAACGATGATCTGCCGCATCCCACGCCTTATTCAGCAGCTTCCGCATTTCCTTATACTCTATCTCGGCCATAATTAGATGTAGCCGACCATATAAACGCTCGGCCTCTAATTTTGCTGCGGCATCTGGTTTATCACCACAACACATCCATTTGGCTATTACGTCTATTGCTTCCTTTTTGTCATCCATCGTTAGCCTCCTTTGGGGGTCCAGGGATCATCCAGTGAGTAACGGGCCAGGCATTAGGCGACCCGTCAATTCTCCATTCACCTAAACGAGAGCAATACCAGCCCTTATAGAACATATCACCGCCGTACTCAGGACACCATACAATGACCCGAGTATAAACCCCTCCCTCAATTCTAGGATTTTCCGGCAACATATCCTCACATCTAATCCAGTCATCCATCGCTAGCCTCCTTTGGTTCAAATACTTCCCAGCGGTCGTATTGTTCAATAAATCGCTTATAAAATAACAGGTTGGGCATCGCTCCCTTTATTCTGTACATAACATAGTTTTCCACAACCGCCATAATATGTACTGTGCGGCCATCAACCCTTCTCCTCCATACCTGTTTTGGTTTTATCTCACGCATCCCTAACCTCCTTTGCTAAAAGCCTTGCCAACTCACCAGGCGCAAGGCGCTCCAAGTCATCTGTCGAGATGCCGTTGCAGACTTTCTCCATCGCCCCATCCCTGCGCCAGCCTTCTTTCTTTTTATCCCATTTTGCGTCGTATTTTGCCTGCCGCTCCTCAGCCCGCTTTTCCACGGCCACCGGGTCGTGTTGCTTGCAATACCATTTGCCCTTTCGCCGCACAACGCCGGTATAGGAGCACTGATGCTTATGCCGGCTCCATGTCCCCAATAAGATTTGTTTGCTGCATCGTTCTTTTGCCATGATTAACCTCCTTTGCTAAAGTTCCGCCTGTCGCAATTCCTGAAACATCTGCCCCATAATTGCCTTGAGGGGCAAGCCTCTCTCACTGCGCCTTATACCATGCAACAGATCGTGGCACCGCCGACAAACCAGCACCAGGTTATCCAGACAGTCATGGGAGAAGACTTTGGGATACTTTATATGATGTACGGCATGTCCCAAATCTCCACAAAATTCACATTGGTTGTTTGCCCTTGCTCTTGCCGCACAATTCAAATCCTCCCATTTAGGAGACTCCAGGTGTTTTTCATACGCCGTCATAATACTTCCTCCATTGGGCTATAATCCCTAAAGCCCATTGATGTTTTATGAAAGACAATTTTAATTGACCCCGTAGGCCCGTTCCGATGTTTCCTGACAAATATCTGTGATATCCCCGCTGTAAATTCCCCACTATCAAAATTATCTACCCCGCACAGTTCAGGGCGGTGGATCATCCACACCTGGTCTGCATCTTCCTCAATCTTGCCGGAATCCCGCAGGTCTGACAATATCGGTTCCTTCTTGGACCTATGAATTACCATCCGGTTGAGCTGGCAGATCACAATTACCGGGCAGTCCAGGGATTTTGTCATTCCCTTGATTCTGTGAGATATATCGGAAACCTGGGAATATTCCTTTTCCCCCCGGCCACCCCCTATAAGCTGCATGTAATCAATTATCAGCAGTGAAAGCCCTTTGCGTGATTTAAGTCTTCTAGCCCTGGAAAATATCTCATCAATGGTCTTGCCTGAATGGTCTATGTTGATGGATAGCACCTCCAGATCAGCCGCCGCCGTAAGCACCCTGCTCATATCACCGCCATGCATGGAGCCCGAACGATACAACTTATAGTCCAACCCCGCCGATTGGAATATAGCCCTCTCGGTAATTTCATCAGTAGAAGACTCTACAGAGGCAATAGCCACGTTCCCTGCTTTAGATACGTGGCGGGCTATAAAGATAGCTAGGGCAGTTTTCCCCATCGACGGCCTACCGGCCAGCACAATCATTTCATTCCGCCCCATCCCTCCGGTGAGATAATCAAGGTCTTTAATGCCGGTGGATAAACCAGTGGTGCCACCCCTTGATACATTTTTGTCGATTCTCTCAACTGCCGCAAGGACGGTTTCCTTGATCTCTTTGTATCCCCCCTCGTCCCTTTCGTCAAATACCGAAAGTATCTCAGAATGACACTCTTCAATATCACCGCCACCATAAAGGCTGTCAATTTGCCTTGTCAATACCCGAATAGCATTTCTCCTATCGGCGTGATCTCTTACAATCTTGGCGTGTATCATTACCTGTGACGACACCGCCCCATCCATCAGCCCTGTTATATAATAAGCCCCACCTACCGACTCCAGGACCGGGGCCATACTTTGTATCAACGATACAGGTTCAATCGCCTCTCCTTGCGCCCACCGCTCCTTCATAGCCTTGTAGATAATGCGATGAGACTCATTGTAGAAGTCACTTGGCTGTAGTATCCCGAACGACTCTTCATCACCCAACAGGATACCGCCCAGAACGGAATTTTCCGCGTCTAGGTTTTGTGGGGGGACTTCAACTGCCACAGCGGATTGCCTTCTTTTTGTGGTACTTGCTCATAGTCACTTTGAGATAATACACCCTTGTCTATTTCAGCAAACATCTGTTTGTAGGTAATTAGTATGTTAGAGGATGGAAGTTCACCATCAAAGTAACCTCCGTTAATCCAGGCACTGAGGTCTTTCGCCCATTTTCCACCATCCTTTGTCCATTGCTCAGTTTCCCTTAGAACCGTCAATTTTTCTATCCACGCATCCAATTCTGATTCGTTGGGATCATATCTTTCCATTGCTTCGTAAGCATTTATCTTTCCCCCCTTAGGGTGAATCCCCCATAGCCTCTCAAACCCTGTCGGGTACTCCCGGCGCTTTCTTTTCTTTCTTTTAGAAGATGAAGATGAAGATGAAGTGTTGGCACTTGGTTCGCCTTTGCTTCCAACCATTAGTGAACCACCCTTGCTTTCTCGACGGAGCTCCGCCGAACGTTTACCCCCCCTACTAGACTTCTCTAACCATTCTTTTTGCTTATTACGCTCTGCTTCAAGTCGCAGATTAACATACTTACCACTCGAATTTTCTACAAAACATCCCTTAATTCCATCCCATATTTCAGACCAATTTGAAGGGTGGTTGCATATTGCTTGAAGTTTGGTTGGTTCTATTGGCAAATCACCCTCTAACCAGCATTGACTTAATAGTGTGATATAAGCTCCTCTTTGTTCAAGAGTCATAACAACCACGTTTAGGTCTGTCAAAAAATCTTTGGGATACCACTGGAAGGCGGGTGACTTGTACATTCCAATTATTCTAGAAAAACGCCCCAACCCCAGGAGTGAGAGCAAGTACCAACACAAGGCCGGTCAAGCACCTGGAGAAGGGGCATATTTGAGTATTGTAATATGTTAATACTTACTCTCACAGTAAGGAATGTACCCTCCTCACATCGGAGAGTCAAGGGGTATTGTCCTTATTCTCCTGTTCAAGGGCTGGCTGTTCTGAGGGTATATGGTCTTCCCTCTTTACCCCATTTTCCTTTAACCATTTAATCAACTCCTCCATCTTGCTATCTCTAACATACCACTCAAAGTCGTCAGAGTTGTTTATTTTTACCGTATTGGTTGGCACTTTATTCTCCTTTTGTTGTTATTAAAGAGCATTCAGGTTTTCTATAGTCTTTTCGCATAATTTTCTGAGGGCTGTTTTTTCCTTTTCGAGCGGGTTGCTACTTTCATGCGTTGAAAACCGATAACCACACGACAAGCAATGTCTCCTCCGCCATATAGCATTGTTTTTGATGGGTCTACTGTTATATACCCTGAGTGGGCCGTTGCATTTAGGGCATTTCATCCCGCTATGATCCAGGCCTAGCAGAGGGTGGTGAGAAACAATAGGCAAATTACCCTTGGGGTTAGAGCGTCATCCATAAATAGGCAAACAAGGCCAGTAAGCCCTGTTATAACGCCCCATACCCACGCCCACACGTCCGCAAACAGGTGCCAGTTCATTTCACTCCTCCAGGTTTACGTTTTACTACCATGCGGAAACACTTCTTGCATGGGCGCTTACTTGTGGTTGGCCTATCGGATATATTCAGGGCTTGATCGCTGGCATATCTACCACATTTTGGGCCAACGCCGTCGTAAATATGGTACGTCTCGCCGTAATAGTACCAGCAGTATTTGGCCTGTTTATCGGCCGGGGCGGTCATAATTGTTCCATTGCCATACCACACCCCAAACCACAGGTTATTGGCGGCTCCTTTTTATAGTTTCCCCTGGCGGGGTCTAGTTCATCCAAAAATACAGCATCAGCACCCAATACTCGCCTGTTTAAGTTTCTCTCTAAGGCGCACATCTTTGAGAAGTGATCTGGAAAGTCCCTTCTAATCTTGTTCCAGTATCCCATTTTGCCTTTAACACAACCGATACAGTTGTTGTGGTTATATCCCAGATTATACATTGCGGGGATTTTCAGCCCTGCCACCCAAACCATGCCGAGGCAATCCTGCTTAGTTAAGGCACGTTCAATAAGTATCCACTTGATATTTAATTCTGGATTATTGTCCTCAAACAGTTTGGCTCTATCTATTTCATCTGCTGTATAACCAAGAATATGAATGTCATCTGGACGCTGGAATTTCAACCGAGGTTTTTTCTTCAATTCAACCGTACATTTAGCCCCTGCTGGGCCAACCAAATAATGCTCTTTATAACATACATCAAAGTGGTCTTTATATTTCTCATTCTTCAAAACTATTACTGATTGCCCAAACCACTTTTCACAATCCTTTAAGAACCGCTTATTATCTGGATGTTCACTACCAGTATCACAGTAGGCGATGACAACATTATCGTACTCTTTAAGGGCCAATTTTGCCGCCACAGCAGAGGCCGCCCCACAAGAGAACCAGACTACTATTCTTTGCTTATCGGCCTGGGCGATCATTCCCATTCCTTGCCGTAAAGCCAATCGGCAACATATAGGTTGCCATCAAAATCCTGACGCAGCTGGCTTTTTGGTATCCAACGGTTATCAACCTTTAATGCACCAGGGGTATCATAACCAACTTCTGGCGCTTCCAGCCTTACAAATTGTTCCTTCTCAAGGCTATTAATGACATCAATATCATCAGGAATAGCGGTCATATATCCCCCAGGAACCGGGGTGGCTCCTTCGGTCCCTCGTCCGTTATGCGGCCAGCGCCACCTACAACCTGTGATAGGAGGGCTATTGCCAGCAACACCCCTGCCACGATTAACCATTTTAGTATCCAGTCCATTATTCGGCCTCCAGTTCTTTTCTTGCAAGATTATACTTATCTGCCCCCAAGTATTGCTCTCGGCCCAAGTATGCGGGTAGCGGCTCCCGGCCTCGCTCCTTTGCACACCAGGCAATTACCCCCGGCCAGCCGTGCTTGTCGTATAAGGTGCGTACCTCATGCTCTCGCCCGGGGGGAATATCTTCAGCATCCGCAGAGGCTAACATGAAGGCATCGTTGCAGAGAATTGCCACTGTCAGATCACTGAATTCCTCATCCACAAAGTCGATAATAACGTCATTGCAGTACAGGTATACAATGTCTTCGTATCGGTTCATGTTGCCTCCTCCTTTGTTGCTGGCTGCCCCTCTATGAGGCACTTGATTTTCCAGAATAGTGCCTCTGGAGTCAACGAGGTCGAGTCAAGTAGCAATTTCTTCAGCTCCTCGTCCGGGAACTCACCCAGGATCAGCGGGGCTATGCGGTTGTAGAGGGCTTCAGAGCGTGAGCTAGCGGCATAAACAGTTGCAGGTACCATAAGCCTTCCCTCTAAGCAAGCGGCACCAAGATCCTCGGCTATTATCCCTATCGCTTCCTGCTTACGGTCATCCATCATTCCTCCAGTTCTTTGAGGGCGGCATCGAGACTATCCCCTATATCTACAATGTCAAATGTATCAAATGTTCGACGGACACGAAGCAAAACGTGCTTTGCCATTTTTATATATTTGACAACATTCTCCACCTGCTCACGCTGCTGCGCCTTGATCTGCTCGGTGGCGTTGGTGATGGCGGTTTTGATTACGCCAGAGTCATTGTGTTGTGCAAAATAGGCCAGTTCCGTCAGGATGTCTTCTATCTCAGCCATTGGTTCTCCTTGCTGTTAGCCAGGCTTCGCAGATTGCACGGGCTATTCCCTTCGGAGTATTGTCATGTTTGGTTTTTACGTCTCTGATGTGATCATCAGCGCTTATTTTCCATAAAGTCACG
>SDBU01006101.1_pt1 | contig 14250 bp, 12 predicted proteins | sample 2277071 | NCBI WGS metagenome assembly SDBU01 (sample SAMN10397929, study PRJNA504765) | marine sediment metagenome | isolation source: marine sediment core GS08_GC12, 126 cmbsf | place: Arctic Ocean: Gakkel Ridge, Loki's castle | collected 2008
CTCCGGCAGACGGTCGGCATCGATACCTGTCAAAGCCTTCAGCAGCGCTGTTTTCCCGTGGTCTATGTGCCCGGCTGTTCCGATTATTGTGTGTGGCATAGGGAGTAATTATTGATTAAGTTTATATAAAGATAATTTCTGTTAATTATTATTTTCTTACAACCCCCTTTGTCCCCCTTTATTAAGGGGGATTTTTGCAGAAGTAGAAAACGATGGGCTCCATCTTCTGAGGTGGGGTCCATCTTAATATATATACTATCTATACTTTATCGTTTTAATATTCAAAAGGGAATCAAATATTTTCATAATTCATAGCGCTCCATCGGATCATGAATGTTTAGAAAATAAATCACCAATTTGCTGGATTTTCTTTATCCAATTCCCATTTTAATGGATTCTCTATTATATATTTTCTTTTTCCATTTAATTCTTTCTCATCCCGGATAATACGTTCGTAATAATTCCGCTGCCATAGTTTATTTTTAAATGGTTTCCAACCATTGTTCTTTACATTTTGAATATAATAATTTGTCGTCATTGTTTTAAACCATTGAATAATACTGCTGATTGGTTGTTGGATTGAATCTGTATGTTCTTTTTTGTTCTTATGATTAGGAGGGCAGACACATGGGTCTGCCCCTACAGAGATGAAGAGGATTGTGTGGATATGATTGGGCATTATTGAAAATTCATCAACAATTATGTTTGGGAATTTTTTATGTAATTCTTGCAAGTATAAGATAATCAGCTCTTTTACTTCTTTCGGTTCTAAGAGTAATTCTCCATGATTAGTACATATTGTAATAAAATAAGCCCCACTTTGTGAATAGTCATATTCAGGTAATCTTAGAGATTTTCTTCTATATTTTTTATTTGTTTTTTTAATCATAATCCAAAATCGGTATTTTTTTACATTTTCCTTGTAGGGGCAGACCTATGTGTCTGCCCTCAAATAGACAGAATTTATGAATAATATATTGTTACATAAAACTTTTCATCGACGATAAAATATTAATTTTTGTTTGTGCAGACTAATAGGTTTGTTCTATCAAAAATCATGATTTTTTGTTGACAGCTTTTATAACGGCATCTGCAAGTGACTGAATTTCGGAGGCGTGGACGGTTCGGAAATCAAGAAGTACCCGGTCGTCAGCAATTCTTGTGAATACAGGCATCTCCCCTGCTCTCAGTCTTGCGGCAAGTTCATCGACTGAAATATTTTTTGGACTAAGAGCTACTAATTTGGTCGGAATATTTTCTGTAGGAAGTGAACCGCCTCCAATTTGAGATTCTCCGCTAATGATTGAGATTTCACATTTTTTAGAAATAGCGGAAATCCTTTTAACGAAACGCCGGGCACGTTTTGATATTGTTCTGATTGAAAGGGCAAGCATATGTAAAACGGGATTTTTTTCAATGAGGTTTTCTTTATCTAAAAATAGTTTGAGTGTTGCCTCTAAGACAGCATAAGTCATCTTATCGCAGCGGAGAGCACGGCATAAAGGATTTTTTTTAATTTTTTCGAGATATTCTTTTTTACCGATTATTATCCCGCACTGGGGACCGCCCAATAGTTTATCTCCGCTGAATGTAACAATATCTACACCGGCTTTGACGCTCTCCTGTACGACGGGCTCGTGTAACAAGCCGTATTTAGTTAAATCGAGTAATGCCCCGCTGCCAATATCTTCAACGAGTGGAATATTATGTTTAGTACATAAACTTTTTAATTCTTGCAGCGGAACTTTTTTGGTGAAACCCATAATTCTAAAATTGCTTGTGTGTGCAACCTGAATAAGCGAAGTGTTCTCAGTAACAGCTTTTTCATAATCGGAAAGATGTGTTCTGTTAGTCGTACCGACTTCGACCATAATCGCACCGCTTCTTTGCATCACATCCGGCATACGGAAATCTCCACCGATTTCTATCAGCTGACCCCTTGAAATAATTACTTCTTTTGCCTGTGCGAGAGTATTTAATACCAGCAAGACTGCCGCAGCATTGTTATTTACTATACAGGCTGATTCAGTACCTATGAGGTAATTGAGCAAATCCTCAACATGAACATAACGGTCTCCACGTTTACCGGTTGGAATATCGATTTCAAGAGTACAATAATTTTTTACTGCATTCATTAATGCTTCCTGTGCTTCTATAGCAAATGGTGCCCTGCCAAGCCCCGTGTGAAGGATTATTCCGGCTGCATTAATACCCGGACGTAAACTTGGGCTAAATCCCAAACAAACGCGTTTTTCCACTTTCTCTTCTATATTTTCGGGAGAAATATCTATATTCTCCAGGTCATCAGGCGACGCGGAAAGGACCATATCTCTGACACGCTGAATCTCAATTTTAACAGCATCTGTAACATAATCTTTCGGAAAACGTTTCAGTAAAAGCTTAATTTTTGAATGATTCAATAACTTGGTGGTACTTATCAACTGAGAGAGAATCTTATTTTTTTGATCGTTTTTCGGCACAATATTTTCTTTCTTAAAAAACCGCAGAGAAGCTGAGAGAAAGAGTTAATGGGTAATGAGTAGATGAGTAAATGCGTGAATCCGGTGCTTCTCATCAACCCATTCACCTATCAACTCATTCATTCATAAGCTTTCTGCGATGAAAAAGAAATTAAATAAAATTATCGATAATTAATTAACATTAGTTAAAAAAATTTATGCCCAGAATAACTCACCCGGTTTTTCCTTAAGAACAATTCCTTTAAGAAAACTTACTGCCTTTTTAAAACCTTCATTTGAGCTCATAAGGCTGTCTTCATGTTCGATACTCAATACGCCATCATATCCAATAAGTCTTAAAGTACTTACAAAATCACGCCAGAAGATTTCCGAATGACCATAACCTACTGTTCTGAATATCCAGGATCTGTTAATTTCATCTCCATAAGGTTTTGTATCTAAAACGCCGTTTGCTTTAGCATTATCGATATCTACTTTGCAGTCTTTTGCATGGACATGATAGACGCAACCTTTCAGTTTAAGCAAACTGACTAATGGGTCCATACCCTGCCAGAAAAGATGGCTCGGGTCAAAGTTTGCACCTATATTTTTACCGCATTCTTTTCTCAGGTTTAACATTGTTTCCGTATTATATACTGCCATACCGGGATGCATTTCAAATGCCACTCTTACACCGTGTTCAGCAGCAAATTTTGCTTCTTTTTTCCAATAAGGGATAATTTTTTTATCCCACTGCCATTTCAAAATTTCTGAAAAATCTTCCGGCCATGGGCAGGTAACCCAGTTAGGATATTTATCGCTATCAGTGCCGCCGGGACATCCGGAAAAATTGATAACTGTTTTTACACCCATTTTTGAGGCGAGTTTGACCGTATCCTGATGAACTTTATGATGTGCATCGGCAATATTTTTATTAGGATGAAGGGGATTACCATGGCAGCTTAATGCACTTATTACCAAACCCTTATCTTTTACTTTTTGCTTATATTCTTTAATCTTTTTATCACTGGCTAATAAATTTTTTACGTCAGTGTGCGGGGAGCCCGGATAGTTTCCAGTCCCCAGTTCTATTGCTTCTAAATCCAGCTCGGATACATAATCGAGCATGTTTTCAAAGGACATATTACCGAGTAATACTGTTAATACTCCTATTTTCATTTTAAATACCTCCAGTATTTATGATGTGTAGAAAAATAAAAAGAATTCAGAAGTCAGAAGCCAGAAGCCAGAATAAGAAAAAAATATAGTGATAGTCGATTGTTGGAAAGGACACTACCCAGTACTTCATTATCATACTATTATTCTATTTCTGACTTCTGCCTCCTGACTTCTTACTTCTGTCTTCTTACTTCTGTCTTCTGACTTCTTACTTCTTACTTCTGACTTCTGATTTGTTACATCTCATCTACCTTTATCCAACATCTCTCTTCGGCAGATTTGACCACAGCATCTAACACCTGCTGACACTTGAGCCCATCTTCAAAATCAGGATAAACTTTTTTATTTCTCGATATACCCTCCAGCAAATCGTAAACCTCATGAATGAAAGTATGCTCCCAACCAATAATGTGACCCGGGGGCCACCAGGCATTCAGATATGAATGAACCGGCTCGGTAACAAGAATATTTTTAAAACCCTGAGCATGCTGCGGATCTGCACCTGAATAGTATTCAAGTTCGTTCATACGCTCAAGATTAAATACAATAGAACCCTTACTGCCATTAATTTCGATTTTATTTGAATTTCTTCTTCCGTTAGCAAATCGTGTGGCTTCAAAACTTCCTATCGCTCCGTTTTTAAATCTTGCAAGGAATAGAACAGCATCATCTACTGTTACATCACCTTTTTCTTTTGAACCTTTGGCTGCCAAACTTCCTTCCTCAGTAACAAGAGGTCTTTTTTTAATGAAAACTTTATCCATTCCCACAACTTCATCAAAATCTCCTACTAAATACCGGGCAAGGTCAGTTATATGAGCATTCAGGTCTCCATGTGCACCAGAACCCGCCAATTCCTTTTTTAGCCGCCATACCAATGGGAATTTTGGGTCAATAATCCAATCTTGCAGATAAACAGCCCTGATATGAAATATTTTTCCTATTTTACCTTCATCAACGAGCCTTTTAACAAGGGCAATTGCCGGAACCCGCCTGTAATTAAAACAAACCATATTTTTTATTTTTGCCTTTTTTGCAGCCGCAACCATTTCCCTTGCTTCATCCGAGTTCATCGCAATCGGTTTTTCACAGGCAATATGTATCCCATTTTCAGCAGCCTCTAACGCAATTTCTTTGTGATTTATGTTAGGTGTGGAAATATCTACAAGGTCTATTTCTCCGCTTCTCAACATCTTTTTGTAATTTGTTTCAGATTTTTCCCATCCCCAGTTTTCCTGCATATCTTTTGCTCTTGATTTTACTATATCGCAAATTACACTCATTACAGGATTTGCTTTTAATGAGAAAAATTTTGCAACGCTATAATATGCATTGCTATGTGATTTGCCCATAAAACCGCATCCAATTAAACCTACTCTTATTTTTTTCATAGTTTTACCTCTCAAGTTTATTTAAAATAATTTATATAAAAAAGAAAAGTTTTTTTAATATAAAAACAATTTTTAATTGTTTCAAGAACTATTATGATTATTTGAAATATTTTTGTTATTTTAAAATTTATTTTAATATATTGTTGCATTAATTATCAATAAAGTTAATATGAACCAAACAGCGCTAGATAATTTCACTTAAAAAAATATAACTTAATTATATATGGTAATATTCATAATGCTGAACCTGTTTGTGTAAAAATGACATATTTTATATAAATATGTCCAATTTTCAACAAATTGTTATAAATATGTCAAAAAATGTGCAAATTATGGAAACTATTTTTCATAAATATTTGTTATTATTAAAGTGGCACGAATCTTGCTTATATATGTTAATAAAAAGTTTCTGTCCCTTTCTTTCAAATCATTAATTATTCAGTATTATTCACTATAAGTTTACTTTTAAAAGGACTTATATTTAATAAGGAGATTATTATGAATATGATTAAAGCAAAACTATTAAAAGATCTTTCGTATATTTCAAATTGTAAATTAAAAAGAGGTGAAATTATTATTATAAACAAGATGCCTGATAATACAAACTGGGTTATTGACTCAAAAGCTCATTATGCTATTAAAATATTTAAACATGAATTTGAAACAGTTTAAGCGGCAGTGATAAAATCCGGTGTCAACAGAAATATTTAGCAGAAAAATTTACTGAAGTTCAGGATGTAACAAAAACTACTTTTCTGATTTTGCAGTATCCACTTTTTTAAAAAAGTAATCATTAATTGTTCGAGCGGCAATTTTCCCATGCCCCATAGCAGCAATAACAGTCCCTCCAGCTCCTGCCTGGTTTCCGATTATATCACCTCCGGCACATATTATCTTACCATTCACTGAAGAAACTTGCATATTTCCAGGGGTTATAATTATTCTACCCCATTTGTCGGTCTTTAGAAAAGGAGTAAGACTCGGCAGGAGTGGATTTGGCCCTTGACCAATTGCCATAATCAAAGTGTCATAAGGTTCTCTATACTCACTATTTTCAATAGGAATTGGTCTTCTTCTACCCGATGAATCCGGTTCGCCAAGTTCCATTTTTTGAAGTTCAAGTTCTTTTACCCATCCGTCATCATTTCCAATTATCTCAATTTCATCATTTCTTGCCGGCATCTCTTTTTTTGTCCTTCTATAAACTATATCAACAACTTCTGCACCCAGTCTTTTTGCAACCCTTGCTCCGTCCATTGCAACATTACCCCCTCCTATGACCGCTACTTTTTTTCCTATTCTTATCGGTGTTGCAAACCTTGGAAAATCTTTTGCATTCATTAAATTTGCTCTGGTAAGATATTCATTAGCACTGTAAACTCCATTCAAATGTTCTCCGGGTATTCCCATAAAATAAGGAAGTCCTGCACCGGTTCCGATATATACTGCATCAAAATTTTCAAGCAAATCGCTAAATGTAAGAGACCTACCTATGAGTATATTGTAAATAATTTTTACACCTATTTCTTCAAGGAGCTCAATTTCGTGCATAACAATATCTTTCGGAAGCCTGAAAGAAGGAATACCATACATCAAAACGCCACCCGGTTTGTGCAGAGCTTCATATATTGTTACTTTAAAGCCGAACCTTGCCAGATCAAATGCTGTAGATATACCTGCTGGTCCGGAACCAATAATAGCTACAGACTTCCCATTAGGAATAATTTTACCTATCTTGGGTTTTAAACCATGCTCTCCCCCGTAATCCCCTATGAATTTTTCAAGAAAACCTATACCGACGGATTCATGCTTAATCCCAAGGGCACAAACTTTTTCGCATTGCTCTTCCTGTGGACATACTCTACCTGTAATACTTGGAAACAAATTTGTTTCGGTCATAGTGTAGTAAGCATCTTCAAACTTTCCATCTTTAATTTCCATTATAAACTTAGGAATATCGATTTCAACAGGGCAGTACGGTATGCACTTAGCCTTCTTGCAATTTATACATCTATTGCTCTCCTGCCGTGCTAATTCAATATTATATCCAAGCTCAACTACATCAAAATTTTTGATCCTTTTTTTTGGATCCTGCATTAGCATCGGAGTTTTTGTCGGTATTAATTTTGACATTTTATTTTATATGCTCTTGATTAACGTACTGTAGATTTCTATTAATTAAAGTATTAAAGTCCACCTTAAGACCATCAAAAGCCGGACCGTTAACGCATGTAAATTTCACTTCATATTTATTATTTTCAGGATCCCAAATATTCACCCTACAACCTCCACACATACCTGTACCATCTACCATTATAGGATTCAGACTGACAATGGTTTTAACATAAGAACTCTTATATTCCTCAGCAGGAATATAAGTTTCATTAAACTTTTTACCCACAACTTCCTTTACAACAGCTGACATCATTAATATTGGTCCTACTGCAATTATTTCCTGAATATTGTTGTTAAGAGTTTTGAGTTTCTCTTTTAATACACTCGTAACAAAACCCTTAATCCCATAAGAACCGTCATCAGTCGTAACAAAAAGTTCCGAACTTATTTTACGCAGTTCATCTTCAAGAATGAGTAGCTTTTTTGTTCTTGCCCCTATTATTGTAATAACATAATTCCCCATCGCAACAAGCTCTTTAACTTTCGGATAAATTGGTGCGGCTCCTATCCCGCCTCCAATGCAGATTACCGGCTTTTCATATTTCTCAATTTCAATTGGAACACCAAGTGGACCTAAAAGGTCAAGTATGTATTCTCCTTCTTCGAGATTCCCAAGCTCAAGTGTACTTTTGCCAACCATCTGTATAATCAGGTTTATCGTCCCCTTCTCTCTATCGTAATCGGCAATAGTGAGTGGAATTCTTTCACCTTCTTCAGAAGCACGGGTAATAACAAACTGTCCTGCTTTTGCATTCTTCGCAACTAATTGCGCCTCAACGTCGAAGCTAACTACTCCGTCAGAACCGTCAACTAATACTTTCTTCTTAACAATCTTATAATTCTTTCCACTAATATCACAAATTCCCTTCCCCATAATAATAACATTCTCCGTTTATTAAGAGTTCAAAATTATCAGAAATTAAATCATTTTTTATTTGAGATGAAATATTATTATTTCAAATTTCATGCTCAAGAAATATCAGCACTTTTTACTTCGACTTCTCTCATCTCCTTAGCAACGCTCTCCGGGTAAATTGCATTAAGATAAGTGCCGGAACCCCATTCAAATCCGGAGGTTTGACTTATCCTTGGTCTTATATGTATGTGCCAGTGATAATATTCTTTATATTCATCGTTTAACGGGGCGGAATGAATTACAAAATTGTAAGGCGGAATGGATAAAACAGCGTTCATCCTTATAATGAACTCTTTAAAAGCAATTGCAAGAGATTCAAACAGACTGTCATCACCGGCAAACATATAATTATGTTTGATAGGAATAATCGACATCTCATAAGGAAATCTCGATGCAAAAGGAGCAAGTAATACAAAATCATCATTGTAATATATTACCCTTTCATCCGGATTATTAAGCTCTTGTATTATTATATCACAATAGATACATCTGTTATGATATTTCCAGTAGATTTTCGCACCTTCACACTCATTTCCAGGAGCATGTGGAATAAAAGGATAAGCGACAATATGCGAGTGAGGATGGTTAATTGGCATAAATGCACCGGAACCGCTGCCGAAATTCTTATTTATAAGGATATACTTCAATCTTTGGTCTTTTTTAAGGTCGTTTATTCTTTGATTGTATGCCCAGAAAATATCTTTTATCTGATTTAACGACATTGAATCATAATTTGCATTGTGAATATTGCTTTCGATAACAATCTCATGCGCTCCAAGACCCATCATCGAGTCATACATTCCTATACCCTTGCTTTTAAATTCCTCTTCGACCTTTAAAATTGGAAACTTATCCGGAATCACTCTCAATGTCCATCCCGGTGTGTTTGGTTGTGAATTATCCTTCCTAAAAGCAATTATCTCTGGCGTTGTGAGGTTCTCACTTCCTTCGCAAAAAGGACATTTATCCTCTTCAACCGGTTCTTTGTATTGATGAGGGAAACGACGCGTTCTATTACGCCTTTCCTCAATAAATATTACCCACTGACCCGTTACCGGGTTTTTTCTTAATTCTGACATTTTATTTTCTTCTTTTGTTATGAAATTAGTAAATTATTTATTAAAGTATAAAAAAACAGACAATTAGTCAATAAAAATTTTATATAATAAAATATAGTTATAATATATACTGTTTTTTTAATAACTTGAAAATGAAAAAAATCGAACAAATTATTGATTTTAAAAAAAAATATGTTAAATTATAAGCAATTTTAGAGTTTATTTGTTATGAATCAGTTACCAGAAGCAGTTTAATACCGGACAAGGATTAGAGAGATTATTGTGGATAAGAAAGGAGCTTGTTATTTTCGAATGATTTTGATTGTCTTACAAGATTTAATGCTGATTCGCAGAAATTTACCGACATCGATATAAAAATACAATGAAAATTCAGGAATTTCCGTGCTTTCATTATATAATCAATAAATACCATATACGCGTATCCGAGTGACGGTTTTGTATGGAAATATGCACCAAGTACAAACAAACTCGAGGATTTCGGGCATATTTTAGAGCTTCCGAATAAAAATTTAATTACTAAAAACGTAGTAAATAATCTGGTACTCTCTGAATTTGTTATCAGAATAAACATGTAAAAAAGTGGAGGAATTACTATGGAACTTGATAAATTTATGCAAGGTCTTATACGCCGTAATCCAGCCCAGATTGAGTTTCACCAGGCTGTTCGCGAAATTGCCGAGAAGGTTATTCCTTTCATAAACAGTAATCCCAAATATGAAAAAGCGCGTATTTTCGAACGCATGACCGAACCTGATAGAATTATTACCTTCCGTGTTTGCTGGGAAGATGACAGTGGTAATGTTCGTGTCAACCGTGGATACCGGGTACAGTTTAATAATGCCATTGGTCCCTACAAAGGAGGTCTTCGTTTCGATAAATCGGTAAATTTAAGTATCCTGAAATTTCTGGGTTTTGAACAGACATTTAAAAACAGTCTAACTACTTTACCGATAGGTGGTGCCAAGGGCGGCTCAGATTTCAATCCTAAAGGTAAAACCGATGCAGAGGTCATGCGTTTCTGTCAATCATTTATGACGGGACTTTATCGCCATATTGGAAAAAATATGGATGTACCTGCCGGGGATATAGGTGTTGGAGCACGAGAGATCGGTTATTTATTTGGGCAATATAAACGTTTGACCAATGAATTTACCGGAACGTTGACCGGCAAGGGGCTTGCATTTGGCGGCAGTCCTGTGCGCATGGAGGCAACCGGTTACGGCTGTGTCTATTTCGCTCGTGAGATGTTGATTAAACAGGGTGATGGAATCGAAGGCAAAGTATGTATCATCTCAGGTTCCGGTAATGTTGCCCAGTATGCAGCACAGAAGCTTATCGAACTCGGAGCAAAGGTTGTCACCCTCTCCGACAGAACCGGCTTCATTTATGACAGTGAAGGACTAAGTAAAGATAAGCTGGATTATATTATTGACTTGAAAACGATACGACGAGAGAGTCTTTCAAAATATGCCGAAGAATTCGGATGCGACTACTATCCGGGTGAAAAACCATGGAAAGTGCCATGCGATTTAGCCTTTCCTTGTGCTACACAAAACGAAATAAATAAAGATGATGCTTATACTTTACTTAAGAATGACTGTAAGGTTGTGAGTGAGGGAGCAAACATGCCAACTACATATCAGGGAGTAAAACTTTTTGAGGATGCAAAGATTTTGTTTGCGCCTGGCAAAGCAGCAAACGCCGGAGGAGTTGCAATCTCCGGGCTGGAAATGGCACAGAACGCTATGTTTTTAATATGGTCACATGAAGAAGTGGATTTAAAGCTATATTATATAATGAAAAGCATTCACGAACAATGTGTCTCCTACGGTAAGGAAAATGACCACGTCAACTATGTAAAAGGAGCCAATGTAGGAGGATTTGTCAAAGTTGCCGATGCTTTGCTTTCCTACGGGATTGTATAATAGTACATTTTATTCAGAAAATAAAATAAAGGGGCAAAGGCACAAAGTTTAAGAGATTGATGTAAAGTATAATGCTATTCTACCCCACTGCTCTTTGTTGGTGTTGTCAACCGCAGTAAAACAGGAGTATCAAAACGCTCGCTCAGCTTAAAGTACGCTTCCCTCCCAGTGAAGCACCTAAAGCTACCTCAAAAGCAACCTTTTCATTTACAGGCAATTCCGCATAAATTTCTTTATATTTTGAAATGTTTTCAAGAATTTCTGTGCTGGGAGTACCGGGGTATGCAGCAGCTATTTCCACTCCGGCTTCATAAGCTCCCCGTGCGACCGCCTCATTACCGGAAAGAAGTACCTTCATATAAATCCTTAAAATAATTTATATTAATGTTTCTGCAGCGGTTAAAAAAAATATTGATGAAGTGTTTAAATATCACAATTTAATAATACAAAATCAAGTATTTTTAAAATTTTATTTCCTTAAAAAAGTATTTAATAACAAAGTATTTAAATATTATTAATAATACAATGATATAAAGACAAAATTATATGTCATTTTGAGGATGAGATGAAGAACACCTTCGCCTGCAGAAAATATTTCAAATATTTACAGCAAAATCATAGGAATTTTTCAATTCAATTTTTTCATCTTTACTTCATAACACTTTTCTGCAAGAACAACAAGTTCATTATACCCCCACACTCCTCTATCTGTGAGTAGTTTGGTTAGATGTTGTGGAACTGCCGAAATGCCGTTGTAAGCTCCGCTGACGGCACCAGCCATTGCTGCCGTTGTATCCACATCTCCGCCAACTGAAATTGCTGTGCAGATTGTTTCCCAATAGTTTTCAGGTGTTCGCAAAAATGAATATAAGCTCCATAAAACACTGCCTGTAACAAAAGGAGATATTCCATCCCATCTGTCTAAATATCCTGCTTCAATACCTGCTTTGGAAATAATTTTTACAGCTTCATCCGGCGGGAGCTTAATCCATTCTATTAATTTTTGAATGTAACGTGCAACAGAACGGTCGAGTTTTTTTATCCATTTACCGAGCCGGTCAAGAAAATTATATGCATCGATTGATTTACTTTGCAGAGCCAGCGCCACAGCACCGGCAATAGCTGCGGAGCCAGCTGAACATCTGGTGTCCATATGCGTAATTCGTCCCTGTTCATAAGCTGCCATAACAAGTTTTTTCGGGTCATCAAAAAACATCAGCCCGATAGGACCGGCGCGCATTGCACTGCCGTTACCTGCTGACGGCGGAGGAGTTCCGGCTTTTTCCCAGTGTACTCCTTTCGCCAGACGCATCGCTGCAAGCTCAGTTGCTCTGCCCCGACCGACAATTCTATCTTCCGAGAAAATAGCTGAAATTCGGCGGGCATAATCATTCGGGTCAAATTTTCTACATTCCAGATAACTCTGAAGTAATTCACGGGCAAGTTGTGAATCATCAGTATATTGACCGATTGAGACTTTTCCGGTTATTTTCTTTTCATAAAAAATTTTCCTCAAATTATTTTCGACATACTTCCGGCAAGCCTCAGATGAATACCCTTCCACCGGAAATCCCAAAGCATCCCCCAGGCACTGTCCAATCAAACATCCGCTAAACTGCTGCTTTCGTGGAATAATCATTTTCACCCTAATTTTTTAACAGGCATACAACAATCAGCCGCACAGACAGGAATGTATGTGCTACCTGTTAATATTTTCAAAAATACTGTTAGCTAACGCAACAGGTTTATGATTCCAGAAGGTAATATTTGAATCAATTTTTTGCCGCAGCCACAGGAGATTATCAGCCGATGTATGCTCGGAAGCTTTAAAATTCCCCCAAAAGTAATGTCCTTTTTTATTCCCAGGTTTGTATCCTGTTGTTCCATAACCGCCTCCGAGAAACGCTCCGAGATGCGATTCTATAACATCTTCTTCATTCCATCCATCTCCCTCACCTTCATACGCCAGTTCGTCATCGATAACAGGTTTTTTATTTCCACCGGGAAAGTTGTTATTATCAATTGCATCGGCAGATTTGGACAAGTCTTTAAGTTTGTATTGCATAATCACATGGTCATTCCACTGCGGGTCGGTATCGAGTTCGGTTTTCCATTTTTGAGGATACCCGTGAACGCTGAGAGGAGTGGGATAAGGTAAAAAATCTTTTATAATTTTGCCGGCTGTTTTTATTTTTGATGCCTGATAGGGTTCTGTTTTTTCTCTTTTCCATTCACCTGAACGGTAAACGAACCGGTTTCTTTTGTCCCATTCGTTAGACAGACACAGCCATACATTAGGGTAGCTGCCGATTTCGGCAGGCTTGTTATTCGAACAGGCTGTGAGGATACAAAGTGCTGCAAAAAGGATTGTTAATTTTGTTTTCATTTTTAGTTCTTTACCTGGTGGGTTTTTTGATTTTTTCTTTCATTATCTTGACAAAATCCTTTAATGTCTTGAGAATATATCGTCATACTATGAGAATATATTATCATACTAAGAAAATATAATGTTATACTATTACTTCTGCCTGTTTATTATTACCATAAGCATTCAAATAATCTTTTGTGAAAGAAGAAAGTATTTTATAACATATATCTAAACGTTCATAAATGATATGAAGACAATTTCTATATTTAAAAGAAAAATGTTCATATATTTCTGGTATATGACTTTTATAACCAATATTTATAAAATTAACAGATTCACCTGGAAGAAATTTTCCTTCTCCTAAATAATGTAATAGTTGATTCTACTACTGTCCGGTTAAATTTGTTTTCGTGTTGATAATGTTTATTGTATTAAATTGACGCTGCCGGTGAAAACACTAACAGCGAGCAGGATAAAAAGTGCGAACACACAGTGCACGCACACAGGATCACCCCCTACGGGAGAGACCGAGATTTCTCGACTTCGCTCGTCCGCCAAAGGGCGGATCCGCCTCCGGCGGAAAATGACAGAGAGGGCGATTCTTGAATCGCCCCTACGGGAAAAATGCGAAGTAGTAGTACGATTCCTAAATAACATTGTATATTAACTTTTAAAACTGGATTCACTATTAAATAAACAGAATCATTGATATGTTGTTTTGGAATCTATATAGTAGTATGTTTGAATATAATGTTACT
>SDBU01006102.1_pt1 | contig 14250 bp, 14 predicted proteins | sample 2277071 | NCBI WGS metagenome assembly SDBU01 (sample SAMN10397929, study PRJNA504765) | marine sediment metagenome | isolation source: marine sediment core GS08_GC12, 126 cmbsf | place: Arctic Ocean: Gakkel Ridge, Loki's castle | collected 2008
CTTGGCTACGGCTGCACCCTCACTGTGGGGATTGGAATTCCCATCCCGATACTTTCTGAAGAGATTCTACAATACACCGCAGTAAGTGATGCTGATATTATCGCCGCTATCGTGGATTATTCAGAGGCATATCCACAGGTAAAGCCAGATGTCCTGGGTGAAATCAGCTACGCCCAATTGAAGAGTGGCCAGATAGTAGTTCAAGGCAAGGAGGTGCCCACAGCTTCCCTGTCCAGCTACCCGGGGGCGGTAGAAATTGCCAACCTTCTAAAGGAGTGGATATTAAGCGGGAAATTCCAGCTAACCGAACCAGTGGCACCCCTTCCCGGCGTAGAATCAGGTTTAACCTTCAAGCCACTGAAGGAACGCCCCATAAAAGACTAAGCTTATTACGGAGGTGAGAGTAATGGTGGTTTCCAAAAGAATAGTCCTGCGCTTCCCACATCGCCTGGTAGACCGGCCAATAGTATACCGACTAATCAAGGATTATGACCTTGAATTTAATATTCTCAAGGCTTTAGTTACCCCTGAGGAGGAGGGTCTATTGGTTCTGGAACTGAGTGGAGAACAACTCGACTATGATAAAGGTATCAAGTACTTAACTAAAGCCGGGGTAAAAATTCAATCACTCAGCCAGGATTTTATCCGCAATGAAGAAAGGTGCACCCATTGTGGCGCCTGTGTAACCATCTGCCCGACATATGCCTTTGATATCGACCCGATAACCCGACAAGTTAAATTTTATAATGAAAAGTGTGTTGCCTGCGGACTGTGTATTAAGGCTTGCCCGCCAAGAGCTATGGAGGTGCATTTCTAAACACGCCTAAGCCACGAACATATCGTAATTGGCTTAGCCAATTCAAGCTGAGGACTTATTATCATTGTGGTTGCGATGTATGAGCCAAGAACCTATCGACACTGGGTTAAGAACGAGGGACTAATCTCTTTCAACGTAGTAGTACAGGAGACCGATTTATACATTCGTGCGTCAAGTAACCTCAGAAGAAAGACCCATAAACTTGTTTTAAAGTATCGTAGTATGTTGGAAGAGTATATTGACCACAACCCCAGCTTTCTAACCTCCCTTAAACCTCTCACCGTCAGTAAAGATGCCCCACGTATTGTCAGGGAGATGGCAAGAGCAGCCAGCAAGGTTGGGGTTGGTCCCATGGCTTCAGTAGCCGGAGCCATAGCTGAATTTGTCGGTAATGAGTTATTAGCCCTATCACCAGAGATAATTATAGAAAATGGGGGCGATATATATCTCAAGAGTCTGAAAAAAAGAATGATAGGGATTTATGCCGGCCAATCTCCCCTAACCGGCAAGCTTGGTCTGGAAATCAATGCGGAGGACACACCACTAGGAATCTGCACCTCTTCGGGGACAGTAGGGCATTCTCTGAGTTTCGGCCAGGCTGATGCGGTTATTGTGCTTTCCAAATCAGCCATTCTGGCTGATGCAGCGGCCACAGCTATAGGCAACTCGATTGTCCAGCCTGATGACATCCGGAGGGGAATTGAACTGGCTAAAGATATTGAAGGATTGAAGGGAGTACTAATCATAAAAGACGACAGACTGGGGATTTGGGGAGAGGTAAGAATTGGGCAAATGGCTATGTAAAAGAGAATCTAGAGGCTATAGAGGACTGAAATGGCGAAACAACGGGTAATGTTTACCTTTCCCGGGGAATTACTTACTGAACCAATTATCTATACCCTGGGTCAACAATTCGAAATTGTAACCAATATTCTTCGGGCTGATGTGACCAAGGAAAGAGGCTGGGTAGTATTGGATCTCGATGGTAAAGACGAGGACATTGAAGCTGGGATTACCTGGGTTATCTCTAAAGGAGTACGGGTCGAACCAATTAGTGATGAGATGACCTAGATTTTAATCAAATTTATGAACTCGTGACTTTAACCACTTTCGCTTCTGGTCAAGTCGTATCTGCTCGTTGGTAGGTCTATAGCTTGCCAGGAAACTATCTTTGAAAGAACTAAAGGTGCCATCTAAGATAGCGCTTCTTATTTTCTGCACCAGATTGTGAATGAAGCTTAGATTATGAATAGTAGCCAGTCTATAGCCTAATAGCTCGTCACAACTAAACAGGTGATGTAGATAAGCTGCCGAGAAGGTACGACAGGTATAGCAATCACAGCCGGGAACAACAGGCTGCTCCATCCGACTGTAGACCGTATTTTGAATATTATGCCTGCCCTCCCAGGTAAACACGGCACCATTTCGGGCGACCCGGGTAGGTAGGGCACTATCAAATATATCAATCCCCCTAGCCACCGCCTCAACTATATCCTCGGGAGAGCCTACCCCCATGAGGTATCGCGGCCTATCCTGTGGTAGAAAGGCTACCGTTTCCTCTACCATAGCCAAGGTTACTGCCTTCTGTTCGCCAAGGCTCAAACCACCGATAGCGTATCCAGAGAACCCCAGTGAGGTAAGGCACTCTGCTGACTGGCGACGAAGTTGGGGAAAAACGCCTCCCTGGACAATGGCATAAAGTGCCTGGTCATTTCGCTTCTGAGCCCTCTGGCATCTCTCCGCCCATTGATGGGTTCTCGACATTGCCCGCTGCACCTTTTCAAAACTGTCATCATAGGCAGGGCACTCATCCAGAACCATAATAACATCAGCCCCAAGGGCCTCCTGGAATTGAATAACCATCTCCGGGGTAATAAAGTGCTCGCTACCATCAATATGGGAGCGGAATATAACCCCGTCATCACTCACTTTACACAATGGAGCCAGGCTGAATATCTGATAACCACCACTGTCAGTCAGAATCGTCCCATTCCAAGCCATGAACTTATGTAAACCTCCCATCTTCTCAATCACACCAATACCCGGCCTGAGATAGAGATGGTAGGTATTAGCCAGCACTATCGGTATCCCGATTTCTTTAAGCTCTTCAGGGGTCAGTGTCTTAACAGTAGCTTGACTGCCCACAGGTAAGAATACTGGAGTGGGCACAATGCCATGCGGTGTTATCAACTCAGCAGCGCGGGCTTCAGTGCTGGGGCAAATCTTTATTAAACGGAAGCTATGACTCTGCCTCATACCCCTCATCCAGATACCCCTGCAAGATAAGAGCGGCGGCTACAGCATCATCACCTCTGGTTTTTCTTCTAGTTTTCTTGGTATGGGCTGCCCGTATCAAGCGTTTAGCGGATACCGTTGATAAACGCTCATCCCGGAACTCCAACGGCACTTCAACATGCTGGCATAGTCTCCGGGTAAAGTCTTTTACCTTTTCTGCCTGCTTACCGATGCTACCCTCCATAGTACGGGGCAGACCAACAATGATTTGCCCAACTTGGTGCTGAGTAACAATATCAGCAATCGCCTCTATATCCCGAACCTCATCCCTGCGGTCGATAATAGTAAGCGGACTGGCTAATATACCCTGGGGGTCGCTGAGGGCTATCCCAATTCTCCTATCGCCAATGTCAAGTGCTAAACTGCGCGTTGCATTTACCTCCAGGCTTTTTGAGATTCACTATCAACCTCAAATTAAGCTCTTCACCAACTGAAGGGCTTCATCTAGTTTATCTTTATGCTTGCCCCCGGCCTGGGCGAAAGTAGCCTTGCCACCACCACCACCCCCAGCCACTGCCGCTACCTGCTTTATTATTTCTCCAGCATTGTAACCCTTGGCAACCAGGTCCGGGGTTACTGCGGCAATAAAGGCTGGCTTATTTTCATAGACTGTGCCCAGAACTATCACCGCACTCTTCAACTTGCCCCTAAGCAGGTCACTCATTTCTCGTAGAGTCCCGAGTTGCAGAGAGGGCACCCTGGCAGCCAGCACTGTCACCCCATTAACCACTTCTGCCTGTGTTAGTAAAGACTCGGCAATTTTCCGGGATAATTCCCTCTCCAGAGCTATGGCTCGTTTGCGCTCTTTATCAAGTTCGTTAACCAAGCTATGCGCTTTATCCAGCACGTTATCTAGTTCAGCATCTAAATAATCAGCCGCCTTCTGTAAGTCCGACAAACGCCGGTCAATAAATGCTTCAGCTTCCCTACCAGTAACGGCTTCGATGCGGCGTAACCCAGCACCAATACTGCTTTCGCCAACAATGTGAAAGAAGCCTATCTCCCCGGTTGAAGAGACATGGGTGCCACCACACAGCTCAGCACTAATCACTGGCTCACCGATTTTCATTACTCTAACCATATCGCCATATTTTTCATCAAACAGGGCTATAGCCCCCTCCTCAATAGCCTTTTTATACGGAATATCTTCATCATACGCCTTCAGGTTCTGACGGATTTTCTCGTTGACAATGTGCTCTACTTCATGTATTTCTGTTTCGGTCATGGCCGTCAGGTGAGAGAAGTCAAACCTAAATCGGTCAGGGGCTACCAGTGAACCCCGTTGCTGAACATGCTCGCCAAGCACCCGGCGGAGAGCGAACTGCAGCAAGTGAGTAGCGGTATGGTTGCGGGCAATATCAAGCCGCCGTTCTTCATCTACTATAGCCTCGACTTCATCGCCAACGGTCAGGCTACCGCTAGTAACATGCCCCTGGTGGACAATAATATCAGGTGGAACTCGAATAGCATTGGTCACCAAAAACTCGCCTGACCAGCTGATTATCTCACCGGTATCTCCCACCTGCCCGCCCATCTCCCCGTAGAAGGGCGTGGCTTCCAGAACAAGGCTTACCTCCTGTCCTTGGCGAATGACCCCCACGGACTCATTATTAACCAAAAGACCAAGAACAACAGATTTGTGTTTGAGGTCATGATAACCAACAAACGAGGTTGTCTGAATACCAAGTTGCTCATATACCCCTGCCGCTGCCTTTCCACCAGCCTCAAACTTTTGGGCTGCTCTGGCTTTCTCTCGCTGCCTCTCCATCTCTCTTTCAAATCCCTCACGGTCTATGGAAAAGCCACGCCCAGAAGCAATCTCAGCCGTTAGCTCCACTGGGAAGCCATAGGTATCATATAACCAAAAGGCGTCTTTGCCGGTAATCTCTCTGGCTCGACCCGTCTCCCGCCCTGCCATAATAGTATCTAATAGCTCCAGCCCAGTGCTCAGCGTCTCGCTAAATCTGGCTTCTTCAGATTCAATCACCATATAGATTAGCGGGAGCCTCTGGCCTAGCTCAGGGTAAATATGTCCCATCTGCTTAATGGTAACCTTAGCTGTTTCCGCCAGGAATGGTTTATCCAGTCCCAATTTTCGGCCAAAGAGTGCCGTACGACGCAGCAGCCGGCGTAACACATAGCCCCGACCTTCGTTGCTGGGGATTACCCCATCACCAATAAGAAAAGCAATGCCACGGCTATGCTCAGCAATCACCCGCGTAGTATTATCCACAGCATCATCAGAACCAATTTTTACTTTGGCCAACTCAGATATACACTCCAGTAAAGGAGCAAAAAGGTCAGTTCCATAGACAGAGGTTTTGCCTTGCATCACGGCAGTGGTTCTCTCTAAGCCCATACCGGTGTCAATATTGGGGCTGGGTAATAAGGTGCGATTTCCCTCCTTATCCTGATTATACTGAGTGAATACCAGGTTCCATATTTCAGAAAAACGCCCACAATCACAGCCTGGGGCACAGGAAGCCTTGCCGCAGCCAACCCCTTCACCAAAGTCATAGTGGATTTCACTACACGGACCACAGGGTCCGGAATCACCGGCTGGCCCCCAGAAATTATCCTCCTCGCCAAAGCGTAATATCCTCGGCTCGGGAACACCTATTTCACGCCAGATGTGAAAGGACTCGTCATCATCAACAAAGATAGTTATCCATAGCCGCTCCGGCGAAAGTCCCAGGCGCTGGGTAACAAACTCCCACGCCCACTCAATAGCCTCCCGCTTAAAGTAGTCCCCAATACTAAAATTGCCCAGCATCTCAAAAAAGGTAAGATGGCTAGGGTCGCCCACCGATTCAATATCAGTGGCACGAAAGCACTTTTGACAGGATGCCAGACGAGGACCAGGCGGCGGTGCCTCGCCCAGGAAGTAAGGCTTGAACTGCACCATACCAGCGCTGGTAAGTAATAAAGTAGGGTCACCCTGAGGTACAAGGGAGGAACTGGGAATGATTTTATGTCCTTTGTCCCCAAAGAAGCTCAAGAACGCTGTTCGGATTTCGTCACTGGTCATAATTACACAATGATTGTAGTGTAAGACATACTAGCTGTCAATGAGCCACTAATTACTATTTAAGGTGGCGTTGACACAGGTCAGCAATCAGCAGATTGAGGGCCAGTTCACCACTGTATTTCCCTGTCTTAATAGAGAGGTCAGTCTCTAACAGTTTATGGTATAAATCCATAATCTGCCTCATAGGATACCTGTCAGCTTGTTCTAACACCTTACGCAAAACAAATTCTGAGGTTAAGCCCAATTTATCCTGGATTTCCGTTTCGTGTTTCCTCTGGCTTCTCAGTTCCTTGGCTCGAACTATCCTCTGAACCTGCCGTGATAGCATAACCAGAAGGTAGGCAGGAGCAGCACCGCCTTCCAATAACCGTTGTAGTAGCTGCTGGGCTACTCCAGCCTTAAACTCCAGGATAGCATCAACCATAGCAAAGACATTAGCCTCCTGCGCTTTGCTTACTAATCTCTTAACATCATCCTCCTCAATACGACGCCCTGAGGCAAATAGGACCAGCTTGTTAATCTCGCTGGCCATAATCCATAGATTGCCACCTATAAGTTTAGCCAACAGGTCCACCGCCTCAGGGGATATGCTACCACCATCCCCTTTCGCCCGCCGTCCAATCCACTGCCGTAGCCCAGCAGCTTTCAACAGAGGAAAGGACTTTATCTGTGCCTTAGCCGAAAGCTCCCTGAGCAGAGGGTTGCTACTGCCTACTCGACCATCTATTAACACCAAAGTGGTACTATCAGGTATCTGGGTAATACAGGAAGCTAATGATTTATACTCGTTTTGCTTGTTAAATATACGTGTAGTTTTCCTCTGTCGGCCAGACTTGGTTTTGGGCTCAAAGCGCTCCAGTAGCCCATTTACTATAACCAAGCGCCTTTCCGCCAGAAAGGGCACCGTCTCACAGACAGTTCGTAACTGCTCTAAGGTGAGTTGTTGACCATCAAGAGCAGTAGTATTTGCTGCCAGAAGTGCCGAGTCGCCCATGCCCTTTTTTATTTCCTCAAGCGACTCGCGAAGGGAGAAATCATCCTGACCCAGTAATATGTAGAACAACGTTTATCCTCTCATATCATATGTCCCCTCTATTTTATCATACACACAGTTTTTCTGGTTGCTCAAAAAGGAAGCGCGTAAACAAGAGGTCATTTATTGACCTCACCCCCTTTAATATCTGAACAACCTATTGAAGAATGATGGTATAAAGAGTAGAATAAATAAAAATGATAACCCTTTGTTCATCTGGCATCACAGAACTAAAGGAGAGATAAAATGGCAGAAAAGCCCAATGAACTACAAAAGCTAGTTAATCTTGCCACCGACCTACAACTTGGCGCTAAGCTAAGGACTGACGCCATTGAACAGCTCGGTAGTCTTGGTACTCATGAAGCACTGCTCGCCTTGCTGGACCTGGCTGCCAATACCGGCTTAGTCCGCGCCGAAAGAGAGCTTGCTCTTAAGCATGCTCGAGGAATAATAAAGTCAGCTGATTAATACCCCCAGTCTATATAGAAGACAGGCAGTTAGACTAATGAGTGTGGATATTGGCATCATAGGGCTACCTAAAAGTGGCAAGACAACTATTTTCAACAGTTTGACCAGAGGTGAAGTTGACACCGGTGGTTACGCCCCAAAAAGCTTAACCCCACATGTTGGCATAGCTAAGGTTCCAGAGCCCCGTCTGCAAACATTAGCCGATATACTTCAACCCAAGCGAGTAGTCTCAGCTGAGGTGAGGTATATTGACATCGGTGCTTCAGTCAAAGATTTAGTTAAGGATGAGACTATTAGCGGTCAACTACTCAACCAGCTTATCCAGGTAGATGCTCTTATTAATATAGCCCGAGCCTTTGTCGATGAAAGGATACCCCACATTGAAGGTAGCCTGGATGCAGCCCGGGATATCACCGCTATGGACTTAGAGCTTACCTTTTCTGACTTAGCCATTATTGAGAGGAGACTGAAGAGGATAGAGGTATCCTTAAAAGGAGCCAAACCGCCTGAGCGCCAGGGTCTCCTCCGAGAGCAAGAGATGCTATTAAAGCTCAAGGCTGATTTAGAGAAGGATGTGCCCATTCGGGAACTAAGGCTAACTACAGACGAAGCCAGAATTATTTCTCATTACCAGTTCCTTACTGCCAAGCCACTACTAATAGTGGTCAATATCGGGGAAGAGCAGCTATCTCGGGCAGCATCTTTGGAAGCCGAACTCAACGCCCAATACTCACGGCCTCAATCTCGTGTAATCACCCTGTGTGGTAAGTTAGAAATGGAACTCGGTCAATTAAATAACAGTGCCGCCGAGGAATTCCGAGCCGATTTCGGCATAAGGGAGTCCGGGCCTGACCGCGTTATCAAGTCATCTTATGAACTATTGGGAATAATCTCGTTTTTTAGCATTGCTTCTGGTGAAGTTAAAGCCTGGTCTATCCAAAATGGCACCACGGCTCTTAAAGCTGCCGGTAAAATCCACTCTGATATGGAAAGGGGTTTTATCCGGGCAGAGGTAATCAGTTACCACGACCTGGTGAAGTGTGGCAGCCTGGCTGAGGCTCGTAAAAAAGGGCTTCTCCGACTGGAGGGCAAGAACTATATGGTTCAAGATGGCGATGTAATCACTTTTCTGTTCAATGTGTAGGCTTCATATCACCAGCAATTTAAAAATTTGTTTCAACATTGGTAAATAAAGGGGGTTTTCTAAATGAAACTACTTAAGGGCTTGGCTCTCGGTTTGTTAAGCTTCCTGCTTTTCCTGTCCCTATCTATTTTCGGTCTGCTACTTATGTTAAATTTCACCATCCTCAACCCGGACTTCGTTGTCTCTGAACTGGATAAGCTTAATATATCTTCCCTCACTAAAGAGTTGGTCAGCCAACAAATCCCTCAGGATGAGCCGTATTTGGCTGAGGTGGTGGAAAACACCATTGCTGACCTTGAGCCCTGGATGAAAGAACAAATAGGTGCCGGTATTTATGTTATCTATGATTACCTCCTGGGGAAAAGTCAAAACCTGAGCCTGGAAATCTCGCTGGACCCCCTAAGAGACAGTTTGAAAGGTAACCTCCGGGAAGCTGTCCTGCAGTCACCACCACCGGAGCTTGCCGCACTCCCTCCAGCCGCGATAGAGGGATATATTAATGAAGCTTACCAGAATATTGACGAAATGATACCACCTAGGTTTGAACTTAATGAAAGCTTGCTAGGCCCCGAGGTCTTAACTCAGCTTGAGCAGGCAAGGCAATATATTAGCTATCTCCAAACCGGTTACTGGAGTCTGATTGGCCTTATTCCACTACTAATCCTGGGCATTATTCTCATAAATCGCCGGGTAAGGAGTGCTACCCGTGAGTTAGGCATCATCTTCCTGACTTACGGAGTCCTTGAATACATAAGTATTTTCGTTATCAAAAACCTTGCCGACTCACAACTACCCGTGTCTGATGTTCCTCAACTAATACAGGCCTGGCTACCACAACTGCTCGATGGCATTTTAGCCCCTCTAGAGATATTCAGTATTGGCTGTATGGTTGCCGGGATAGCCCTAGTCATAGTCTCTTTCGTCTATAAGCCCCGCCAGCCTTCGCCTGAACTATCTGGAGATACCGGCAATGACACCATAAGGTAGCCCCAGACATCATAATTAAGATTGCTTGCCAACCTCACCCCCTTTTTCCCCCTCTCCTTGAAAGGAGAGGGGGAAAGTTATATAAGAGAGGCGAAGCCTCTCTTTAACTCTTCTTATCTCCCGAGATACACAGGAGAGTTTAGAGGGGCGCTAGCCCCTCTAAACACAAATCTTCCCCTGTTTCCCCTTCCCCTTAGCAAGGGGAAGGGGAAACAGGGGATAGGGTTATACTAAATTATCAAAGGAGGGGAAATTTGAAGGGATTTTGCCCCTTCAAACTTCCCCTACAAACAGCCTAGAGTATCTTCTATGCCTATTTAAGTGATTTAGGTGTATAATTAAGTTAAGTAGTTACTGGTAGAAAGTTTGAAGTAGGTACATTTGGAGGCAATTGTGGAAATTGCAATAATTATCCTCCTGGTGATTCTAGTTGGCTTTTTTATTTGGGACAGGTTTCGGCAAACGCAAAGATGGAAAGAGCAAAGTGACACTCTGGCGAAAACAGTGGGCGAAAGAATAGCTGACACTACTAAGGTCTTTGGAGAGGTTAAAGAAAGCTTGGGCAACCTTACACAACGAGCGGAGCAAATCCAGGAAGTCGGCAAGAACATCTCCAGCTTGCAGGAGATTTTACGGGCACCAAAACCCAGGGGCGGTTTTGGTGAACTCCTGCTAGGCAGATTACTGGCTGATATTCTACCGCACGAGAACTACGAACTCCAATATGAGTTCCGGAATGGTGCGAGTGTAGATGCTGTTATTAAAATTGGCGGGAATTTAGTCCCCATTGATTCTAAGTTCCCTTTAGAAGATTTTGAGCGAATGCTGGCAGCGGAATCCGAAAAGGAACAGGCAGACTTGCGCCGGCAATTTACGCGTACTATTAAGAAGCATATTGATGCCGTAACCAAATATATTCTACCCGATGAAAATACTTTTGACTTTGCCCTGATGTATATCCCGGCAGAAAATGTCTATTATGAGACTATACTCTGTGGTCACGAAGAAAGTGAGATATATTCCTACTCCCTCCAAAAGAGGGTTATCCCGGTTTCACCGAATAGTTTTTATGCCTATTTACAGGTTATTATACTAGGACTAAAGGGGTTACACATTGAGAAAACTGCTCGTGACATCCTTGGACATCTGGGACGTCTGCAGGGTGACCTTCAGGATTTTCAAGAAGCTTATTCCACATTGGGTGGGCATATTCGGCATGCGGCAACAAAGTATGACGATGCCGCCAGAAAATTGACAAGACTTGACGAGAAGCTACAAATTGTGGGTGAAACTCCTAGTGAAAAATTACCCGAAGGGAAGCCCGAAACAGGCAACAGGGAGGAGTAGCCAGTGAATAGAACCAAAGGCTTCGTTAATCTAAACCGATTTAAGTCGGGTAGAGCCATTAAACGATTTAAAAAGGTTACTGATGAGCAGCCTAAGATAATAAATAGAAACAAAAAGAAGGTGGGCTAGGTGAACACAAAACGGCTTCGCATTCTATATATCTTGCTGGGAGTGGGTATTCTTGCAGTCTGCGTTGGCGTAGCCCTCCTCTTGATGCAATCTTGCTGAGAATTAAAAAGCTTTCGGGGGAAGCTTAGAAAAGTTTTGGTAATTTACAACACCCCTTTCCAGATTACCGTTTCATAGTATACAATTGCTCTTGTCTGAGGGCCACGCTACCAGAGGCCACTCTAATTGTTGCTCCTGATTCTACTTTTATGACTACACTTTCCTCGCTGATGCTTTCAATCACTCCGTATAGGCCACCGGCTGTAACTACTTTATCACCTCGTTTCAGTTCTGCCATCATTTGCTGGTGTTCCTTCTGCTTCTTACGTTGCGGTCTGATAAGAAGGAAATAGAAGACGCCAAAAATCAATACCAGAAAGATAACTATTGTCCAGTCAAATCCTCCTTCAGTCCCTTCTGGGACAGCACAGCCGCCGATGAACATTAAAGTGACAAGCAATCCGATTATTAACCCCAATTTTAACATTTTATCCTTTCCCACTTTTCCTCCTTATCTTAGTTTGTGCTACTAGCTGGCACCTCACCCTGTAGTGACCAGGGGCTGGTTTTCTCAATCCTGATTTTCATTAATCGCCCCCGACAATCATTATTATCACTGAAGAATACCAGTTTACCACTTCTAGTGCGACCCCACCACTTACCCTCTTTCTTCCCTTCTACCAGAACTTCAGCTATCCAGCCCAATAGCTGAGCATTGATTTCAGCCGCAATCCCCTCCTGAAGCTGCTCAATCTTCTTTAGCCGTTCCCTCTTCTCAGCCAGCGGGACATCATCCTCAAACTGCCTGGAGGCAAGAGTCCCTGGTCTTGGTGAATAGGCAGCTACATGCACTATATCAAATCTTAGCTCGGTGAGCAAGTCGACCGTTTGCTGAAACTGCGGTTCGCTTTCTAAGGGAAAACCAACAATAACATCAGTGCTCAGGGCAGCCCGGGGTATTCTACCGCGTATCTCAGCAATAAGCTGGCGATAGTGCTCTACGGTATAGCCACGTCTCATTGCCTTCAGAATGTCATTGCTGCCTGACTGAACAGGAATACTAATCTGTTCGCAGACCTTATCTAAATCAGCTACTGCCTTAATGAGCCTGAGACTCATATCCTTGGGATGGTTAGTCAAAAAACGTATCCGAACCAACCCATCTATGGGATTTAGCTCACCTAGTAAGTCGGCCAGGTCTGGTTTGCCCGGCAAATCACATCCGTATGAATCCACATTCTGACCGAGCAAGGTGACCTCTTTTACCCCACGATGCACCAGCTCCCGAACCTCACAGGCTATTTCTGCCATTGGGCGACTCCTTTCCCGCCCACGGCGGTAGGGAACAATGCAATAGGAGCAAAAATTATTGCACCCCTGAATGATGGGGACGAAAGTGCTGGGCGATGGGTGCCGGGGTAATATCTGCTCCACTTCAGCCTCCGACAGCCATTGTGGGTAGTCCCCGGGCTTAAAGAAATAATCAACATAAGGGAAGCTTTCCTTAAGCTGGTCAACCCTGGAGTTTACCAAACAACCGGTTACCGCCAGCGTCAGATTAGGGCGTGACCTTTTCATCGATTTAACGGCATTAAGCTTGTTAATAACCCGGTTCTCAGCACTCTGGCGCACCACACAGCTATTAAGCACAATAAGGTCAGCTTCTTCAACGCTGGCTGTTGCCTGGTATCCCAGCTGCTCCAGGTAGCTACCAAGCCGCTCCGATTCCGCTTTATTCATCTGACAACCTGTAGTCCAGATATAATATTGAGGCATGCTCTCCGCTCCGTATGTAATTATACCACAGCCATCAATCTGGTTCTCCTTCTATCATTCACCCCATTCTGCTATAATGAGATTATGAGAAAGGTGCTGCTAGTACTCCTGATATCACTGGTTATCGGAGTCGTGTTAACGGGTGGTTGTGTTAGTCAGGAAACACCGACCCAGATAATTGAAGATATCACTCCACAGGAAGCGTTTACTTTAATACAAAACAACAAGAATAATCCAGATTTTGTCATTCTTGATGTGCGAACACCGGAGGAATTTGCCGACGGACATTTAGAAAATGCTACCAATCTGGATTACTATTCCGAAACTTTCCGGGACGAGCTTAACAAGCTGGATAAGGACAAAACATATCTTGTTTATTGCCGAAGTGGAAAGCGCAGCCGAAACGCAGTAGACATAATGGAAGAGCTTAATTTTAAGGAAGCCTACAATATGACGGGGGGAATAATTCAATGGCTAGAAGAAGACTTGCCAATCCTTCAAGAAACATCAGTCCAGATAATTGAAGATATCACTCCACAGGAAGCGTTTACTTTAATACAAAACAACAAGAATAATCCAGATTTTGTCATTCTTGATGTGCGCACCCCCGAAGCATTTGCCGATGGGCATATAGAAAATGCTATCAATATAAAGTTCCCTTCCGAAACTTTTCGAGATGAGCTTAATGCGCTAGATAAGAACAAAACCTATCTTGTCTATTGCGCAACTGGGTCAAGTGGGTGTGGAAGCGTAGGCGCTCTAGATATAATGGAGGAGTTCAATTTTAGGGAAGCCTACAATCTGTCGGGCGGGATTAATCAATGGAAAGCAGAAGGACTGCCACTCATAGAGTAAGATTATGTAAACTTTGTTTGGGAAGCCTCCAGTAGGCTTGCAACTCTCCCTAACAGCCCACCCCGCTAACTCAAATCCACCCCACTCTGCTATAATAAGGCTATGAAAAAGCCGTTGCTGGTTCTATTTGATGGCAATAATATAGTCCATCGCGCCTTCCACGCTCTGCCACCGCTCACAGTTAGCAAAACCGGCGAGACGATAGGTGCCATCTACGGTTTTGTCAGTATGCTGCTGAAGATATTAAGCGAGCTAAAACCAACCCACTATGCCATTGCCTTTGATAAGAAAGCCCCTACCTTCAGGCACCAGCTCTTTGACCAGTATAAAGC
>SDBU01006103.1_pt1 | contig 14247 bp, 19 predicted proteins | sample 2277071 | NCBI WGS metagenome assembly SDBU01 (sample SAMN10397929, study PRJNA504765) | marine sediment metagenome | isolation source: marine sediment core GS08_GC12, 126 cmbsf | place: Arctic Ocean: Gakkel Ridge, Loki's castle | collected 2008
TCTCGGTCGTCTTGTCATGCCCGCTGCTCCTTTCATTCTCCTTAGTTTAGAGCAGCTTTATCACTTATGGCAGTGTCCAGTTTTTCCCAGCCACCTCTGGGGGCAGCCCTGTTGGCCATTCTCCCGCGATTAGATTCGGATGTTAGAGTGGATCGGTAGTGTGGATTGTTTCTAGCAAGTTGAAAGTCGGCTCCCTAACGTACTCGCTGCAGCGGACCCGGCCTGCGCTCGAGAATCCAGTGAAGGTGTTTCAGCCGGGCCGCTGATCTCATGGCTAGTTCGGCGGCCTGACTCCGCCTGCCAATTATCTGCGTAGGATGCCCATTATTGATCGTTTACGACTTGTTCAATCAGCTCGCTCTCGAGATCGATGATGTAACGCAAGACTTGGCATCATCAGGACTGGCCACTCCAATCCTCAGAGTGGCTGACTGCGGCTGTGGGAATGGCTTCAGCACTCTTTCTCTGCTCACCGTATTGAGTGCCAAGCAGGTGCTAGGGATCGACCAGAATTCCGATGCCATTCGTCTAGCGAAGGCTACTCTCGAGTGTCTGCGCTCCTCCGCGCGTTCCATCACTCCCGAGACACATAAGTGCAAGGCGGTTGCCGGGTTCTTTGCGGCACTTTCTCGCGATCCAGTGATTTCCTTCCACGTAGGGGACATCCTCACCGGGGAAGACTTGCCCAACAACCAGGACCTTGTCTACTGCAGAAAGGTTCTCTCCCCAATCCACGAGGGGGAATTTAACAATCCGATCGATGGCCCCAATGCTGTCCAAGTCGCAATGGAGAATCTTTCCCTCACAATCAAGCCGACTGGCCATCTCTTGCTGGTCGAGAAAGACGCCATTGACTTCCAACCCTTTCTTGAGAAGGCCTCCCTGAATATTGTGAGGACGGCACACTATGAGCGCGGTGATATCGGCACAAAGGGAAGGATCGACCTGTACAAGGCGCGGTATGTCGCATATCTCTGCGCGAAAGACTAAGGCCGCTGCAGCGGACCCTGCCAGTGTGCGAGAATCCACTGATAACAGAATTGCCGGGCCGCTGATCTCAAAGCAGTTGTGCTCGATTCTGGCTTCCTGAGCGGGGGATCTGACGTAAGCTCATTTGAGCATTTTGTTTGCGAAAAATGTGCGCAGGAATGGTCTCCCCGAGGTATGCCAGTAATTACCGAAATCAGTATTTCCGGAAATAGTTATTGCTCTCTCCTGGTTTCCCGCCTACGGAGTTCTGCGCAGCATTGAAGGCCAATATAACCGTCGATAAGCTGGGGAGCGGAGGGGATCCGGAGGACCAACCAGGGTTTTCCCCTTCTCCTTCTTCATTCTGAATAAGTTCAGATAGATGTTAGACTGTGGCGGGGCTTTACAAGTACAAATAACCCACCATCAACTAGGAGCCCCCGGCCTGCCCCCCTCAGGTCGGGGGCGATTGCTGTGATTCTCTCCTATTTGTGCGCAGGTTTTGGAGATATCACGAAAAGACACCTGGATATTTAACGCCACAGACCGTTCCTGCGAGTGATTTCCTCGGGACGGGCCTGGCTCTTTTCATATTGTATCATCTAGCCTTGGGAACTTCTGCCCTTTGGAATTGGTAACGTAATTTCAAACAGTCAGGTTAGGTAAAGCTGAGCTGGGAAAATAGGATTTGATATCCCGCCTGTATTCGCCTGGCCGTCTCTCTTTGTCATGGGAAACCAGATGTTCACTTGTTGAGACCGGGTCTTCGCCAGAGAACAATACGGTTAGCTGCCAATAGCCTGTAAGTACTTGCGCGAAATGGCCCCGCCCTCTAACAAAGGGGCGGGAACCATCCATTATCGATATTGCTGCTCCTGCAGGGAGATCAGTTGATCGCCATAGAGTGCTCTTTGTATGGGTAGATGTGAGAGTACCCAGATTTGTAGAAGTCGTGGTTCCCCATCGACCACCCAACTCTTGTGCCACCGCAATAGTGCTTTACCTGAGCAGAAGCATCGAAGAATTCGTAGTCGTCGTATTCAACCTCGCCCCCATACTGCGTCTGAGACGTAATATCACCGTTGCATGTCTCCCGGACAGTCCACCACGATTCTCCAATCACATTAATGTCGATCGATCCTCGGGTTAGTCATCCTGCTACGCACATTGGCACCCCAGGTCGATGGGGATGAATTGTCCACTCCTTTTGCTCTGCAAGCACTCGAACCGGCATAAGACTGGCAGGATTCTGAGATAGTTGGCAAGGGTGAGGCTCCTGCATCGGTGACAACCACGGTCGCTATCAGAGCCGCCGACAGCAGGAGAGCCAGAAGACGCGTTTTCATTGGTGGACCTCCCGCAGTAGTGAGAGAACATCGGGCGGCGGAGAGTCAACCCTCCCGGCCGCGAGGATGGTGACGAGGCTTATTCTGACCTCGTTGCCGCTTTCTGTCCGGTAGATGGTCTCATAGGAAACCAGCGCGCCGCTATCACGGTCGAGTACCGCACGCTTCATTATCCGCTCAACCTTGTCCGCAATACCTGCTAGGCTGACAGGAGACACGAAGACCTCGTGGGTGGTCACCTCCAAGGCCGGCTTGCCAGAGAACACGATCTCCCTCGCATCGAAGCTTGTGATTCGGTCAGTCCCAATCGAACCTAGGTCCAAACTTAGGCCTTGGTCCAGATTCGGTTTGAACAACTCTGAGGGCGAAGTGAAATCATAGGTCAAGTTAGTCCACGCGTAGTTCTCGTAGACGCTATTCTGGATCGCATTACTGCGCATGTCGAGCATGCGAGAAATCCCCGAAACCACGAAACCGTTGCTGTCCAAGAGGTACCAAGATTCGGAGATATAGTCTTCAGGGACAGGCTTTCCATCCGGAAGCACCCCGAGCTCCATGTTGTCCTGAAGGACTTGCGCTTTTACATAGAGCCATCCGGGGGAGCTGAGCAAAGATCCCTTCCACTGACCGATCTGAGTGACAATCTCACCTGCAATCTCGCTTGAGCTTTCTTGGCCCGCGGGTTCTGCAATATCTGTCGATCTCAAAATAACCTGGGGGGTATTTGGAGGGTCGTCATCTCCATTCGCTCCTCCCTCCACAAATATATTGAGGGCGAACAGGAGGACTGAGCCGATGAGAAGGATAGCGGCTATTAGCGTCATTGCCTTCGGTTTCATTTAATCTTCCTCCCTTTGCGTAGGTGGCTAGTATCAAGACTCCTACTTGGATATGCAAAAACATTCTTTTGCCAAATTAATCTTAGCACTTTCCGACAAGAATCCATGGTGTCAACACGGTGGCAGCTTTGACACCCATGGTTGTTAGCGTCTACGTCACTTGTGAGAAGTGCTTTCCATAGGGTCGGATAGTACATATCCTCGATCTCGAACAGAGTGAATATACCGAGGGTGTCTGGGGTTTGGTTCTATCTTTTGTCGAAGGCGCTTGATACAACTTTTAACTTGATCGACGGTTCCTCCCATATCAGGCGAAGTTCGCCAGACGTTAGCTAAGAGCTCAGTGGAACTAACTGGCTCAGGCCGTCTCCGGGCAAGATACGCTAGAACCTTAAACTCCAAGGCTTACGAATAAACGGCTATGTTTTTTTATTCAGGAGAGGATAGCTCAAGCCGTGGTTGGATATATTCATCAAGAGTCTGGGCAAGAGGGACATCAAATATTGTTCCATTTCCCTCGTCGTGGTGTACAAACCATTCTGAATAGAACCCCAAATACCCCGGATCAATTTCTTCAGATCCGTTAAGCTCCGTAACGCTCCGTCGTAACGCGTCCTCATTAATGGCGAAACCTAGGGGAGAAACTATTGTGCAGTCATCATTGAAACATATGCCTTCGACCACAACAAAGACAGCAGTGAGGGATTTGCCTAGATACTCTGAATCTAGAAGCTTGATGATCAGGAGCGTTGAGTCAGGCTCGTGCGGACGGGTTTTATATGCCCAGCGCTGTCCTTCCTCGAATTCGGGTGATGCACTGAATGTTGAGCACGCCGTGATGATTAGGACAAGTGTGAAAGCAAAAAGAAGGCGCCGCATGGTTCATACTCCTCTCGCTTAACCGATCATCTTTTATAGGATCTCAGAATCATTTGCTAGGCTTTGTATTCGTTCAGGACATAATGGGCTTTTTGCTCCAGAATTGATCTGGCGATCTCTTTTTGCGTACCTATAGCATCAATTGCTACGATAAAGCCACGGATATCCAGGAGTTTCAGCAGTTCTGGGATTGCTGTAATTTCGTTGCTTTTGTAGTCAATTTTCCTCTGTCCTATCACCAGTTCATTTTTACTGGCCCAGGCACTTACCAGGTGGAGGGGTTTCTCCTGTGGGACTAATGACCTGCAGCAAGCTGCGGGTCATTTTACTACAACTGCTCTGGTCGTCGATGAGTAGGACACACTGCCGCGGATCCCTTCATGGGGGAGGATTTTTCCCTAAATAAACTCACGGCTCGTAGCAAGTGGTCGCACATACGGACCAACAGCTACCCGGAGTATGATAGAGAGGTGTGTAATATGCACCCGTCACCGTCCCGGTTGCATAGAGTTTCCAATAGTACACATTTACATTGCACCAATCCCACCAGCCGGTTTCCTCGTTATAGCACCAATAACAGGTGCCCTTTCGACAAAAAGTAATTATTGGAATTCCCTCGCAAGGAAAAAGGCGCGGATCCTCATTAGGTTGGGCACACACCGGATCCTGAGCAGGCACAACTGAGAAAGCTATGTATACCACGGCAAGCACAAGTAAGCCACCAACGAGAATGGATATTCCTTTCCGAAGAGTCATCATCCTCCTCCTATATCTAATCACGATAGTGCGTATCATCTCAGATCGACCCAATAGTCACTCCTTTCCAAGTTTTCCTCCCTTTACGTAGGTGGCTAGTATCAAGATTCCTGCGTGGATATGCAAAAACATTATTTTGCCAAGTTAATCTTGGCACTTTCCGACAAGAATCCATGGTGTCATCTCGGTGTCACTTTTAACACCCACAGGCAATGGTGTGTGTCTCACCTGTGCTGCACACTATCCATGGGGTCGGAAAGCACATATCCTCGGCCCCGTACAGTCCGAAGATACCGAGTGTGTCTGGGGCTTGGTTCAATCTTTTGTCGGAGACGCTTAATGCAGCTTTTTACCTGATCGACAGTCCCGCCCTCATCAATTGAAGTCCGCCATACCGCTTCAAGAAGTTGCACAGAACTTGCCGGCTCAGGGTGTTTCCGGGCAAGATACACCAAAACTCTAAACTCCAATGGTGCTAGTTGGATGCCCCTGCCCCATCGAGCTACTTCCTGTGTTTCCAGGTCAATAGTCAAACCACCAAGGCGAATTACCGTCTCGCCCGCGTTCATCATCAATAGTTTCTTAATGCGCTCTACAATGAATGGGGCGTAATCCAACACTCCCTTCGCTGCGTTACGGACCGCACGACAAAGAACATTCGATTCAACATTCGGAGGGTGGAGAGCTCTGAACCCCGCGGCAAGAGCAGCTTCTAGCACTCTGCCTTCCTCGCCCTTTGTCAGAGCGACAACCCTTATATCAGGCAACAAAGCGCGCAGAAGGACCCAGCTCTTCATTCCCTTCATTGGTTGATGGTCGATGTTGATTATGAGAACATCAGGGGTAGAAAATGGTGACGTTCCTGCCTTGAGAGCCTCAATAAAGTCACTCCCGGTTCCTGTTACCTTGAAGCCGGTTTCTCTTTCTAGGGATGTGACGATTCCCTTCAGCCTGAGCGGATCAGGTTCTGCCACCAGCACACGTATTATCCCCATCTTGCCCTTGCCCTCCGCCCACCAGCCCCACATCACCAACACAAACACCCGACATCTAGGGAAGTCGGGTGTGGGTAAGAGAGTAGGTTGTTCGCTCCCCCTTCGCTATGGATGTCAAATGGCTACTACTTAGACACCTTCGGCAATTCAAGTGTACGACAGCCTAGGCTACCTATCAATTGAGGAATTGCTCCTGATTCCGTAATCTCGTTCCCTGCCCAGCCTGAGCATACAGAATGTGGATTCGGTTGATTTCTAAGATACCTGAAAGAGAAGGTATTTATTGAGGTGTCGCATTTACTTGTTTTGGGGTTGTTGTCCCAGTTTGCTTAGCTCGATTGCCTCCTTGCCACTTGTTTCAGGTTTGCCTGTATTCATCAGCGCCTTGTACTTCGGCGTCGTAATTGTTTTTGGCAATTATACCCTTTCGTCACGTATTGGTGTAGAATTGGAGGACAACGAACAAAGGGTGTGCCTCCATGCGCTGATTGCGTTAATTGGAGGTACTTCAGTGCGTAATCAGCTGATGGAGGTGGCGTTATGGAAATACAGACTGGGGTACTTGCCGTGTTGGCTTTAGTTGCTTTTGTTGCGTTTGCTTTAGCTATCTTAGGGAGTATTCCCAAGTGGAATATTTGGATGAAGTCTTGGCAGAGAATAGCCCTCGTGATAATTGGTTTGCTGGCTCTTTACATCTTATTAATAGGTTTGGAATTGCTTCCTAACCCGCTTCAAAAAGAACCAGAAGCAACCCCAGAAACTACGACATCTACAGAAACACCTTTCTCGGAGGACTTACCAATACCCCGAAGGGCTGTCCAAGTATTAGATGAGTACTACCAGCTAATAAATAACGCTGCCAACAAACTAGACCTAGGAGAAGCTTGGCATTACCTCTCCCCAGGATTTCAGTGTTCAAGTAGTAATTGCGATGAAGATGAATATAAAAAATTCTGGTGGTCGGTAACCGTCGAATACGAACTATATGATTGTGAAGTCAATGAATCCGATGTTCATTTGACTTATTACAACAGGAATGATGGTACACCTACCGGTGAGACGAAATTCCTTCGCTATACATTAGAAGAGGGGATGAACGAAAACTGGTTCATAGTGAATGGTGAGGTAATCGAAGGGTCAAACTGTGAGCCTTATACGACAGGTGAATGAACAAGGTGAATACCGTGGCATCACGTATTGATATAGAATGGAGGTATGGATGAAAAAGAATATTGGAAATATATTCGCAAAAGAACGTGGGGAAAAGTGAAAGCGTTCTACGGATTCAATAAGAATACAAGAAGCGATATTATTTGGGGCATATTAGGACTAGTAGTTGTTTATGGTCTTGACATTATTGTTCGTGGTATTTCTGATGCTCGGGAAGAAATTTGGACATTCGTAATTTATCTACTGTTGGTTGGTTATGTTGTCTTTTGTGGGCGATATTTAAGATTATCAAGGACTGAACCGGTATTATTTCATCAAGAAAAACAGGCTGCAATCAACGATCTAGAAGATAAACTGGAAGCCAAATATAATGAGACCGATATTCTTGTTGAAGAAAAAATATACGATAGAACAGTAAATGATCAATGGGTGGGTTTAAAAGTAAGCAATAGAGAAAACGAGGGGATAAACCAGTTTAATATTGCTTTGCAAAGCGTAATAAACGAGGATGGCGAAGGCTGCCTGACGGCTCCCATTATGATTGATTGGAGCGCGGTTAATCCACCATCTCTTGATTATAAATTACCAAGAGAAGATACAAAGTACTTTGACGTTGCATTTACGAGGGCTGTTGACTATCAGGTCACTTTTGTTTTGCTACAAGGCGGTCACAGATTTAATGTTGGGAAAGGAATTTATAAACTTAGATTCAAGCTAGGGGGAGAAATTAACAAGCACGACATCAAGCCTCAGAATTATTCGGGCATATTGGAATATCGTGGGGGTCTAGATTTAGAAATTAGGGATATAAAACATGAGCGAGATGAAAAGTAAAGGGAATGGCAAAGACAATAAAAAAGGCCCTCCCCTCACCAGAGAAGGCTTTCTAAAGACGCTTCAGAAGGTCACGAAGCCTTTATCAAAGCCGACCTCCGAAGAAAAGTCAAAAACATCGGAGTAGTGTCTTTGCGATGGTTGTAGCGGAAGGTATATTCGTCAAGGTAGTTCTGTAAATACTTTGGTGAACAGTGATGATAAACACCCTTGATGCCATTCTTGACCAACGACCAGAAGCCATCAATGGTATTCGTGTGGACGTTGCCCATCACATAGATATTGTGAGAGTGAAGGATTCTTTCGTGGCCGTAGCCCATATAGCGAAGGGGATTGTAGATAGCGTATTCATCAGTGTAGATTTGCGCACCCTTCTTTACTTCGTGTTTGATGATGGGAAGAACAGCCTTGCTCTTGGTGTTGGGAACTGCTCTGGCTTCGATGGTTCCGTTGCTTCGATCTGCAATTCCAATGACCGCGGTCTTGTTTGCTGCTCCGCGTCCACGCTTGCCCTTGCGCCGACCGCCAAAGTACGCTTCGTCAATCTCGACTTCGCCATCCATCGGGTCAAGGTCTTCATCAAGCATCATGCGGATCTGTTTGCACATTCTCCAAGCCGTCTTGTAGGTAACGCCCGTCTCGCGCTCGATCTGCTTGGCGGAAATCCCGCCGCGGGTCTGAGCCATAAGATAGATGGTGTAGAACCAGGTCATGAGAGAGGTTCGAGACTTGTGAAAGATCGTTCCAGCAGTGGGTGAAATCTGATGACCGCAATGCTCACAACCATAAACCTTACGAGACTTGATGCGGTAGTACTTGGCTTCCCTCTTGCATCCCGCGCACTCGATGACTTCGGGATAGCGTCTGTGCCTGAGCCAGTCAAGGCAGGCTTCATCTGTCGGGAAGTCATTTTGAAAGTCTTTGATCGTGTACTTATCCATCGTTCACCTCTAAAGAAATTATACCATTTGTTCTACGTGTTGTCGAGGTATAATTACCTTGTTTTTTTAGTATCAGGTTTCTTGTTTCTCTCCTTTGACAAGAAGCTGGGAAGGGTTCCGAGTCAAAGAGTTGAAGAAGTATTGCAAGATATGAATGAAGTTCAAGAAAGATCTGTCCGGTCCGAGGAGACGATCAAAGCTGAAGTCCCAGCCTCGGCTTTAGGGTAAGCGATATCAGCCGCTTGTGGATCCCACCTCAGGCCAGGAGATTTTCTGCGTCAAGGGGGATTTACGAAGACGATACAGCGGTGCTCTCGGGACAGGCTTTAACGCGCTCTTTGCCTGCCCAACTTTCTGCGCGAGCAAAAGGATTGCATCTGCCTCGAGAGACCCCTTTTCTTTCATCCTGCCTAGCCTATCATGGATATTAGCGTCTGTGTCCTTTGTCATTCCACCCTCCCTAGGCGGTGGGCTGTCTAGATCTCCCCCACCCTGCCTCGTGCAGCAATATCATCAGTACTGTTCCCGTAACGATTCCTAATATCATTCCTTCTATCGCTCGTTCTACAATGACTCGGACCGTCAATACTGCGCCTATATCAAGGACGTAGCCCCTAACCCAACTTCCCGCAAGAACGCCCAACCCTATACCCCCCCATGTGCCCACAACCCACAGGAGACCCTCTTTCTTGCCGTGTCCATTAAGTATGTGGCGAAGGACCAGCCATTGTGCCGCCCCAAGGGCATAGCCGCCGAAAATCACATGCGTTGGGAAAGGAGAAAAAAACATGGTGGAACCTTCAGGCAAAAATACATCACCCCGCGCCTGGAAGGAAATCCAAGATATCGCTGTGCCAACAGCCAGTCCCAAAGGGGCTGCTAGGCCGGTTCCAATAAGCGTGGCCCATATCCAACCATCGATCCTCTCTGCTGCCACGCGGCGCAATAACAGCCATTGACCAAATCCGGTGATTAATCCGATTAATAAACCATTCGCAGCGAGGATAAACATAATTCCAGGGATTTCAGTAATAGACCTTATCTCGTTGACCTTTGATCCAAGTATGCCAGTGGCCCATCCCGCGGTGGTCACTAATAACCACCCTAACCAAAGTACGGACATCGTTGGAATCATTTCTGGTTCTCTCATATTGTCTTCCTTAAAGCACAGATCTCAATACGTGTTGCAACGCGCAACGCCCCAAATATCTACGCATCAGAATTAAAGGGCAAGACCCGAGTAATTCGTGGCTTGCCCTTTTTCCTGCCTGCGAATTTGTGTTATGAACAGGAATTAGCAGTTAGTAGTAACTCCCTCCAAAGCAGTTCCATCTATGATCCGTGTGGAAAGAAGGGCCTACATAAAACCATTTATATTGAGGCCATAAATTCAACCTCCCGTCCGATCTTGTGGACGCATCATACTCCCAAGTCCCCCAACCGGGGTCTGGCGTAGGCCCACTGACATTGTCCCAATAATAGCCGAAATACGCCCAAGTGGTATTGTACCCTGTGATGAGTTTCCACTTCTTGTATCCGGGCGGATTCTCGCCTTTCTCAGCCTGCGTGTAGTTCGTTAAAGTGCCTACGTGCCTGTCCAACCAATTATAGGCTCTTATGCTACAGATATACCAAGCTGTAGATCTTGTCTCGCCGACGCCAAGCTTCGCTCCCTGTCCTTGAGGTCCTGCCTGATAGAGTTCAAAGTAACATAGATCTTCTGGCTTGGAATCCTCGTCGCAGCTATCAAGGCGCTGGACATCTACCAAGACAGCGTCTTCGGGAATTCCGTCACCTGTGTTTGGCACAAGTGGCGGATCGCCTCCTTGAGCTAGTGCTAACCCCACTGGTACTAGAGCCATCAAAGCAACCAGCAATAGAGCAAAAAATAGTCTCCTATGCATCTCACACCTCCCGTGTCTAGCGAGCTAACGGATAGCCCCTTGATCTGGCTAAGCTTAATAGTAATGCCGCTCGAACAGAATAGATGGTGTCAACACGGTGTCAACTTTGACACCGTAGTGAACCGGGAACTTAACTACCTATTAGAGACACTTTCAAGAGGGTCGGATAGCACATATCCTCGGCCCCGTACAGTCCGAAGATACCGAGTATGTCTGGGGTTTGGTTCAATCTTTTGTCGAAGGCGCTTGATACAGCTCTTAACTTGATCGACGGTCCCTCCCCTATCGGGTGAAGTTCGCCAGACGTTTTCTAAGAGCTCGGTGGAACTAACTGGCTCGGGCCGTCTCCGGGCAAGATACACCAAAACTCTAACCTCCAATGGCGCTAGTTGGATAATCCTGCCCCATCGAGTTACTTCCTGTGTTTCCAAGTCAACAGTCAAACCACCAAGGCAAATTACCGTCTCGCCCGCGTTCATCATTAATAGTCTCTTAATACGCGCTACAATGAACGGGGCGTAATCCAACACTCCGTTCGCTGCGTTCTGGACCGCACGACAAAGAACATTCGGTTCAACATTCGGAGGGTGGAGAGCAATGAACCCCACAGCGAGAGCAACTTCTAGCATGCTATCCTCCTCGCCCTTTGTCAGAGCGACAACCCTTGCATCAGGCAACAAGGAGCGCAGAAGGGCCCAACTCTTCATTCCCTTCATTGGGCGATGGTCGATGTTGATGACGAGAACATCGGGGGAAGAAAAAGGTTGCGAGTCTGCCTTGAGAACCTCAACAAAGTCGCTCCCGGTTCCTGTTACCTTGAAGCCGGTTTCTCGTGTTAGGGAGGTGACGATACCCTTCAGCCTGAGTGGATCAGGTTCTACCACCAGCACATTTATTATCCCCATCTTGCCCTGGCCCTCCGCTCACCAACCCCACATCACCAACGCAAACACCCGCTTCGCCTCGGATGTTACGGGGTCGCTAATAATTCGCCTTCGGCGATTCAAGGATACGACAGCTTAGACCACCAACCAATTGATAAATTGGTGCCGATTCTTTGATTTTTCTCGTTTCTAAGACCGGCTCAACAGAAAATGAGTCTTTTTGCCGTTTGTTATGCCTCGCCATCTTCGTTCCTTATATTACTCTCCCTCGCTTTTTTAATCTGGTCGGTAAAGCTACGGGTTCTCGCTTGTTCGCGTCCGAAATTCAGTTCATTGGTCAGGCGTGGGCTGCTTGGACGATCAAGCTGGATTTCCGCCATCCTAAAGGCAGACTTGAGCCAGCAAAAGTTCCGCCCGGTCTCGTGCATATCCTTCCCTAGATCTTCAAACGTGTAAAGACAGGAATTCACTCGCGATCGCTAACTGTCACGACGGTTGAATAGAACCCGGAACGCGGACATTCCGCACCACAAATGCCCCCTACCTCAAACGAAAGAGGCATTTAGAAGAGGTGTATTCCGGAATACGCCCTAAAAATCCAAACGCCTAATCAACGCGTAAACCAGTTCAACTTTGCTATAGTCAAACTATATAACTCGGCTTTTTTCGCCCCCTCAGCGATTTAGAAAAGGGAATACTTCCTGGAATGGGGCATGGATTTTTGACTAGTACGTCAAGCGGGAAATGTGGGTAAAAGATGGTCATCACAGTCGCAAGTATGAAGGGCGGCGTAGGTAAGACAACCATAGCTACTATGATGGCGCGCTATATCTCCGATAAGCGAGGCTCGACCGTTGTCGTTATCGATCTGGATCCCCAAAGAGGGGCAACCATCATCCTCTTAGGCACCAGGAAAGGCGCATCAATATCGCCCCCAACGATTTACGACATCCTGCAGTCCGAGTTGGCGAATATGCCCTCCGCGGAGATCTTCGCACAGGCGATGCGAAAATCACCCTACAGCGACAATATCTTTGTGGTGCCGGCCAATGGGGATCTGGCCAGAATCCTGGAGGAGGACACACCGCCCGATCTGTTGCGGTACGCGCTCGATGAAAGCCCTCTGTCCAAGGATGTCACTGTCATTGTGGATACCGGGTCAGGGCACAAACTGTGCGAGATGAGCGTGGCTGCCTCTGATGTCGTTTTCATCCCTCTGACCCTCAGTCAGCAGTCCGGGATCCCCACCATGAACACCATGCGGGTAGCGCTGGAGCATGGCACAAAGATCGGGGGCATCATCCCCCTAATGATCGGAGAGGCCAACTGGGAGAAGGATCAGCTCGAGGGATGGAGGCGAATGCTAATCGAGTCCGAGGCGCTCCGAGAAATGAATGTGGACGTGCTGCAGGGAATGCCGTACTCGAGGCTTGTGATCAGGGGGAGATGGCGTTGGGGGAAAATCCCCAGGAATGTGCTGCCCGCCCTGGACGAGATCTATCAAAAGCTCTTTGGAAAGGACTCGTCAGGAGCGGATGTGTTCTTATATGAGACGAGTGCGACAGAAGAAGTGGTGGTAGAAGAGAAGGTGACTTGAACATGGGTCCGGGTAGCGCAACTTTAGAAGTTGACAAGGCAGACTTCGTCGATGTCAGTGGGTTTGAGGTCGCAGATATCAAGAGAGGCGGGGGGCGAGGCAGAAAACGAACCCGTGGACGACTGGAACGTTCGTCCATCAAGGTGCCCCTGGAGTGGATCGTCAAGGCAAGCCCCACACAGTCCAGAGTGGAGAACTTCAATACCGAGAAGTACAGAGAGGACAATGAACTCCTGGAGAGCATCGCGGCAAATGGGGTGCTCGAACCGATCATGCTCAAGCGTTCCTCTGATCTTGGCGAGGATACGGAGTATCAAGTCGTGTTTGGACAGCGCCGGCTGGCCGCGGCCCGAAAGGCCGGATTAAGCGATATTCCAGCCATCATCGCCAGAGATGAGGACGATGTTGATCTGCTCACACTGGTCGAAAATGTCGGAAGGAGAGAGCTAACGGGATTTGAAAGGGCGCTCTCGATTGTGGAGCTGAAGAAAAGAGGCACGGGAAGTTCGGCCAGGGAGCTGGCAAAAAAGACCGGGCTTCACTATACCCATGTCGCAGACCTTATCAGGGCCTATTCAGAATCACCGCCGGCTCTCAGAGGGCTATTTGCAACAGGGGTCAGCGCACGCGCCATTGTAGAACTTCAGCCCGTCTTTGCGGGTTTTCCTGAAGAAAAACAGGCTAGGCTGGCAGAGAGGCTGGAGGGCATCACCAAAAGGAAGGCCATGTGGATCAGCAAGATGGTCGAGGAAGGAACCCTTCCGCTGGTTGCCGCTAATTCTGTCATGGCAGCCGCCAAGGAGAAGAAGGCGTCAGCCAAAAAACAAGAGGCCGGTATTCCCGATCCAGAGAACGATTCGGAATTCAGGCGGATTGCGGGCTTTACGGGTGCGAAATTGGACGATGTCAAAAAGTTAGCCAAAGAGGCGAGGGCGAAGAAGGCAAGCCTGGACGCGCTCAAGTTCGCCTGTGCTTATCGTGGCAATGGGGGACGGGCCAACAACCTCATCTCCCTCGCGATCCAAGCCTCACATAACAAGCGCATCTCCGGGATCCTTAAACGCCAACTTATTCTGAGAGAACAGGCGCAGCGCCTGATGGACAACCTCGACCAGAGAGAGCAGTACGACTTT
>SDBU01006104.1_pt1 | contig 14247 bp, 15 predicted proteins | sample 2277071 | NCBI WGS metagenome assembly SDBU01 (sample SAMN10397929, study PRJNA504765) | marine sediment metagenome | isolation source: marine sediment core GS08_GC12, 126 cmbsf | place: Arctic Ocean: Gakkel Ridge, Loki's castle | collected 2008
GGCCTGGGTGACATCCATTCCCCCATATTCCCGGCGCCAACGATAATAGGTCTGTTCGCTTACTTCCAGGGCTTTGCAGGCTTGCCCCACAGTTTTCCCCTGGCTGAGATAAACCTCAGCTTCACGCAAATTGGTGATGATCTGCTCCGGTGTATATCGTATGCGCTTTACCATCTCTTCTGCCTCCTGTATGTACTAATCCTAACACTACTTCTGGATCAGTTTTTGGGGGGCACGTCAATGCTAAACCAAGTATTACATTAGATATTTATGGCCATTTACTTATTTCTGGGCAAAACGAGGTAGCAAAAAAGATTGAAAAATTGGTGTCATGATATGTTTCATCTATATTGTTCTATAATAATTACATGTAATTATCAGATGATTTGATCTGAATATTGTCATTGTTCAGGGCACTATGTCTGATAACTTTAAGCAAGGCGACATGTATAAAGGAGATATCATGGTAAATATTCTTGAATATACAATCTCAGACGCTGCTACCTTCTGGTCTGCAATCGAAGCTCTGGCAACTTTAGGTGCACTTATATTCCTCTTAAAAGAATTACCAAAGATAAAAAGAGAGATTACAACCCACAAGGTAGAAGGAGTAAAGTTTGCGAGAAAAGTACTACAATCCAAGGAATTTGTATCTGCTTTCAAAGTAATAAAGAAAGTTTGGAAAAGTGGGGGAGACAAGTATCCAACAGGAATAGACGGATATATTGTTAATGCATTTGGCGATTTAGATATGGTTGCCACGCTTGTTGAAGCGAATTATATTGATAAAGCTATGCTTTTCTATGAGTTTGGTCATGATCTTTTTTTGCTTGAGCGTTTTATTACTAGATTCGAGCATTTTGAGGACACACTAATCCCCGGTATACGGGCAACTTATCCAAAGGCATACGAATTGCTCAAATCCGCAACGGAGTACTCCCGAAAAAGACGGAGTGAGATCTCTCAACGTCATGAAGAATATCTAGATAGAAATTAGTATTAAATTACAGCTATGGGGGTTATGTTCCTAAGAATAGCACCAGAATTGAATAGATTTATAAAAAAACCACCTGAAAAAGGTGGTTTTTTCTCTGTGAGCGTGGAGGGGCTCGAACCCCCAACCAATGGCTTAAAAGGCCACTGCTAAATGATAGATCCATCGAGAGGTTGGGATTTTAGAGGGAAATAAGGGGGAAAATAGTGTCTATTGAGTATATTATGTATATTGTTTCTATCCCATATGCACGGAAAAGAGTTTTTTGTTAGATTACGAACCTGCCCAGAAGAGGCGGATAAGATGGATAGACTTTTATCAATATAGATAACAATCTAAAACCTAATATATAATAGATATAAGCAGATAACAGGCAAAAATGCGCGTTATCAATTGGTTAGGCATATGGGGGGGGAGCTGCAATTTCATATCAACAAACCGACGACGGCAAGGCATGGATATTCATTAAGGGAGTCGCGATGAACAGACGACCGAAATCAAGTCTAAAGATGATTATTTCTTCTCTTGCATTACTTATTTGCACAATTATGCTATCCGGCTGCGGAGGGGAATCACCTGACGATGTTGTTGAATTTCAGGAGCGGGCATCCGGTGTTCCTGAATCTCAGGAGCTGGCAACAGATGTTCCTGAATCACAGGAGCTGGCATCCGACGTGGTTGAATTTCAGGAGCTGGTATCCATGCAGGGTGAAACCAGCATCGAGTTGATTGAGAAAGCGGTCGCAGAAGGAAAAATTACCTACGAAACATCACTCCTTTATAAAATGTATGCAGTATTTGGTGATGACAATCTTCCTGAAGATTACAGAAGTGCTAAAAAATTCAGAAACTCTGATGAGGTTATCACAGAAGTAAAATCAATGATGGGGACGCTTAGCGAAGAGACGCAAGATGAACTAGCACCCTTTTTTAGAAGACCCAATGATCCGGAAAGTTATTTTAATATCAAGTATCGTAATACAAAGAAGGATGATCAGGTTTTCCTGATATCCAATGCCAACCCTCAGAGGCCCGAAAATGTTGTATCCGAATCGATTGAATCGGCGAATGGTTTGGTGAAAATTTGGTATCCCGGTATTACCACAAAAGTTCAGGCTTATAATGGTGTGGGCACTATTGATGTGAGTGCGGATACCGCAAAAAAAATGGCGGAAAGGTTAAAGAAAGCGATCGATGATGATGACATCATGGAACGCTTTTACGATCTGCTTCAAAGAAACATCGTCAAGGACGGAACACGAGGGGGGGATGATAAGCTGGATGTGTATGTGGTTCCACAAGGTGGCGATTTAGGTATTACATACTGTGAAGGAAACCTACCCTGCAGCACCTATATTCTCATTAATACGAATATCGGTCTAAGCCGTAATAACATTTTAATTACTACTCTCGCTCACGAAATCTTCCATTCTTTCCAATATGCCTACAAGTATGACGATAAGGGTGATAACTGGTGGGGCGAAGCCACAGCCGTATGGTCCGAAGATTTTATCTATCCGGGGCTCAATACTGAACAATCTTGGCTCAAGGGATTCATCCACCACCCTCAAACGGAGCTTTTCAGCGAGACGAATCCCACTAACCATCATTATGGTGCCTATATATTCGCCTATTATCTATCTGAAAGCACATCACAAGATAGTTTTATGAAAGCAACCTGGGAAGGCTGTGAAACGCAAAATTGTTTAAAGGCGATAGATGCAGCTATCGATGAAGGGTTTAAAAAACAATGGAAGGAATTTACATTGTGGAATTACAACAAGGATCCTGTTAAATACTATGGAGATGTCGGTAGCTTTCCCGAAATAACATCCGAAGATGGCAGCAATACAGAGCAAACCATGATCATTGGGGATGAAGAGCAGCCTGTTGATATCAATGAACTCAAGCCGCTCTCCGCATTCTTGAATAAGGCCATCAACATTGCTGATAAAGATAAGATCAGAAAACTTACCTTTAAAGACATCGATACTTTCACCGGACTGAACGAAAATGCTTCCATCAAAGCAATTATTTATTACGAAAACGGAAATATGGAAGTGGAAGATTGGACGGATAAGCAAGAGAGATCTTTCTGCATCGAGAACCCGGATGAAGATTTTAAACACATCATGTTTATTTTCAGTAATGCCGATATGAAAGATAATATTTCTGCCAGCAGTATTAACGTCGTCGGGAAAGACAACTGCTATCACATCGACCAGGAAGACGATCGCACCGCCGTTATTCATTTCTATACAGCGATTATGGGCGCAACCATTGAAACCAACTCATACGGGGAACCGGAAGAAAATGCAGAAGAAGGTCAAAAGTATGCTTATTTGACCAAATGGAAAGTGCTCAATCACTTTGAACTGATAAAAGATGCGTTCAGTGCTGATTGCACGGGGGGAGGTTCTTTCAATATCGGTCCAGGATGGACCACGCGAAGTGCTGCCTACCTGGTCTTTGACCTTGGCCCGGAAGGGCTCAATGAAGATGGCACGTTTAGCATTGATCTTCATTATGGTCTTCCTCATCCAAAAGGCAACTATGAAGTCATTCCCGACCATGATATTCAGTGTGCCAATGCCTTTTTCAGCGGCTCCATGATGGATTTAAGTGCTTACACGGGTGTGATAGAGGGGATGTACACTGGGCGTATCTATGACATGACCGAAAATGGTGCCAAGATTGAAGTCACCAACTGCTGTTTGCTCCATAGTTGCACCGAACAATCCGGAGCTCCTTTCCAAGACATTTCAGAACCGGTGATTTTGGAGATAAAGCATCCAATGAAATAGAGCTCCTTTCTTTGAGCTTCGCTTATATTCTCTATAGGTAGAACGTCATGTTCCGAATCAATCTTGAGCTATCGCGATACCAACTCGAATTGAAATGATGGATTACCTAACTTTCATCATCCTCCGTAGCTGTCATTCCTTCTAATCGAAGGCGAGGTCGGTCCACTCTCCACAGGATGCTTCACGAAGCTCAAAGCCGTTAGGATATAGTAACAAAGAAGATTATTTGGGGGAATTCTAGTAATTATTAACCGATTCCTATAAAAAATAAAATGCGTTATGCACGGATTATGCACGGAAAAATAATATTTAAGAAAAAAATCCCTCAAATTCTGAGGGATTTCTCTCGATGAGCGTGGTAGGAATCGAACTAGCAAACTAAACCAATGGCTTAAAAGGCCACTGCTAGATGATTCTTCCATCGAGAGAGCCATAACTGAGCTAAAACAAATAGACTATCATCCAACATCAACATCTGATCTTCTATCAGACGCCAGCATAAATATTTACTAATTTTCCTCCATTCAGAGGACAAATCTAAGCAATTTTTAGCTATATCGCCAACAAATCTCTTCTTTCTGATCTATTTTCCTTTTAATTGCACCGAGATTGCACCAGGAAACATGTTTTAGGATTTAAATTCATCGCACTCCCTTATAATAGATATAAGCAGATATCAGGTAAACATGCCAGATTATTTCTTCAAATCAGGAAAGATTGCCCACACAAACAGGATAGGTGAATTGAAACATTATGATATTAATTTTTGTAGATGAGACGAGTGATTCTAAATACAAAGATTATTTTGGATTGTGTTGTACTGCCATTAATCACACATTCTATCCTCAAATAAAACAGGAATGTCACCAAATATTACACGAAGGCGAATGGGATTTTGATGTCGAGTTTAAGGGATCATATCTGTTTTCTGCATCTAAAGGATGCATTGAAATTGATATTGACAAACGAATAGAATTAGCAGAAAAAATCCTTGATCTTACAACGGCAGAAAAGAATTCCAGAATGAAGTTATCATATTTTCGTAATGAATCATCTAATCATAAAGAGGATTATCTACGATATCTTCCAATCCTTGTTAAGGACATCTTAGGGAAATACAGATTCAGTCGAAAACAAGGAAAGAATCAGGTATCAGTTTTTTGTGATTATCGTCAAGACATATCTGTTCAAGAAATTCGAGACGCTATTCTTCCAGTAATAACAGAAAGAAAATATGTCCTTGTCGAAGATATTGTCCAAGTTGATTCAAATTGCGAAACTGTCGGGATATTGTTCTCAGATATTATTGGATATTTAATGGCGAGAGTGGAAACAATATCTAGGGATATTGAAATATTTGAAGGCCTATCCCAAGAGAAAATAATGAAACATGGAAAACTAAAAAAACTAATGTCTTCTTGGTATCTTGTTGACAGGATTAAAAAGATGACAGTCTACGGAATTAAGGAACAACCAAACACCTAATAACCGATGCTCTCGACCCGGTAATGCGGCGGCGCAAGTATAATCAAGCAGTCTGAGGTGGGTGAGTTCTTCCGTTAGCTTGCGCAAAAAGGATTTAATTTATGACAGTAGAAAATATTGTACAAAGTTTAGCCGAATCAACACAAAGAGGTCAAGAACAATACAAATCTCTTGCCCAATCATCTAAAACGAGGTTAGTTTGGTTTGTAGGTATATCAGGATTTGCAATACTAAATGTGGCTAGTGTGTGGGATGAAATTATGATAAACCCCATTGAAGGTATTGATATATTTTGGTTAACTCTACCTTGGTTACTCTCAGTATTCTCGGCTTTAATCACTCATTTTCTTATGGACAAAGCAGATATACACTTCAGTAAATTTATTAATAATAAACTCTCCTTAATCGAACTTCATAAGATCCAGGTGACTAATGGGATTATTGATGAAAAAGAATTCAAATTACTTCTTTATGATAATCATCCTGATCTTGAAATTCTAAAAGATAATGCAGATAATTGGATAAATTGTATAAATATTTTTGAAACAATAACTTTCGGAAGTTTGGTCATTGGTTTCATTTGGGCAATTATCTTTCCACTATTTGGAACATGAATCAAATTATTAATTTCAATAATTTTCTCAGCACCCTGCCCCACACCCATAAAATAGTTATCGCCGGCATCCATGATTTCTGCTTTGAGAATGATCGGGGAGCCTGTGAGGAGATCCTGACCAACTGCATTTACCTCCAGGACCAGGAAGTCCTTATCAATGGAGTCAAGTTCTACAGCAGCCCCTAGCAGCCCTGGTTCTACGACTGGGCTTTCATCTTATAGCGCGGACCCGAGATCCAGGCCAAGTGGGATCTGATCCCAGAGGGGATGGATGTCTTTATTACCCATGGTCCACCTTTCGGAATTGGAGACCTGATAGCGCGCGGTGATCAGCTGTATCAACCCGTGAATCCACCAGTAGTCCATAAATATCCAGTATAGAGTTTATTTCATCTTCGGATGAAACGCCAGAGAATGTGGACCCGGAACTATCAATAATCCATTTCTTGCTACCAAATGAGGTTTTTGTCTGTGTTTTATTCTGGAATGTAAGGGTAGAATACTTGAAAGAATATTTGAATTGTCCTATTTCAGTTTATTTGCCAATGAATCGGAACTAGCCCTACATCGATAGGATTATTTATTAAATACACTCACCCAAAGGATTGACCCATATGAAATTCTGGGTAGGAGTTACTGATAATGATTGGTTTGAGTTTTTATCAGAACTCAAACCAGATGAAGTAAACTTCTGGCGGCCTGGCGGTGGTCATTTGCGAGCCATCAAATATTTAGAACCTTTCTTGTTTAAACTCAAAAGTCCTCACAATCATATTGCCGGGGGAGGTTTTTTTGTTAGGTCTACAGAACTACCTATATCATTAGCCTGGGATGTTTTTGAGGAAAAAAATGGTGCAGCTGATTACGAAACCTTCTTCGATAAGATCACAAATATTCGTGGAGAATATAATCCAAATCCAATTATTGGTAATTTAGTAATCACTCAACCATTCTTCTTTCCAAAAGAAAACTGGATTCCTGTTCCTAAAAATTGGTCCAGAAGCATTCAAGTTGGAAAAACATATGATACAAATGAGGAGATTGGCAAAGAATTGTGGATGCAAGTACAAGACAGGTTAGCCGATATCCCAATACAACAAACTAAAGTTGCAATAGAAGACGGTCCACGCTTTGGCGAAGGATACACAGTTCATCCGAGATTAGGGCAAGGTGGTTTCAGAATAGTGGTCACCGATGCCTACCAGAGACGTTGTGCGATGACTGGAGAAAAAGCGCTGCCAGTACTCCAGGCATCCCATATCAAACCATATGCAAAATCTGGTCCCCATCTGATTGAGAATGGTATATTATTACGCGCTGATCTTCATATACTATTTGATAAAGGGTATCTAACAGTAAATAATGACTATATGATTGAAGCCAGCCAGCGCATGAAAGATGATTTTGACAATGGAAAGGATTATCTTAAGCTTCATGGTCAAAAACTTAATACTATGCCTGATAATATTGATGAACTTCCTTCTCCAGAGTACCTCACCTGGCACCAGGATCATGTCTATCGGTAAAAGAATTCTAACAACTGGAAAACAACCATATGGACGAACTTATAAATGAGATTAAGGAATTCATACAGGCCCGAGATTGGGAACAATTCCATGCACCAAAGAACCTGGCTATGGCATTAAGCGCAGAAGTCGCCGAGATAGTGGAAATCTTTCAATGGAAAGAATCTGACGATATTCTTATCGACAAGGAACAGGAATCGCTCAAACAAGAAATTGGGGATGCTTTGATTTACTTATTGGAATTAGCTGATAAATTTGATATTGATATTATCGCAGCTGCCAGATACAAACTAAAGCTTAACGAAAAGAAGTATCCAGCAGAATTAGTTCGCGGAAAAGCAAATAAGTATACAGATTATGAATGAATTTCAATAACATTCAAAATCCAGTTCGTTCTTAATCGTTTATGATGGAAAACTTGTGTTATGGATAACGAACTAAGAATTCGCCTTCAAGCTTTCAGGTGGCTAAAGGACCAAATCGAAATTCACGGTGACGTCTTGCCTCGGTCATTACTTCAGAAGGGTTTTGAATTTCAAGGTCAAAGGGTTCCACTTGTCTCTCCCCAAGGGATCTTCAAACCAAAGATAATGGACCTTCCCTTAACAATTACCACAACCCCTAACTCTCCCTATAACGACAGATATTCTGAAGATGGTCTATTGATTTATAAATACCGAGGCACAAATCCATCTCATCCTGACAATATAGGCTTGCGAAAAGTGATGATGGAACAGAAACCCTTGATCTACTTTCATGGAGTTGTTCCAGGAAAATACCTCGCGGTTTGGCCTGTCTATATTGTTGGGGATGATCAAGCCGGTTTATCTTTCTCAATTGCTGTTGATGACCCATCCGTCCTGACCTTAAGCGAAGAACCAGTTTCAGCTATTGCCGAAGAACCTGAAGGCAGGAGGGCATATATCACAGCATTAACAAAAACAAGACTACACCAGAGAGGTTTTAGGGAAAGAGTTTTGAAGGCGTATCGTTCGCAATGTTCTTTTTGCCGATTACGTCATGTTGAGTTATTAGATGCAGCTCATATTATTCCTGACCATGAGCCTAACAGCCGGCCGACAGTTGATAACGGTCTTGCTTTATGCAAGCTTCACCATGCAGCATTTGATAGTTTCATACTTGGAATCTCCCCAGATTACGTAATCAGGGTAAGACCAGATATTCTGCAGGAAGCAGACGGCCCCATCCTACTTCATGGGCTGCAGGAATTTGAAGGAAGGGAATTAATCCTGCCAAGAAAAGAATTAGATTATCCGGATAGAGACGCACTTGATTGGAAATACCGACGTTTTCTCGAAGCTGCGTAAATGAAATCCGCCGAACACCCACTCCACCTTACATAAACACCTTATGTGAAAATCATCGCCCTCAGCGACACCCACGGACCGCATTGCTTCCAGCAGATCCCCGGCGGCGACTTTGCCCATCACGGGACGCTGGATGACGTTCGGGAGTTCAACGATTTCCTGGGCTCCCTGCCCCACCCCCACAAGATCGTCATCGCCGGCAACCACGATTTCTGTTTTGAAGACTTTAGAATTAGATAAGTAATTATCAGGAAGTTGACCAGAACTATCTTGGTATCTACATCTACCTCCATATTTGGGGTATATACATCAAATCATTTATATCCATAGATACAAGGTGTAATTTCATAAGATGACTTTTCAGAGATCTACAATCCTGTTAGGATTTGTTAAAGAGGATAAACATGGAGATATAAATGGCAAAATATGGTAGAGGATTAAATCGCGAAATTGTAGCTGCAGTTAATAAAGGAACTGTAGTTGAACCCTTTTCCAGAACGGATGTGAAAAATCTTGTTAGAAAAAAGGGTTGGCTTCCTGCTCCAACAGACAACTATATCAATGTTACCCTCGCGAACGCGTCTAGCAAAACCCACAGTCTTACCTATAAGAAATTTTTCATATCAGAGGGAAAAGGTCTATATAGACTGAGGAACCAATATCGTGGGGAGGATTGGTTATGAATAATAACTTTCAAAGGAAAGGATCTTCCAGCAATACACAAGTTGGAAATGATTTTGAGGATTTAGTTCAAGCATTTTTCATTTCCCAAGGAATTACCGTAAAAAAGAACATTCCCATATTAATCGGGATTAACAAAAACAAAAAATCCCACCGATTTGATCTTGGTAATGAAACTGATAATTTAATCATTGAGTGTAAATCCCACACATGGACAGAATCGGGGAATGTGCCTAGTGCCAAAATAACCACCTGGGATCAAGCTATGTTCTATTTCCTAGCCTGCCCCGAAGGTTATCGTAAGGTTTTTATGGTACTGAGAGATTTTTCTTCCAAAAGGAATGAGACCCTGTGTGAATACTACCTACGAACAAAAGCTCATTTAATTCCTGACGATGTAGAGATTTGGGAATTTGATCAATCAAGTGTAGGCGCTAGTCGAAAAAAGTAAATTACTATATACGAAATTGACTCAAGCTTCCACAGATTTTACTGAACAACAGTAATTCAATTAGAAAGGATAATCAATGAACATTTACGAGTTTGAAAACCAAGTCAAAAAATCGTTTCCTGTTGGGTTATCTGTGGATAATCCAGGCGGAGGAACATCCAAAATTTCTGGCTATACAAAAGATAAAATATCATATATCAGAGGTGCATCAAGAATGTATGTAGCACTCAAAGATCTATATGATGCCTATTCAAATTTCAAGGGGCAGAGAGTAACATCAAGAGAATTAAAGGAATTCGCACCTCATATATTTGATTCTAGCGCCAGACCAGCGGGACACTCTTGTAACTGTACTTTACTATTCCTAATCCTTAATAAGTTAACCCTCTCAAGTAAAATTCAAGGAAGGGGAGTTCGAGGAAACCCTTTTTATGTGAATATTTATGTTTAAGCCCCTGTTCATAAACGGATTTTATAATAAAGGATGCAATATGCCATTAGATATTCTTTCTGTGACATTTGAAAAAGAAGCCATGTCCCATAAGAATGGAAATTTCTCAGTTCCAACAGCTGTATGCGAATTGCTAGGTTTTAAGCCAAACGATCATGCCTATCTCATCATTTCCCATCCAAATGGCGGCCATCTATTTTCAGGTAAATGGCAACTGAAGTCCGGTTATGAAATTTATGGAAAAGAGATGGCTGAAAGAATTAAAGCTGGTCAAAGAATTAGAGTAACAATATCAAGAATATAGGAACGGTCACCTATCCAAATCTTTACACCATAAAAACTATGGTGTCTGAGATTATGCATCTTTCTTAAAGACGCCTTTTATGGCACCAAGCAGTCGTAAACTCGCTCAATCTTGGCCTTATCCCAGGCATCGTAAATTCGTCAAAAGAGTTAGATCAGCAGCAACAAAGTGGTTTGAATCTAAGGGATATGAGGTAAGTAAGAAGTACTCATTTATTTTGTCTGATTGGAATAATTGGCCAAAAAACATTATCCTGCCAGAGGTGTCACAATACATTAAGGAAGCTGCTGAATCACAAAGGCAAGAAGGTCTCAATTTCCCATTACATAAATACATCCATCATGGCTTGAGCAGTCAAGCTATGGTGTTCAACCTTATTGGTCCGATGCTTGTTCAGGAAGATTTTTCCCCATTAAAAAAAGCTCTTGAAAAAAAGGGTGTGACATGGCCGGGAGAAGAAGCTAAGGCTTTGTTCGAGTACGAAGATCGTTCCATTTTTAATGAGGATAGTGGTCAGCCGACATCGATCGATCTTGTAATACTTGATCAAAATTCTACACCAAAGATATTCGTAGAATCCAAGTTTGTAGAACAAGAATTTGGAGGGTGTTCCGTATTTGCTGCTGGAAACTGTGATGGGCGTAATCCGGTCAACGATCTGGATTTGTGTTATTTACACCACATTGGACGCAAGTATTGGGATTTGATGAAAAAGTACCGCATTGATGAGGAAGTAATTGGCCAGGATTCGATTTGTATATTTACTAACTACTATCAATTCTTCAGGGAAATCCTATTTGCTTTTGAGCATGATGGTATTTTTGTCCTATTGTGTGATGAGCGTAGTCCAGTTTTCTATTCAGATGGTCCTAAGGGTCCGCGAGGATTGATGTCATTTTTACTTGGTCTTCTCCCAGAAATCCTTAGAGATAAGGTCGCTCATGTGACAGTTCAAGAGCTAACCTATGAGCTTAAAACATCGAACGTTCATGGATGGGTAAATGAATTTGAGAAGAAGTATGGTTTAGACAAAACAAACTGATAAGTCAATTAAGATCATACTCTACACCAATGATTTGCTCCATTGACCTGTTTGAATATGTCTTCACTATCTCTAACACCAATCTTAGTTACTAAGTCAGTTCTTTTTCCTAGCCGTCTTGCAATTTCTCCATGGACTATCATGAATGGGGAGTTATGGTCATTATAGGTAGCTAAGGCTGCTACGTACAATTTCTGATAAGTGTGTGCAAACTTAAGGATAAAATCATGAGAATCAAACTCGTTAGGTAATCTCCTGACCAGATCTGGATAATATGCTTCAATTTCTTCAAATATGGTTTTCGACACTGCATCCTCCTAATTCCAGTTTTGATTGATATAATCCATGGTTTCTTCAGCGTCCAAAACACGACTAGTTGGTCCAAAACGAGTCCAGAATTCACTTCCTCGATCACCTTTCATATACACTGGTGTGTGGGATTTCTCAACAGATATCTTACAGATTTTTTCCTCACCAATTTTTTCATAAGAAATATCCAATAGAGGAGCGAATTCAGCCCCGATATAATCTGCGATCAAAGTAGTCAACAGCACGCCAAACTTATCAAGCGAACCATTAACAAGCGAGAGGTCTGGAGCCAAACCAAAGATTTGACCTTCGTCTTCAACGCCAATTAATAATATTCCTCCTGATGAATTAAGAAATGCAGCAATTGTTTTCAAAGATTGTTTTCTTAATGATTTGTTCTTTGTATTTTGAACAACATCCCACTGTAATGTGCTCTTGAATTCAAGGGTTGTGCTTTCACCAAGAATAATCAATTCCTCAATTGTCCTCTCCTGCCGTTCCTCCGTCTCTATGATCAAATTGTCCATGAATTCATTGATCTTCATGGACATGATTTCTCTTCTTTTTTCTATAAAATCTGCAAATCTTTCAATTTCCCAAAGGCCTGGAATCATGGGGACAAATTGATCATTTAACGCTTCCGGATATTTCTCTAATACATCTGGAAGATAATCAGCTGGTAGGTCATTAGATACACTTTGATTTGAATCTGCTGTTAGAATCGCTCGGTTGGCAATTTCATTTACTATTTTCTTATGAAGGTGATTGTCACTGTCATAAACATCATCGTATAAACGTGAAGAAGGGAATATATGATGTCGATGGATTGAATAGGAGCCAGTCGAAGGATTAGCTATCGGTACCCCATTAAACCAATCCACAGCATCATTGCTTTTCGCAACAATAATCGCCATTCTGAAAAGAGGATGATTCATTCCTCTCCCTTCAAAATCACTAGCTTTTACAGTCATCCTTCCCCTCTGGTCAATAATTTCATTTCTTAAAGCTTCCCAAGGACTATCTTCTCTAGCGACAATAGAGAGGTCTGATTCCAATCTTTGACTCGTTTGAGATGTATATCTTGCCCAGGTATGGGCTGCATACAGCCAATGAAGCGCGTTTTTCATTGATTGCTGATTTGAAAATTTTCCATCATTTTTTGATAGGTAAGCTACCCAAGGGATCAACACATTGGTTGTATTAAGATCATTTGTATTATTGATAAATGCCTGTTGAGGTAAGATATCTACAAGGTAATCTAAGATTTTTGATAATATTTTCCAACCCTCAATTAATTTATCTTTTTCAACTTTATGAAGGACCTCAAATAAGGCTCGTTGGGTAGTAACTGCATTGAGTGCCCTTGTCATGAATGTAAGATCAAACGAAAACCCAGATTTTTCGAGCTCTACAATTTTCTTCTTAAACTCACGCCGTGCTTTAGACCATTTACCAGTAATATGGGTAAGAGCAAGATCGGCTTCAGACAACTTTGTACCTTGTCGATTTACTCGGTCGAATATATCTATTGCATCTTCCAATTTTGCATGAACGGGTACAGCTTGAATTGTAAGATCCTTATTCTGGATGTTCTTTAAATTATTAAGGTTGTCATAAAACTTTTCAATCAAGCCTACAGTGTCTTCCTCATCATTTGATACTTCTTTTGCAACCTCAACTGGATTTACGCTCTGATCCTGATAACATTCAGTAACTCTCACCCAGACTGGATTCCCTCTCATTTTGGATGCTTGATAATATTGGAAATCACCTGTTTCAATATTAAAATATAGTTCCCTTGGATCTACAGTTATTTCTGTATCACGGTAATAAGGAGGAATCTCCCCGGTTAACAATAAATATAATGTAGTTAATCTCTGTTGCCCATCAAGTATTACAGTGAAGTTTCCTAATTTTTCAGGTAAATCAGATATATTCTTTAATTCTGGAGGTTGATTTGTTTTCCAAAACAGCAAACTCCCAACTGGATAATCCTTTACCAGGGATACCATTAATTGCTTAGCTTGTTCTTTTCTCCAGACATACTCCCTCTGAAACTCTGGCAGGACTAAGTCTTGTTTCCGTATTCCATCTAACAGTTCCTGGATCTTCATTTTTCCCTCCAAGTTCTTTTCAAGAATCCAATTCCATAATCAATCTTAGATTCAACAAGCAAGTGCAACAAAGAGAAGATTAAATGAGTGAGATGGTGTAGGATATTCTCCAAGACCTGCAAGTCAAAGGAGAACAATGACC
>SDBU01006105.1_pt1 | contig 14243 bp, 23 predicted proteins | sample 2277071 | NCBI WGS metagenome assembly SDBU01 (sample SAMN10397929, study PRJNA504765) | marine sediment metagenome | isolation source: marine sediment core GS08_GC12, 126 cmbsf | place: Arctic Ocean: Gakkel Ridge, Loki's castle | collected 2008
TACCCCTTCAAGACACGATCTGAATGCCCCGAGGGTCACGGGAAAATGCAGATTGCCATGACGTATCATAGTTCTGAGCAGACGCTGAGGGAGGCTGAGGGCGCATGATTCAAAATCAAAATCTATATTGGTTCTCTTGGTTTGTATTCTTACTTTCAGCATGCGTAATAATTGCAGGAGGTCTTATACTACTTAAGACGGGCCAAAACCGCGGAGTTTTTATTACTTACGCTGGGTTCGCTGGTCTCGCCCTATCAGGTTTTCTTATGACTATTGCGTATGGTATTCCCTATTCAGGAGGCTGAGGGTTTGAATCAGTCTCCAGCCCCAAAGGCGATAAAGGATGAATGAGTATTGGAAATATCTCAAGCGATTCTGGACGAAACCAACTCTCATACTAATTCATGGACTTATGATATACATAGGACTCATGGCTACTATCTACCCTCAAAATTCAGAAGCTCCACTGATGGTTAGACCTCTCGGGATAATTATTTTGGTTCTATGGATTTTCGGCATTCCTTGGGCATTAATGATGGATAGAAAACCTCGCCCTTCTACGCCCAAGGAGGCTGATTCCCGGGTCGATGGTGAATAAGCTGTTCACGGTTCGCCCCGGCCTCTGGAAACGGATCCGACAGGAGGTATATGAACGGGAGAACGGGGTCTGCCAGAACTGCGGGAACCCCGTCAAGGAGAACCCCGACGACCCCGACTTTTTCCCCGGTACGGATAAGCCCATGTGGACCGTCCACCACCAGGTTTCTCAGAGGGCGCTGGCGGTGATTGTGCGTAAATTATGCGAACACCTCTCAGGACAGCAATATATAGCCGAAGTCCGGAACGTCTACACCCGCCTCGCCACCGATAAGAAGAACCTGGAGTTGAGATGCAATCGAGAGAAATGCCGACAGCACTGAGAGCGTAAGTATCTCAAAAAAGAAAGTCAGAAGGCCGTGCAAGAGTATTGAGCATCAACCGAACTGGGTAATGGGATTCCATTCAGAAGAGATTTATTCCGACGGATGGACAAAGTGGGTGTGTACAAGATGCGGCAGGGTGAGTTACCAGCTGATCATGAAACCGGAGGCTAAGGCGTATTCCAAGGCATAAAAAGTTATCAAAGAAGGGTAAAAAGAAACGTCTTAAGAAGAAGAAGAGAAGACTGAATATCTGAGGCGTGCAAGAGTTCGTCGAAAGGAGAATGTGAATGGGGCGGGTTTTGGGAGAGAAGTGCCCATGCTCCCTGCACCTCTGTTGTAACTCTCCCGGCAGAAACTCTCGCGCGCCCCCTGTTTAATCAGCGAATAGAGACCTTCTTTGAATGTTCGATTTTCGAACATTTTCTATTTATTTTGATTGATTGGGCATAATAATTATATATCCAAATTTATAATTTATAATTAGTAGGTGGATTGGTTGACTTCATCGACCTCTTCTCTGGAATCGGAGGCGCGCTCGCGCGCGTACCTGGACTATATAGATGAGGCTCTTGAGAAGGACGAAAACCTGAAAGCTCTTAAGAAAGATATTGAATATGCCGAAGCCCAGCTCAAAATGTTTAAAGAATTAGTTTTATGGCCGATATTTAATGAACACCCGAAGATCATAGGGCGTTGGCATGATGCCGAGATGAAGGTCATGGAGAACCATCGTGATTTGGTACTTCCAAAAGTACGTGTCCATGCGAAGGCTAAATGTGAATTGACTTGGAGATTGGCAGGGGAGTACAGGGCTACTGAGGCGCACGAGAGCGGTAAGTTTTAAGCGGTGATGCGTCCCCCGTTTAATCCGTTAACAGCGGCCTAAGCCGTTGATTCGGGTAAATATTTAAACGGTGATTCGCTCCATTATATGGTGCGTGAGGGTATTTTGGGCATTGCGGCGGAGATCATACTCTGGTCACAGTTTCATAGCCCGCGTTGTAACCGCATAAAATCAACGCGCCCTCACGCACCCCTGGGGAGGTCTACCCTATGAGGTTGAGAGATATCTGGCCGTGGCTTAAGGCAGAGTACAGGTGGCGAATACTCGGTAAAACGTATGAAGTCAAAATGACTGAGGAATGCCAAGAGCAATTCGATGCATTGCCCGAAGAGGCCCAGGCGAAACTCAGGAAGGCAATGGAACGCATAGCCAGGAACCCGTACAGTGGTTCCAGGCTTGAAATCAATGATAAGGATTATGGGGTTATGGACCTTGACGATTCTTGAGGGATATTTCGCCAAGATAAACGACTACCCGGAAACCGATAACCTGTTCTGCGTCAGTCTAGATTATCCCCATTTTGTGAAGCGGGATAAAATGTACCATGCCTACGTTCTAGCCCCCACCCCCTGGTTACTGAAGCGATACAAAGATGGGGAGATGAATTGGAAACGATATGGGGAATGCTACCTCGATCATCTCAAGTATAACTCGCTTGCTGGATTGGAAATCGACGGCATCCTAGAGAGATCGGCTAAGGGAGAAACCATTCGACTGATGTGCTATGAGAAGGCCGAGGATAGGCACTGCCACAGGTTCCTGCTGTATGATATACTGAACCAAATGGAGGAATTCGATGTTTCTAGATAATATGACAACGGACGAGGAACCCGCGGAGTATCGAGTGATTGCACGGAGTTTGGCACGGAAACTTAAACGCGAAAGAGTGAGGAATGCCCATCTACATCAACTATTACGAGAGCGGAACTTTCACCTCAAGAGACTCTACGGAGTCGTCGTAAAACTCAGAAAAACCCAATGTCCGGAAAAGAAGGAGAAAAAGTAAATTGAGCAAAAGAGTTAAGGAGCGCCTCAGGAGGATGAAAGTCCTTGAGAAGACGGATCACGAGGACCGGGTCGAGCTTGATAGGAAGATCGAGGAGAAGACCGGAAAGCCCTGTGACGAGGGAGTTGACGAACTATCAGACGAAGATATCCTCGACCTTCTGATGCTGATATGGAAGAAGAGGAAGAAGAAGGTCGTGGAGGAATACGTGGTTTGACCTTTACTTTCAGGGAGAGAAAGTAAAATGAGGCTCTGCATGCCCCATTGGAACCATCTCAAGGCTAACACACCTGAAAACACATGGATCCTCGGAAACACCCTTATAATGAAGAAGGTCCTGGACAAGCTGGGTTCAGAAGTCTATAACATGCAGAGCGAAATAGGCGACGGCTGCCCTGTCTGCTTCATAGGAGAAGAGATACTTGAGGAAACAATTCAGGAGATAAACCCCATGGGAACCAAATGGAGGCTAAACCAATGACCCGTTTTTACTATGAGGAAAAATGGTATGATCTTGATGAGGTTCTAAGGAAAGCCAACATGTGGGATCAATACGGTATTTATGACAACGATACGAAAGAATTGATTCTAGTCAAAGACCTGATCAAGGCATATCTGGCACTTGAAGCCGTCCGAGAGTTCATTCTCGGTAGACGGGAGGATATAGAGAAGGATATGGAGGATCTGGGGATGTTGCTGCCGGTTCTCGAATACTTCCTGGAGGCTGAGAACTGATATCGCTAACACTGGAGGACCATCAAAACATCGACAAGTGGATCGCAGCTACGAGCATGATGATTGAAGGAAAACTAAGAACGAATTGGACGAAATCCGAGAGGAAGACATTCGAGAAGCTAGACAAAATGAAACGGGAGGCTGAGGCGTCATATCGATAAGAGTCGGGTTGAAATCCACCAAAATCATGCTAACCGATGTAGGCAAGAAATGGTTCATAGAGCATCATTATCCCCAGGGCATCGTCTACGAATACGATCCTGATGGGATCTTTGATCTCAAATCTATGGGCGCAGACTTTGTGGAAGTTATCTGTCCTCTGCATATTCCGTATAGATTCCCCATCTATGTTGAAGAGGAAATCACGTTCAACATGGCAGACAAAGAGCCCGTGGACGAATGAGCGCGCATGCATATGCGACGATAATGGGTTCCGAGCATTGGGAAACATACGTGGTGAAGATTGTAGAGCTTCACGGCGAGGTTCCAATCGTCACCGTAAAATGCGGTGTCTACTTCGTAACTGGATTCATTCGGGGATTCCAATATGGAATCGTAACAAAGAGCGATCAGGTTCTCCCAATGGTCTTCGCCCGCACCCATTGGTGGAGTGAAGAACTCCCGATTCTGGAGGCTAGACACGAGGATCCAGGGGTTATCAATAAATGCAAGGTTCACTATCAACTGGCGTTCATCCACGGATTCAAACACGGAAAAGAGGCGGTGGAGTTCCACCTCTAAGGATGCCTGAGAACATCATACCGAGATTCCCATTAATGGGAATCAAAACGAATCCGGGGCGGCCTCCCTACACACATAAACGAGCCCCAATGATAGAAGTTAGCCTTAAATAATCGTAATCATGAGCTAGACATGGGTTGTGAATAATGCGACAAAGTGGAACCGCCAGTTATATATTTGACAGTTCGAAAATAGGGTTTGCGACTATTTTTAAACCCTACCAGGATATCGCAATGAAGTTCCTCTGGAAGATAGGAACCGAGGGAGTAACTAGCGGGAGGGCATGGATAGAAACCAACAAGGTCCTCCTGAAGAGGGGGGAATCCATATCTCGGGCCTCTATCATATTCTTCTTACAGGATATGGTCGATGCTGGATTCCTAGAATATACTATGGCAACAGGGAAGGGCGGACACCACAGAATCTACGTCCCCATATATACTGAGACCGAGTTCAAAGAGCAAATCTCGAAGCGAATCATGGAGAAGCTCCTAGAATCATTCCCCGATGAGGCCTACAGCGCCATGATAAAACTCATAAGCGATAAGGGGAATACCGTGGTGCCCGAAGAGCGAGGGCATCCAGGCCCACAAACATAACCCGCATTCTCATCTACTTATGGCGTATAAGAGAACGGATCCCACAGCTAACGGCATCACAGCATTTGCGAGGCTTATTATCTGTGGCCCGACTCCCACCGAAGCCTTAGCAGACGAAGGTGCAAGAGTAATCAAATCTAGGACAGCCCCCTGGAACTCCGCAACGTATGGATATGATCCATCGACGATAGGTGCAGTAAACGTCCCAGTATAGCTTCCATCTGCATTCGTAGAGGCTGTCCCTATCAGTGTTCCCGACATATCATCTAGGAGGCGTATTGATTGGGATCCCGGGGACCGAGCATCTGATCGAGTTAGATTACCCGACCATGTCACTATCTCTGAAGGCTCTGCGGGGTTGGGTGTAAGGGATAGACTTAGGGAGGTCGCGATGGTGACTATAAGCTCTATGGTCTGGGGTCCTCTGGAATTTATGACTGAGCCTGAATATCCTGTCTGCGCGTAGATGGTCAGGTCTCTATTCGGCATACTGAACGAGAGGTTTATAGTTCCCGTTTCTCCGGCTGCCATGCTGAAAGTTTGATTAGCGAGAATGTTCCCGCCATCATCAATGATTCTAGCGAAATTGCCTAGCCCATCTCCCCCGTTGTTTCTGTAAGAAATGCTAGCGGCTAGACTAGAGCCTGCGGTCTTGGGGCTCGAAGGCCAGCCCACACTCGTTATGACAGGTATCGGAGTTTCAGGTTCGGGAGGAGGTGGCGGAGGGGGTGGGGGTGGAGGTGGCGGAGGGGCTACATATAACGCGATGGTTTTCCAGGACGAATAGGAGTTTCCGACTTCCGCTTTATATGTTACATCGTGGTTGGGCATGCTGAAGGAAAGAGTTACTGTACCGGTTTCTCCGGCTGCGGCACTGAATGTTGCGGAGGCGCGAACGGCTCCACCATCTTGTCTTAGCCTGAAGGTTATATTCCCGTCTGTGCCGTCGTTTCTATAATGAATGCCGGTGGTTAAAGCAGACCCTTGTGCTTTAGGACTCGAAGGCCAGCTGACGCCCGTGAGTTTGGGGAGTGGAGCCATTTATTTCACGACCTTAAGTAGAATTGCGCCAACTGCTAAGGCTAGCACAACCATGCTGAATATCTCCTGTGGGCCAACCCCTACCGAAGCCTGAGCAGACGAGGGAGACAAGATAAGATTACCGAGGGCAGCCCCCTGGAACTCTGCAACGTAAGGATATGATCCGGATATCTCTGGAGCGGTAAACGTCCCGCTGTAGTTACCCTCTGTGTCAGTCGTAACCGTTCCCATCAGGGTTCCCGACATATCGTCAATGAGGCGTATTGATTGGGATCCTGGAGACTGCGCATCTGCTCTTGTCAAACGCCCTGACCATATGACATTTTCCAAAGGTCTTGCGGGGTTCGGATTGAGAGCAAGGGTTAGGGATGTCGCGATAGTGATCAGGACTTCTATAAAGTGGGGTCCCCGGGCATCCAGGACTACGCCCGCATATCCTATCTGTGCGAAAATAGTTACGTCGTTTCCCGGCATGTTGAAGGATAGATTAACGAATCCCGTCTCCCCTGCAATCACGCTGAAGGTGAAAGTGACGAGCACCGCTCCAGTATCGTCCATGATTCTCCCAAAAATAGATCCGTCGCCCCCAGTATTCTGGAACGATAACTGAGTCAGACAGGGAGCGCCCTGGGTTTTAGGACTGGTAGGCCATACAACCCCGGTTATCAAGGGCTGGGGGATGGACTCTACTATCAGAGTCTGAACGGATGAACTGGAAGGAAAAAGCTGATACTGCGTCAAAGTAATCTCCTCATTGGATGTCTAGGAGCTTCCTGAATCAACTGGATTATCACTCCGGTTCTGAGATATATTTGGTCTCTAAGGGAATATAATTGTTTCAGTGTGTAATTTCCCTGGATGCAGAGATCTACATCGCTTAGAGGGACATCTCGTCCAGTAGCCATGCTCCCTACTAGCCATGCTCCGGTTACGCCATAGTTGAAGACTTGACTTAGGAAAAGGTTCAGCGCCCGTGTTCTTTCCTCGCGGGTTCGAGGGGTGCGGTGCTTTGGGAGCATCCTCAATCGATTTTGTATATGAGACACTATTATAAATTAACGTACGCGCATCCCCAGACCGTTCGAGGCTCGAACGGACAAACATAAATACTTAACACCACTTTAATACAATGGTTGGCATAATATGGTTAGGAGTGGTTCCAGTGAGTAGAACTGAGTGGATAGAGCTTCCCTACCCCATAAAGATGGGAAGCCAGGGCAGGTTGACAATCCCCTACGAGGTGAGAACCTCCATGGAGCTTACGCATGGATCCAAAGTTTATATCGCTCTCATAACGGAAAAAGACTACGAGGCAAGTAGAAGGAGCGGCTGATGCGTAAATTTCGTTGTCCATTCTGCGAATACGAACATACGTTCGCCCCTAAAGGCAAATCAAAGTATAAGAAGAGAGTAGTAGGATTCACCTGTCCAAAGTGTGGCAAGAAGGCAACGGAAAAGGATCTCCGGAAAGCTAAGGGAAAAGGACCCAAGCCTCCCGGAGAGAGAAGGAAACGCAAGAAACGCGTAGATAAGCAACCACATATTGTCCCAGTAATTAACCCAACCCCTCGAATTGCTGAACCCGATTATACGGAATGGAGACGAAAAGATCAGAACTATAGACCCCCTTTCGAGAGGGCATCCCCCGCGGCAAATCGTTATTGGAAGCCCCATCCCACTGACAGAACTTTGGGGTCAGCCATTCTTTCGATGAGTGATATTGAACCCGAAGATATAGCAAATGTTATAGAAATTGAAACGGAGCCGGTGGAAGAAATGAAGAGAGAAACAAAAGTAGATGAAATCGAGCGAGCCACTGAAGCAATGGAGGAGGCGAGGAAAAAGCTTCAGGGGGTGGTAATTAACCTTTCCAATATCGAGAAGAATCTGACTGCCAAGATCGAGGCCAGCACGGATAAACTGGATCGGAGCATCGCCATCATCACAACCCTACTTTCGCACCTGGAAAAGCTCACGGAGGAAGACGTTCGAAAGAGGATACCGGCACGCTAAGATTGTTCTTTGTGTGTTGGCTTTCTTGTGTTCGCGCGCGCGAAAGAGAGTTAATTAAACTATTCTCTCTCAAGGTAGACATAGTCGCCCACAGCCGAGCATGATATCTCAAGCTCTCTTCTCTTGATCCTCTTGTCCAGTAATCCCTTGATGTAGCTGCCTCTTTTCCCGTGTACACTGATCTCAACGAGTTTGTTAGATCCTTCCAGGAACATGTCGATTATCGGATCATACCGGCTTCTTTGTTGCTTTGGCTCTCTTACTCTTCTCTCGGTAACCGTTTTCATGCGGAACTCGATTTTACCCTTATCTCTTACCATATTCTATCAATCGTAATTTATTGTCATTACTTATAAGGTTAACTTAAAAGTACCAGTATGAAATCTATTTAATTTAAATTGTTTTCTCAAGGTATAAATATTCGTTAACCACAGACACCTTAATCTCATCATCAAGACCCCGAGCCGAGATTATCTTTCCCATCCTATATCTCATATATACTGCGGATCTTTTCTCCACCACTATCTCGACCAGTTCATCTCCTCTATCAATGAACATATCCAGAATACTCTCGTACTCGCTCAGGGAATAAAACGTTCTTCGCGTAAGATTCTTGTAAAACATCTTCCACTTCTCCCACCTTTCCGTCTCGGTGGAGTAAAGCGGCTGATACCTGAATATAGATTCATCCAGGGTAACTCTTTTCACATAATCCCATGAGTTAGACCCCACAGATATGTAGAAAACATTCCCATATTCTCCCCGAGCAAGCACAGATAACGGCATAAAGAAAAATTCATAGTTATCGAGTTTTTCATAGCCCTCGAATCCCTTCAAGTAACCCCTCAGATGCATAGTCTCAGCACGGGTGAGACAGCGAACTTCCTTTAGATATGTTATGGTCCCAAACGCGTCAAGCCGTATGATCCCCGTATCGACCACTCGGACATATGTAGGTGCGGGTCTGGGAATTGCCCGCACGGGCTGCTCCAGCGACAAGATTCCCAGGGCTGAGGGGATTCCCCCTACTTCAGATTCATACCTAATTGAGACAATAGGGCTCTTATGTTCCTCCCTGGTCCTCTTTATCTTCTTAGGTTTGGCTACACGTGGTCTTCGAGGCACACGTACTTTTAACTCTGGCGCTCCTGATTTCCTAAGAACTTCCTCATGACGGCCCTCATCGAAGATCTTAGTTAGGATATAGTAGCTTTCTCCCCGCCTATACCTCTGGACGATGTCCGCGCCATTCATGTATGATAGAATCGTGTATGCTTTTCCGTCAGTTATTCCGAGGACTTTGGATGCCGTTTCTATTGTCAGACCAACATCGTTTTCCTTCATGTATTTTTGGAGGAGAGGGACTCCTTGAACGAGTGAGATAGCCTGTGTCAAATCAAAGGCTCCATAAAGTGGTATAGAGTGGTGGATTATTAACTTTTTCTCTAACCCAAAACCCCCATTTATTCAACTAACTTTGACATTATATGTTTTTCCGTGAGAAAAACTTATCAACAAAACACCAATTAATGGTGATTAGGGAAATTAATGGTAAAAAATACATCAGAAGCCTCCAGGACGATAACCATTGAGATAATCGTACCTAAACTTCTCTATAACTTTATAATGGGATACTGTAAGATGGCAGGCCTCGAACCGGACGAGTTCATGTTCGCCGCACTAATGTACTCGATGGATAAACTAATAGAAGAAAGAAATGAAGTATTTTTGAGCTATGTCCGTTAAGCCTTAGTCTTCTTGACGTGCTCTTTGAGCACGGTCATGCAGTAATCAGTGAGGTCTACGCCCTCCTTCTCTGCAAGGCGCTTTAGCTTGTTGTAATCCCTAGATGTCTGCCCGAAGCTCATCCGAACTATAAGGAGACCCTTAGGCGCTCCACGCTTCTCTTTGATCGCCGCTATCCTATCGATCTTGTCCTTGAAGGCATCAAAGCCTCCCGTCGCTGCTTCCAGGGCGAGGGCTTTCTCCTCCGCGGGGGATAGATTCATCCGAGCGACCTTGAGGGCATAGGTGAAGGGTACAGCTTGCGCCTTGACCTGCTCCTGCATCTCGATAGTTAGATCGGTCATTCTCAGCCACTCGCTCAAAGTGGACTTAGCTTTTCCTATCCTCTTGGCATACTGGCTCAGGCTTATGTCCCCCTTGGAGAGGCGCATCTTGATCCATCGGCCCAGCGTGACCGGATCCACGTTTCTGCGGAACACGTTCTCGCTGATGCTCGCGTCCATTGCCTCCACGTCGCTCGCTTCCCTTACGATGCAGTCAAGTTCTGTGTATCCAAGCTGTTGTGCGCTGAGGAATCGACGCCGACCAACGTCCACATGGAATAATTTTCCGACGGGTCGAACGATTATGGGCTCTAGGATACCGAGGGCCTCAATATTCTTGACAAATTCTTCGTCTTCTTCGTCTCCGAAAGGTTCGTTTGCTCTGATATTCAGGTCGCTTATCCGTATCGACCCGATGGGGATTGTCTCCATTTTCATACTATAAACACCACTCATCACCATTCAACACGGAATACTATATAAGTTTTATTGAATTATGTCCATGGATTATAATATTGTTTAATTGTAACTAAACGATGCCCCATTGAATGTTCGAGCCTCGAACGATAAGTATCGGAGCTTTTTTAAATTAATAGTTTATAGATATATAGAGAGAGATTTAAAATATGAGTAGTTGGTGCCCGTTTTCGGTGCGGACCCACGTCAGGGATCAACTGATAGAACTAAAGGCTGAACTCGATAAAAATAGCTACTCAGATGTAATCGAGTTCCTCGTGGAATTTTACCGGAAGGAGAGTGGGAAAAACGAGTAGCGACAAGTGCCCCAAGCTCCGGAACTGCGAGATACCATGCAGCGAGAAAACCTACCGCTCTATATGCCTTGATGAATGGCAGGGATGCCCCCTGAACGCCTGGAAGAAACCCCGGATTTGGCAACGGGAGATAAACCCATGATGGAGTCCATTACCACATCAACGACCTGCCGTATATGCGGAAGGCCCCTGTTCAACCCGAGAAGCGTCGCAAGAGGATTTGGTCCAGTTTGCTGGGCCAAAATGAGCCTAGAGGATCAAATGAACGAGGCGGTGAGAACCGGCATAATCCAGTATTGGTCGAGAAAACTGAATGAGGCAAAATAAATGTGCCGAGTTCTCATCCCGGTAAAAGATACAGTTTCCGGCATAGAAACCACGATCCTCCTTGAGAGGGTAACATTCACTGACAACGAGAAAATCGTCTGGCCTAGGAAGAGCGAGCACATAGTATTTCACCAGATCGGAGGCTTCTATGAAACGATTGAGGACTTTAACAAAGAATGGGAAACCGCAGAGGACCCAATCAAAAATGTCGTTCTCTGCCCCAAGTGTAGAGAACCCATCACATACTCCACCCCCAATCTCGAAGAACTCGTAAACTTCATCTGCATAGAATACGACGACGCACGCAAACTCAGCGACGCCCTGATCGATCTCCTAAGGAATGCGTGATGAAATGAGTGTAAGAAAATATGGAATCATAGTCAGCATCCCCATCGACAAGATAGACGATAGTCCATTCCAAGTAAGAATGGAATACGGAGAAATAACCAAACTAGCGGCTAACATAAAAAAACTGGGGCTACTAGCTCCAATCTTAGTAAGGCCAATCGACAAGCGTTACGAGGTAGTTCATGGGCATAGACGCTTAAAGGCATACAAACATCTTACACGGAAATACATTCCTGGAATAATCAAAGAATTCACAGATAAACAGGCCCTTATCATTCATGGCTCCGAGAACATACAACGCGAAGAATTCAGCCCAATAGAAACAGCTAGGTATTACAAGCAATGCAGGACATACTTCAGCGTCAAAGAGATTGCCAAACGAATGGAAAAAAGTGAATCTCATGTCAAAGAGCATCTATATCTGGTCAACTTACCGGAGGATATACAAGCCGATATTCATAGCAAAAAACTTTCAGTGAGGAAAGCCCGTGAACTCGCAAGACTAGCTATATCGACCGACGTCACCGCGGTGACGTCGGATAAAGGATTGAAAATGGGGTCCACGCCTGCGACGCCTACCACAAAATATTTCGACCAGATTCGGGTCCTTTCAAAGGAAAGTTCAAAGGCAGAAGGTCTCAAAGATGCGAAAGCAGTTTCCATTGCCGCTAATCTAGTCAAAAAAGGTATCAAAGTCGAGAAAGCCGTTGAGGTAGCAAAGAAGGATTATGCTACACGGAAGTCAAAAGAGAGAGTGAACTCCAAGGCCCCTTCCGCCACTGAAGTAACAAAAACTTTAATAGGGAAACTAAAAGGTGAAAATGAACTCAATAAAGAGATTCTCGCCCAATATCCTAAGCTTGTCCAAAAAATGGTTGCAGAAGGCAAGCTAGGATGTCCTCACTGCGGTGATGGTACCCTAGTATGGGAATGCTGCGGGAGTAAAATTGATGAATAGAGAGAGCCGCCTCATCATTTATACGAACGATGCCATCCTCCTAGCAATATCTAGGTTTCCCCTATACATCATTGGATGGGATATACTCTCACACTCCCGACAGGGTACTTGGATCATGAAAGAAAATGAACACTACAGACTTTCATCCAAAATAACTCATGTAGTAAAAACAAATCGCAAATCTAAAAGCATACTTCCAATCGATGAGAAGCTTTACATTATGCCCCCAGGATTCACACCTAAAATTGGCAAGTTATTTTGTATGGGAGATGAGGGCCGGGTTCTTGAATTCACGAGAATAACGCTCCACCCTAATTTTGTATTGGATGAAAGCCATCTTGACGTAATAGCGCGAATCTCGAATATATGGGATATTGGATATTCCTTAATTAGCGCGCTGATAGAGGAACGCCCGAGTGCTGAAGGATTTCGTCCTAGAAGTAAGACTAACAGCATTCTCCTATTAGAAAAGGTCAACCATGTAGAAGCAGGAGCAAAAAACACGGATATACTCTGGGATATCTGGAACCAGATAATCCAAGGGGGAAACAATTATGCCAGGACACCTATATGTGAGGTTGTATATAGGACTCAGGTAAAAAAAACCCAATGGGAATATAGCTTAAACATCCAAAGGCCAACGAAGGACTTTCCTAAGTAACCTACCATTCATTACCAGAAAGTATCGTTCTATAGAATCCCAGATAGTTATCAGCCATAATTTCCCTGCTGAACGACTCTGCCCTAGCCCTGCAAGCCTCCGGACTGATCTCATCTATACGCCCCACAGCCGCCACCATACCCTCAACGGTATCGACGATAAACCCGGAAACCCCCTCCTCCACCACCTCCGGTATAGCCCCATCCCTCAAGGCCACAACACCCTTACCACACGCCATAGCCTCACACGCAACCAAACCAAAGGGCTCCCCCATCCTACTAGGGAAAAGTAGACACTTGGCATTCTGCATCAGTTTCATTTTCAGTTCATGAGACGCATCCTCATGCATCTCTGCCCCCGGATACTCCGCAACCATTTCCCTGATCGAAATAAGATAGCTATCATCATCGACGAACGTACCCCCCACGAGATCTATTCCCAACCCCAGACTCTTAGCAACCCCAATCGCTACATGCGGCTGCTTGAACTTGCTGAATCTCCCCACATAGAGCAGCCGCTCCCCCGTCTCCGATTTAAACGGATACCGACCTAGATCAATCCCGTTGTAAACCCGTTTCGCACTAAACCCCTGAGATACATACATACGGACCATAAAATCAGAGATAGCAACCAGATTCAACCTGTCGATGCCTGGAGGTTTAGAACGCCAGTTAAGACCCCCATGGTGGGTGTGAATGATCTTCAACTCCGGGTTCGCAAGTTTAACCCTGTAGGGGTACCCTAACCAGGTATGATCATGGATTATGTCAAAGTCACTCAGTTGGTCTTTATAGATCTCGTATGCTTTCTTCTCCTCGGCGAGCCAGTCAACTTGTGCCTTCATTACCGGGGGTCCGAATTCTACAACTTTGCACCCGGGGACCTTTGAGCCGTCGGCTGCGAATATCGTGACCTCGTGGCCCTTCTCTGCGAGGGCTTCCGCGAGATCCGCTATGATCTGTTCACTGCCTCCATATGTGTCGGGTGGGACTCTTAGGAAGGGTGGGGCGATGAGAGCGACTTTCAGGTTCCTCTCTACTTTAACGATAACCGTGGGCGTCGCTGTAACTATCAGCGTATGATCGGAGTACATGTCAAATTTCTTGTTAAACCTCGCCTTCTTAGGCTTGAATCCTGTCTCCACTAACAGCTGCTTCAATGAATCGTAATCATATATCGTCTCGTGGTCCGGGGTGAGTATCCTC
>SDBU01006106.1_pt1 | contig 14243 bp, 12 predicted proteins | sample 2277071 | NCBI WGS metagenome assembly SDBU01 (sample SAMN10397929, study PRJNA504765) | marine sediment metagenome | isolation source: marine sediment core GS08_GC12, 126 cmbsf | place: Arctic Ocean: Gakkel Ridge, Loki's castle | collected 2008
GTGAGAAGACTTCTTTGGGTAGCTTTGGGTTTCTTCTTAGCCATAGTCCTTGTGGCTATCGGTATCAGTGCAAGATTCACTTTATCAAACATAACCGCTAACCCCTATGGGTTTATTGAAGACTTCTTTAGCCAGTGGTCACCTGCTCTAAGTGCCGCTGGCGCAATTATTGTAGCAATAATGGCGCTCTGGGCAATATACGAAAGCCGCCGTGCTCAAGAAAGAGAAAAGGAACAAGCTTTATGTGCGCTCCATGATGAGATTTATTCCAACTCGAGGGTAGTTGCTGCCACAGTTTTTGGAATTTCAGTGGAAGAAGCATTAGCAAAAGAAGGCGGGACTAAGAAGGCGGATATGGACATGCCTTATCAACTAATCGAAACTTCTGCATTTGACGCTATGAAAAATGCGGGGCAACTTAATTGGCTAGTGGACACAAGAGAGAATATTGTCGACTTCTATAGTCTTATTAAGCAGTAAAACCAACATGGCGCTTACAAAACCGAGCACGGTGAGGTGCTGTTAGACCTACATTCGGAATTGGAGAAAGTAATCGGAGACCTCGAAGCAAAATTCAAGTTCTTACCACGCTATATAAAGGTGAAGGGAGAAGTATCAGAGGATAGTGATTCAAAGAGCCAACAGAATTACAAAGAGAGTGTGCATAATGTTCAAGAGCAAAGAATGAATTTGTTACAGCAATTCGTTGGGAAGTATTCGTTGCTAGCTTTTGCCGTGTTTGCTGTATTGCCGATTGGTATTTTGCTGTATTTAGCTATTTCATTTGCTTCACATTCAATCATAAATTCATTACTGGCTCTAGGCCTCTTCTTTGATAGCTTGGCAGCAGGAGTGGCTTTATATGTCGCACTATTAGGTGCTACACGTGGATGGTATATTTTAGCAATAGAGTTCTTCATCTTAGGGATATTCTTTAAGTTGTTTGGTCTTCTCTGATTAAACTTAAAGCGATACATTATCATTGACACCCCTACTACGGAGGGATAGAATCAAAACAACTATGGATAGGCGAAAAGCTATTGAATTATTAAAACAAAAAAGTAAAGAAGCAGTATATGTAGCATCACTATCTTATCCCAATAATGAATATCTCCCGTGGCGAAGAAATATTGAGGATATATTAGAAGTAACTTTTGGAGTTTCCTCTACAGAGTATAAGAGAGTTGCAGATTCAAAAGTTGATATTATAACTAAAGGTAATCCTACTCATGATGCAATACAAGGGGGCTACAAGGAGGCTATTCATAGAATTCAGCAGGAAGTTAATTCAATTATCCAAAAATATGAGATATTTGAAGTTGAAGAAGAGGCAACAGAAAAAACGGAGAAAAGAAACACGGCCAAACTGCCTATCCAATTATTTGATGCAATGCAATTTCACCCAAAAGTAGTCGGAGCAAGCAGAGCTTTGTTTAATGATGAGTATTATGCCCAAGCCATTTTTGAGGCATTCAAAGCTGTTGAGAATTTCGTTCAGGACAAATCAGGATTAACACTATATGGTACAAATCTCATGGAAACAGTATTTAATGAAGAAAATCCAATTATCAAAGTACCAGAAGCTGGTCACTACTACAAAGATGTGCAAAAAGGATTCAAGAATCTTTTTATTGGAGCTTCGCAAGGCATCAGGAATCCCAAAGCCCACAAGGAAATAATCCAGAAAGACCCATATATTACTCTTCAATATTTAGGATTTTTCAGTTTCTTACTGAAGAGGATTGATTACTGGGATACGAGTATCTCATAAATATCAAAATTTTATTACGTCTTAATCATCTGTTCTTCGTTGATACCCACTACTGCGAGGGAGATTTGCTTTCCTGATATTTTGCTCCAGCCAAGCAACCCATAAAGAATCCAACTATAATGAGAAACAATGACCACTCAAACTGTCTATTAAGCATATAGCCAGCTAAAACAGCACCCCCTTATGAAGGATTTCCGAGTTTAACCACTCGTTGTAGGTATTGACGTATACAGGTGCTTCTGGAATCCAATAAAAGTATCGCGGGCATTTTGTACATCACCTAGTATCTTGGGCAATATTTTGCATCAGGCTGTGGACCACTTATATTTGCCATAAAACTCTCCTCTAGCTAACTCACCATTCCTTAATCGTCACTTCTGTCGCACGTTCATATCTATCAAGCCACGGCCATTGGCTGATACAGGTACTTTTGGAATCCGCTAAATACCTTGCCAATCTCCTCCGGCTCACCAAGATCGTCCACAGCATCGGCAATGGAGTTGTGATATTTCAGGCGGAGCAGTGGCGTCAGCTTTTCTAGGTCGAGTTCATCCACCCCGACGCTCACATAATGAGACAGCACGAAGTCAAGGAAGACCTGCTGCTTCGTGTTGAAGTGGGTGCTGATTTCTATTTTAGCCATGGCAGCCCGAACAGCGCGGGTCTGCGGCGACAGGATGTACGCCACATATGCTAGCACGTCAAAAAGATCGCTATTTTCGGCATCAATGATTTTTTGCATCTCGAAGAGTTGGTCATGGCCAAACCCCTTCTCGGCAAGTCCTTGTAACAGCTTCTTGCGTGTATCCGGTGCACTCCAGATGGCACGCAGCTCTGCTTCGTTCTTAAAGAATTCGGGCAGTTTCCCAAATAATAACTCCATGAATTGTTGAGCTGACATTGGCGTCCCGTCAGGATGCCAGAAGGTCGTACACATCATGTGCTGAATAGTCCGCTCTTTGCCATCAGCCAGCTTAATCTTAGCCTTTTTCTTACAGATGCACGGACGCTGCCCACATATTGGACATGGGTCTTTTTCACATTCACATGGACTCTTGCCACAAACGAGACAAAGGGCTGGTTCTCCTTTTTCGCATTGACAAGGATAGAAGCCACACCGTGGGCATGCTTCGGGATCTAGTGGTTCTCCATCCCATTCAGGATCGCTGAAGTGATGGTGAGCCTGTACGAAGTCATAAATAGTGAAATAATATTTCCCATCATAGAGCCGGGTACCCCGCCCGATAATTTGCTTAAACTCGATGATTCGGTTTATCGGTCGCATAAGCACTATATTACGGATATTCCGGGCGTCAACTCCTGTGGATAGTTTCTGTGAAGTTGTGAGGATCGTCGGGATCGTCTTTTCATTATCCTGAAAGGCTCTTAAATATTGATCGCCCAATTCACCATCATTGGCCGTGACGCGATGGCAATAATTCGGATCTTTGCTCTTCTTCGTCTGGTTGATGATATCGCGTACAGCTAGCGCATGAGCTTGCGTAGCACAAAAAACAAGCGTCTTCTCATCTTGGTCAATCTGAGACATGAATATCTCAACCCGCTTTTTCTCGCGTTCCCTGATCTCTATTGCCTTGTTGAAGTCATCTTCTTTGTAAACTCTGCCAGCCTCTACCTCGCCTTCAATCACCGTGTCGTCAGATGTATAAACGTACTCATCAAGGGTTGTCGAAATTTGCTTTACCTTAAATGGGGTCAGGAACCCGTCGTTAATGCCTTCCTTTAATGAGTAGCTATATACAGGCTCACCGAAGTAAGCATACGTGTCCACATTTTCTTCTCGCTTGGGGGTAGCGGTCAAACCAAGCTGAACTGCCGGTGCGAAATAATCCATTATTCCGCGCCAGTTACTCTCGTCGTTTGCGCCGCCGCGATGGCATTCGTCAATGATTATAAAGTCGAAGAAGTCCGGCGGGTACTCTCCGAAATATGGGCTTGGCTCACCATCTTTCGGTGGTCCGCTCATGAACGTTTGGAAGATTGTGAAGAATATGCTGCCGTTTGTAGGAACTCTACCTTTCTTGCGAATGTCTGATGGCGCAATTCTTATCATTGCATCCTCTGCGAAAGCGGAAAACTCATTGTATGCTTGATTGGCAAGAACATTCCGGTCAGCTAAGTACAAAATACGTGGCTGACGGGATGGTTCACCGCTTAGGTTCCACCGACTGTGGAAAAGCTTCCATGCAATCTGAAAGGCGATGAATGTTTTACCAGTACCGGTAGCGAGCGTAAGCAATATCCGAAACTGATTTGCCGCGATGGCTTCCATTACCTTATCGATGGCAATATCCTGGTAGTAGCGGCCTGGATGTGAACCCCCTCTGTCCTCAAAGGCTATATTAGAAAAGCGGTCGCGCCAGTCATTCTGTGTGTAATATGTCATTTGCCAGAGCTGATCAGGTGTTGGATAGAAGATTTGCCCTTCTTCTGTCCCCTCCTGCATATCAATGCTGTATATGCTCTGACCGTTAGTGGCATAGGTGAAGCGAATGGCAAGTTTTTCAGCGTAGTTCTTTGCCTGAGCTACCCCCTCAGTCAGCTCTTCATCCCAGGCCTTTGCCTCAACAACAGCGAGCTTCGTATTTCGGTATTCAAGGACATAGTCTGCAAAAAGCGGCTTGCCTCGCCGACCGAGTCCCTCGATCCGACCTGGTATTATGGGGTACTCGCATCGAATACGACTGGCATCAACCACACCCCAACCCGCCGCCTTAAGGGCTGGATCAATGTGCTCGGCTCTAGTTTCGGCTTCGTTCATTGCGTGTTCCTACAGTTCTCCGCTGAAGGCCTGTTGTAGCAGTGACTTCTTCAACTCGTCGAGCATGTCGAGCTTGCGCCGGTAGAGGCTTTCGAGGTGCTGTGTTTCGGTGGAGATCGTCTCTAACCGGTCTACGATTCGTATCTGTTCACTGAGGAGACTAGGGAACGATATTACGAGTGGCTCTATGTCGTAGTTGTTAATCTGAGGAATTGACGAACCACTTCCGAGTTCACACATATCGACATTTAGGAAATAGAGATAGAGGAGTTTGGGTAATAGCGCCTTACCTGGTGTGACCCCCATGATGTTGAGATCCGCACAAATGACGCGTTCAGTAAGCCGCTTCTTGTTGGTTAAGATCGCGCCCCCTCGCTTGGGAAATATAGTGGTTCCAACGGGAAGAAGATTACTTGCATTCACTTCTTTTGTGTTGACGTAGCGACTAGAACAAGTAACGCCATTCAAATTGTCCCTGATGTTCAAGTCCGCGACCTTGAGATAGGCGATCTCGCCTGAAGGCTTTTCAATTTCTTTCGGGAGGGTTGTTCCACTGCGAAGGATACACACTTCGCGAATTGTCTTCTCCACCCATCCCTCCCCCGGATTAGCAAAGATGCTTTGCAAGTAGGATTCAAACAGCTTGCGGGCGTTTTGGAGGTTCTTTTCAGCGTTTTCTTCGGCAATGGTGATACCGTCAAACGCTGTGTCGAGGATGCCGACGATGCGCTGCTGCTCGGGAAGCGGGGGTACTTCTATAACCTGCGAATAGACTTCGTTCCGATTGATACCAGGTTTTACGCCTTTGGCGAGGCTGGGTAGGTCAAGTGTCGTCAGGAGATAATAGAGAAACCGCAAATCATGATGACGCCCATCGAATGTAACGAAGTAGGTGACATCCAGCGGCCAAAACTTTGGTTCGGTGAGGTTGATTTCACCAGCTGACCCTTTACGACCTACGATTATACTGGGTTTGTCGTAATAGAACTTGTCGGTGCGGTCTTTCTCGCCATTTGCGCCATAGACGGGATACCGACCATTCGGTTTCCGGTCAGATTCATCGAGCGGTTTCCCATACTCTAGTCGGAGGACTTCACTGACCGACTTTTCTTCCCAGCCTGCTTTCATAGCAGTTCCCGGACCTTGTTCAGGATATTGGCGCTCTCAGCGTCCAATGCAATGATTTCGTCCATAATCGCCTCTGGGCTTCGGCATATTACTTCCTCGCCGCCGTTGGGGTTCTTCACGGAAAGGTCGAAAGTTGTTTTATCTATAGTCGCAATGTCCACGCTCCAACTCTTGGAAGAATCAGCGAATGTCTTCTGAAGTGTTACAAATTCCTTGAGGTCGTCATCATTGAGCGGGTTGGTTTTACCAAGACTACGACCGGGGTCGAGATGGTAGAACCAGATTTTGCGCGTCGGCGCGCCTTTTTCAAAGAACAGCACTACGGTCTTCACGCCCGCACCCTGGAAGGTACCGCCAGGACAATCAAGCACTGTGTGTAAGTTACAACTTTCCAGCAGCAGTTTGCGCAGGCTTACCGCGGCGTTATCGGTGTTGCTGAGGAAGGTGTTCTTGATGACCACGCCACCACGCCCACCGGCCTTGATCATCCTGATGAAGTGCTGCAGGAACAAGAACGCCGTCTCACCGGTACGAATCGGAAAATTCTGCTGCACTTCCTTACGCTCTTTGCCGCCGAAAGGTGGATTGGCCATTACCACGTCGAGGCGGTCTTTTTCCTGTATGTCGGCGAGGTTTTCGGTGAGCGTGTTGGTGTGAAGGATGTTCGGCGCTTCGATGCCATGCAGGATCATATTCATAATCGCGATGACATATGCCAGCGACTTCTTTTCTTTGCCGTAGAAGGTGCGCTCTTGAAGAATCTTGGCATCTTTGGTGGTAAGCCCGCCCTTTGCATTCAGGTAATCAAGCGACTCACAAAGAAAGCCCGCCGATCCGCACGCACCATCGTAGATACGCTCACCAAGCTTTGGTTTGACTACCTGCACGATGGAGCGGATAAGCGGGCGTGGCGTGTAATACTCGCCGCCGTTGCGCCCGGCGTTGCCCATACGCTTGATCTTCTCCTCATAGAGCTGGGAGAGTTCGTATTTCTCGACTTGCGAGCGGAACCGCATCTCGTCGATATGGTCAATAATCTCGCGCAGGTTGTAGCCGCTTTGTATTTTGTTCTTAATCTCGCCGAAGATTTCGCCGATCTTATATTCGATAGTGTTCGCTCCGCTGGCCTTCTGCTTGAAGCCGCTGAGGTAGGGAAACAGCTGCAGGTTGACGAAGTTTCGAAGGTCGTCGCCAATCTTGGCAACGTTGTAGTCTAGTTTGCCATCCTTGCCCTTGGGCGCGGCCCAACTTTCCCAGCGGTATGGCTTTTCGATGATGAAGGTGTATTTCTTCCCATCGATTTCGGCCTCCATCGCCTTGTCTTGCTCCAACGCATCAAGGTATTTCAGGAACAGCAGCCAGGAGGTCTGCTCGGTATAATCGAGCTCTGTAGTGCAACCGGCCTCTTTCCAGAGGACGTCGTCGATATTTTTAAAGGCTTGTTCAAACATAGACACCTACTTTCCTTGGATTATTACGCGCATTATACACCCCAAAATCTTATGTGAACAAGGCATAACCTTTTTCGGAGTATAATCAAGATAAGGGGGTTTCTCTACTGGCTGAACCAACTCCTGGGTGAAGTTAGGGATTTTCTCTTCAGGTTCATAAATATCTTTGCTACAAGACTGTCTAAATTTGACACAGTCCTCCCACGCCTTATTATTGTGGTATCGTATCCCTTCTAATGGCCTCCCGCATTGACCGATAATGCTGTAAAGCGAAATCTTTCGCTTCTGGGCAATCAGCATCTATCGTTAGCATCGGTTGTCTGTTCACACTCATAATTGAATAAAGTGGAAAGCGCCGACAGGTCAATGGTCTGACTGAATAAATAGAGCATTTTGGTATACGATCTTGTGTATAGAATGGGCATGGATATGGGAGACTATAACCTCCAACATCATTGGAGAAACAGAGTTTTTTCACTTTCCTAGCTCTTGTTTTCAAGAAATTCGCTATCTTTGTAATTTCTAGTGGATGGATAGGTATCCCATTTTGTCTCACACCCGGGCAGGTTCCTGTAGTACAGCACTTTCCACACCGCTGGCAATGAAGTTTACTAAGAATATATGCGATATTTTTTGCATTTGCTTGAATATTAAGGTTTACCGAAAGGCCTTGTTGATTAGCCGCTTCAATTATGGCTAGAATGTCAGAATCTGACGCACTAGCTATGTCAATAAAAGGCTGCTGTTGCATTTATCTTTCTCGAGATGCTACTGCATACTCAGTAACCAATTTATCACATATCCAAGTCACTTGAAAGCATTTAGCAACAAGCTAATAGTTATATTTTACTCTATTAACTACCCAAATTTATCAGCACGGGTAGGACCGCGATAATGATCATCTGAAAAATCCCCATCTGCACTCGGTCTCCCAGACCGCTGCCATATATTCGGCTTTCTATCGTGACGCTTGCCCTGACGATTTACGCCTCCTTACTATTTGTCATATGAATCAAAAAAGGAACTTTTCTTAGTTATATAGTAGATGCGAAAGAGGCTGAGAAAGTTCTTGGTTTTACCCTGCACGGTCTACTGTGTAAATCTCGAACAATAAATCACCAGAACACACAATAGACTATATCCATAGTCTACTACCTACTGAGAATCGTAGCGAAGTAGAATCTTAGAGTAAAACCAGAAATGCTCAGATGTTGGTGACAAGAAGTCTTAGTGCTCCTTAATCCACCTAACCAAGTTTTTTCCTATTCAGTGTGATAGTAGCTTCTCTATTTCAGTTTTTATCTATGCTTTTCAATTCGGTTTTTATTAATGTAGCTTTAGTTATTATGAGCGTATATAATTTAGCCAAGCAAATAATATGGGGAGTGACAATATGAAGATTTTGCTAGCCAAGGACCGAGCGACAAATTTAAACCTCAAGCTAAGCGCCGATATTCTAAACTATCTTTGCAGAGCGAATAATTTTATAGAGTTTGATCAGCCCGTCGAAGTCGGTGTGCCATCAGCGTATATCGATTTAAACGTTGAAAGGACTGAATTAGAGAACCTTATTGCTCCCAATGAAGTAGGCCATGTATTTTATTGCACTTCGAGGAGATACGAGAATAACTATTTCTTCTATTCAAACTATGCCACGACTATTCTTTCTTTTCATGGTTGGAAGCACTGCACCAATCTGCCGCTTGAAAATGGTTTATTCTATTTTATAGCCGTGATTCAGGCATCAATAATTGATGACAGTTTTCGGCATGATGATACTACAGGATGTATCTACGATTATCTATGGGACAAGACAGCCGTTGACGTTGGAATGAAAACCGGACAATTTTGTAAGGATTGTCTTACACGTGTTGAGAAAACAGTAAAAGAATCACCGTCGCTTTCGAACATATTAGACGATGTAATGAGCATTCTAAAGATTTTATCGACTTCATCCAAATGGGGAAACAGCGTATTCGAGTACGAAAAACAACCAACCAGAAGCTCTGACTGGGCATCATTTGAAGATGATGTAGCGCAGATATATAGAGAACTCGGGGCTCGTGTTCAGCAAAATGTGAACCTGGCTGGGTTTCAAACTGATATTCTCATCGAGGAGAACACTCCCTCAAAGCAAAATCTGCGAAGTGCTGTTGAATGTAAGTTTTCCAAGAATAAGGTCGGGAATAGAATTGTGAATGACTTTGCGCGGATCGCAAACACGTTAAAAGAAGCCCATTTGGTTGACAAGGGAATCATTGTTTCACAATCTGGGTTTACGTCTGACGCTTACTTAGTCTCTAAGGAAACCCATATTAATCTGTTGGATTTCAAGGACCTAAAACAGGCGATTACGAAGGCAACGTCCGATTTGGCCTCAGAAGAGAAAGCCCATAACACGCGATTGCAATCCGCAGGTACTTTGCTTAAGACTGAAGAGTCTACGAAAAAGATGAGAGAGCAAAAGGCTCCACACCTATTTGCGATAATACCTTTCTCTTCTGAAATGGATGACGTCTATTATTTAGGCATTCACGATACTGCCAAAGCTTTAGGCTGTTCGTGTGATAGGGTAGACCAAATAGAATTCGTTGGTCCTATACTAGATAAGATATACGACTCTATTAAAAATTCAAGAATAATTCTAGCTGAATTATCCACACCCAATGTCAACGTTTACTATGAGCTTGGTTACGCTCATGCACTTGGCAAACCAACAATACTAATTACCAAAGACATTTCAACATCTCCGTTTGATGTTAAGGGGTATAACCACATCATCTATAGTAGTATTAGAGACCTACGAAGTAAACTAAAGGCTCGTTTAGAGGCAATACTAACGTAGGTGAGCGCGGAACGATAAAAAATGTAGAATAAATAAAAAGATGGGGAAACGAAAATGACGACAAAAAGAGCAAAACCTAAACCAAACGAGAACTTGAATAGAAACTGGGTAGACCAATTTTATGAAGAAATAAATCAAGTGTTACATAGGTTTAACTATTTCTTGGTATCGACTTCTTTCATGTTTGTTGCATTTGTAGCACTTATTACAAGCTCAAAAAGTAATGAATTGGACTGGATAATTAAAGCAGTCTCAATTTTGGGTATAATCTTGTCCCTCTATTTTTTCCAAATAAACTATCAACAAACTAGAGTAGCTCACACCGTCCGAGAGGAGAAGCTAAATATACCTTTCAAAGGTGGAGAAACAGAACGCTGGGCACTTGATAGTCTGCGTGACGTTGTTAGATATATTTTTAAACCTGGTTATTTTGCTAAAGAGAGACCAGCAAGTCATACATGGTTTATCCCTGTTTTATTTACTTTGCTTTGGATTTTCAGCTTCTGTTGGTGGTTACTCAATAATTAGAGAACCAATAAAGACACGACCCACCAATCCAGCGTATGGGGGATTCCTGTTTCATAATTGTTATTAACCATCATCATCTTTTGATTTAGTAGCAATAACATAGATAGTAAGTTGGGTATGCTCAACGTAGGTAGAACATTGGTTTTTAGGTAACCACCCCACCACACGTAATTACGCTCAAAAATGGGTCATTATTGCTGTAGAATCCAAAACCTGACAAGAATATCAAGCGTTCAATGGTTTAGTATTATTGCAGTTTGGAATCAAATAGATGTACCACGTGTAAAACTGTAGTTTCAAATCTATGATTAACAACGTAAGCTATCTATATGAAACTGCCACCTTGAACTTAAGTCAGGGTGTCAGATGACGCATACGTTGGAAGTATTTATCGTGAATATTTGACAATGAATTAACTGAATACTACATTTACATTAAACTAGGTTAACTCAAATATAAAGTAGGTGCTTTAATACAAAGGGATTATGACTATTCAGCAGCAGTTTGAGAAATTTCACCAGAATATCAGGTTAACACTTGCACAGGACGAAGACGCTCAAAAGAAATATAACGGTGTCTGTAAGTGCCTTCATGCCCATTATTACCCTGAAAGAGAATATTCTGGGAAAACAAAACTGCTAATAGGCTCATACGGCAAACACACCAACATCAGACCTCCTAGAGACGTTGATGTTATTTTTATTATGCCGCCAGACACATTTACCGATTACAACAAGTCAAGTGGACAGTCCCAATTGCTTCAGGATATCAGAGAAGTTCTCAAAGAAACATACTCGACTACTGAAAAGATCAGAGCTTGGGGCAAAGTAATACAAATCACTTTCTCAGAAAGTACGCATAATATTGAGCTATTGCCATCTTGGGAACAGACAAACGGGACGTTTTTAATCCCCAACACGAAGAAGGGGGGGCATTGGGAGAACTGGGATCCAAGGCAAGAAATAAAGAAAATAAGTGATTCAGAGTTGGCGACAAAAGGGAAAACAAGAACACTAATCCGGATGACTAAGAAATGGACCGAAACTTGCACTGCCAATTTAACATCCTTTCAAATTGAAAAAGGAGTAGTAGATTTTTACAATGGATATGATTCTAATAATAAAGGATTATCAGTATTAACTCGCGACTTCTTTAACTACTTCAAAGGTCATGTCTTCGAATCAACAAGTCATCTCGAGACAGCATTTAACCGGGCAACTAAGGCATGTGATTTCGAGGAAGAAGGCGAAATAGAGAAAGCGACTGAAGAATGGAAAAAGATATTTGGTAGCGATTTCCCTTCGACTGAGAATAAAGCTATCGGTAAAGTCGATGAGTCAACACCGGCACTAGGGAACTATTCTCATTGTGAGCCATTAAAGTGGCCGTTTAATGATTTATACAATGTTGATATTGATGCATTTGTGTACTCAGAGAACAAAGCGATAAAAATGGGAGGGCTCAATTCTGATGGCAGAAACCTTGCTAAGAAATTAAGTTTGAAGTTTACAGCAAAGACAAACACGTCTGGTAACAGTGAAATATACTGGCAAGTTGTTAATACGGGAGAAGAAGCCAGATTAGCAGACGGCTTACGAGGCGGTATTTTCCATGGTGAGCGAATACGTTGGGAAAGCACGCTGTATAAAGGTAAGCATTGGATAGAATGCTATGTTATTCAAAACAATATGTGTATTGCGAGGAGTAGACGATATTATATTAATATAAGGTAAATTATGGATAAAACAAACTTACAAGTAATCAGAGAATCTTTTGGACGAGTTGCCTATTCTCATAAGACACATGAGAAAGCAGCTGAATTAGACTACCGAAGCAACAAAATCGCGAAATGGTTGAACATTATGCTAACCACGTTAACTTTCGGAAGTTTAGCAAGTAGTATCATTGCAGATGAGGTTATTTTACTATATATTAGCGCCGCACTTTCAGCCCTAACTTTAGGATTTATGATATTCTTCTTGAGTTTTAATCCATCAGAAAAGGCTGAAAGACATAGAAGCACAGCGAGAGAGTTGTGGTTGATCAGGGAAAAGTATATAAGTTTAATAGCTGATATTATTGATGAGCGAGTGCCTGAGGAAGTTATCAGATCAACACGCGACAGTTTGATAGAGGACTTGAACCTTATATATAAGTTTGCCCCGAGTACAGATGCGAAGGCTTATAGGGCAGCGAGAGAAGCTTTAAAAATTAATGAAGAGTTAACATTCTCAGAAAAAGAAATCGATGAACTATTGCCCGAAGAATTAAGAATATCAGCGAATCTGACGAAAAACACTTAAATAGATCTAATCTCCTATGCGTCTATTGTATTGGGTTTGACTCCTCTTCTGTAAGCCATTGAAACAGCTCAAGTAATTCACCAGCCTCTGCACCAAGAGCCATGGCGAGATTCTTCGGGCTCTTACCCTCTGTCTGGCAGGAGAGCTTAAATCCCTGGATGAGGTTTCCTAGCTCTAAAACGCTGGTTTTCATTTTGACCTCCTTAATAATCAGGTTGACAATCCTAGCGAGGCCAATAAAAAATCGGTCTCTTCTAAGGCCGATTCCAGCATTTTAGCTACGATTATTAAGTTTTGGTAGACCGTGCAGGATAAAAGGTAGAACCTTTTCAAAGATATTTAGCTTTGTTTAGCATTGTCTTAAGTCCACGTATTCATCCCGATGTGTGTCCAGTGGTAGGTAAAAAGGTTCCTTTTTATCTCACATTTAACAAAAAGTCAGAAGGTAAAACGAGAAGAAATAGCTAATTTCTGACCCTCCCCGAGAGCGAGATTAGAGATTGAATTTGTTGTTGTAGCATGAACTATTATTATGGCGCTTTGATACCCCTTGGGCAGTTTTACAAAACACTTGCTGAAGAGATTCTAGCTTGGGTCTTAATTTGGAGGTTGACAAACATATGGGGGGGGGTATAAATTACATAACACATGATAATATTACAGACTTAAACCTATCATACTTCTGAGTCTTAGTTCAGGAGGGGGCAGAATGAAAGAAGGGCACTAGAATCGCTAACGGGTAGGTTTGCACATTAGCTAAATAGTGCCCTTCTTTAGTAAGGCACTATTTAGCTAATGAGTAACATCCAGATAAAAGGGAACCTGTAAAGGGTAAATCTACGGCAAGAACATAATAAAAAGGAGGTACGATAATGGCAGACCTAGTAGCCACGGCTCAAACAAGCCTTGGAGCGGAGGATGTGATTGTGCGGGCGGTTCAGTTCTTTACAAATGAAAAATGGAGGCCCCAAACTCAATCTGCTAGAATTGCAACATTTCAGGGAAAGCCACCCATTCCAGTGGGTCTAATATTTCTGACTATAATAGGGCTTATCTTTTTCATCGTACCGGGGATAATATTATACATCTTATTGGTTCGCAAAGTGACACGATTTCAGAACCTCGTGGTGACAGCGAATCCGGTTAAATTAGCCAGTGAAGTCACTGTCACGTATCCTAAACACGCCAAAAAACTTGTAGACCGATTTGTGGGTCTTTTACCAGCCGTTAGTTAGTGATTCTCCACTTAAGTCAAAAATAGGGAATCTGAACTACAGTTTGTAGGTGCATGCCGATGGATGAACAAAGTCAGCAAATATGGTTGCGTGAACTTGCGAATACCAGGAAAGAAAGCGACAAGAGCTGGTGGACAGCTTTTATTTTGTCGCTGTTTCTTGGATATTTCGGAGTTGACAGATTATATTTGGGCTATATA
>SDBU01006107.1_pt1 | contig 14242 bp, 28 predicted proteins | sample 2277071 | NCBI WGS metagenome assembly SDBU01 (sample SAMN10397929, study PRJNA504765) | marine sediment metagenome | isolation source: marine sediment core GS08_GC12, 126 cmbsf | place: Arctic Ocean: Gakkel Ridge, Loki's castle | collected 2008
CATAAACTCAGGAGATGCAACTACTGATGGAGTTATAGATGCTCTTAGGGATGCCATGATAACACACGGACTAATTGCAGCAGCGTAAAGGAGGGTAACATGAGTGAGTTTGGAAAGTTTGGAATAAGGCGCAGGAGACGCACGGCACCATCGCCCGGACGCAGGCGCACAGCCCCAACCCCTACACGCAGAGCAGCCCCATCGGCTCGTCGCCGTCCGCCAGCACAGTCACCATTTAGGGGACGATTTAGAAGGCGCGGCTAATGCTTCACGACCACGAATTACTTGTAGACTCCACAACCGACCAGTTTGAGTTGATGCTTAACGAAGATGGCGAGACTATGTATAGCGTCGAGACCATCGAGGGTGAGTACCGTGACCCCCTAAGGTTTACTCAAACCGATTGGTTGGGTGGGCATGGTCAGCATGATATTGACTTTGAAGATATGTACTTCGAGGGACAGTCCATTGACACCACCCAAGAAGGGAGAGTTTTCCTGGGGCCGAAAATCTACACCGTCCAAGAGGATGGCGACACCGCTTTGGACGCTGCCCCTGTTAAGTTTCTGTGGAATCCTACCGTTGGTGAGCTTATCATGGCTACCAGTGGTAAAATCTACCGTTACATTCAGGACGATACCGGGATTGATACAAACGAGGAACTTGACGCCACAGAAACGGACATCACGATGGACGCCGACGCCACCTCGGCTATGCCTGTTGGGTCTATCATTGAGATAGAGTCAGAGTTTTGTGAAGTCACAGCCACGGGAACTACCATAACCGTAATCCGGGGAGTGCTGTCAACCACCGCCGCAACTCACAGCACTAATACGGATGTCTTTATCAGGAAGTGGACTCCCGCCTCCACTACAGTAGCAGGGGTGTTAGACCTTGTAATCTACAAGGGAACCGTGTTTGCGGCCATTGGGGCTTCTACTGCTTATAAGTATTCTACGAATGATAATACTTGGACAACATCTACTCTGACTGATAACAAGGCTAATGGATGGCTGGTTTCACCGGACCTGACGGGGCTAACGGAAGTCCTATGGAAGTTTAAGACTCCCAATGAAGTAGCCACTGCCCAAACAGGCATCAATGGAGCCACAGGGGATGATGACTGGTCAAGCGCCGCCTTTATTGGCGACACGACCGCTGATATAACCAAACTGTTTCTATTGAATGACCAGTTAATGGTAGGCAGGGCAGATGGGTTGTGGCATTATGACTCGGACGGCAACACCCATCAAAAGAGATCTGACCTTTTGGATAATAGGTCAGCAGATAACTTTAAGTATGTTACCACATGGCAGACTAGTATCTATCATTCCGAGATAGATGGCATGGGGGAGATTTGGTCTTACAATAACTACTCCCCCATGGGGCCACTCTTTAGAACGGGAGATATATCAAAGAGGGGAGATATTGTTGGGATTGCTGCTGATAAGGACTGGCTGTACGTTGCCGTAGATGAAGGCACAAACACTATCATCTACAAGGGCAGAGAAGTAAGAAAGGAAGGCGACCTGACATGGGAGTGGTGTCCTTGGGTGTTTGCGGGAACCAACGCTGTTTCCACAATGGCGGTCATTCAGCACACAACCACAGATAGACGATTGTGGTTTGGGTATGGAACTTCAACAGCTTATGTGATTCTATCCGATAATCCGACAGATGATTCGGCTGCTAGATTTGCTTCTTCTGGTTTCCTAAGAATGAGTTACGAGTTGGGAAGTGACCAGATAAACGATAAGCTCTGGCAATCAGCGGTGATGGATGTTACCGGTGGGGCGAGTGGTGAGACGGTTCAAGTAAAATACAGAAAGGACACAGATTCGGAGAGCGGGACTTCTATTATAGCCGCCGCCGCTACCAATGGGACATTCGAGACTAACTTCTCTTCTCCTCTAACTTCAAAGAAGATTCAGTTTGAGATTCACCTTGCTTCAGATACAAACACCGCCACACCGGAGGTCTCATACTTCCAAGCTAAGGGTATAGAGAAACCCACCGTAGTAAGAATCCATGAGGCTGTCTATAGGATGGGTAGCAAGCCAACAAAGAAGACCAGCACCAGGAGAGCTTTACTGAGAACGGCGGGGTCTACCACTAATCTAATCAGGTTTGCCGACTTGAGATATGGTGATAGTACGGTGAACGGCAAGACCTATGTATGGACAGTAATGGAACCTGGATATCCCCAGGAGATTGAGGTTAAGAGAGCAAAGGGCCAACAGCCCGAGATTGGTGTTCAGGTCAGACTCAGGGAGATTTCTTATACCCTGAGCTAGGGGGCGTAGAAGTGGTGTGTCCTAGATGCGAAAGTCAGCTAAACATAAAAACCCAGATGAGAATAGAGAAATACTATCACCGTTGCGTTATCTGCGGGCATAGGGAATTGAAGGATGAATGCACAAGACCGGATTGAGTTCGAGAAACTACGCGACATTCTCTCCGAAAAGAATACATTACTGGGAAGGCTCGATGAAAGGTCTCTCAATACGTATCATCTGGTCGAGAAACTAGAGCAAACCCAAGCCATACAGAACGGCAGGGTCAGAGAGAACACCAAGAAAATCTGGTACATCCTCGGTGTGCTGGGAATAGTTGGTGGCGCTGCGGGAACCGCCCTATCGCAGGTGTTCTAGCGCATCGGGGCGCGCGGTCGAGTTGCTATGGGGTACGGCGGAGGGCCACCCCTCGTTCGCTTCTCATCTTTGGCTACGGGTGGCTTCTTTGTTGCCTCAAGCTGTGGCTCATCAAAGCACAGTGAATCGGGAACCTCACCCTCTTTGTTCATGGGCGGTTGTAGCCCAATGCGCCGACAGCCATGTAGGAAAGTAGTGGTGCTAACGGCAATCCCCTTGAATCCCGTCACCGCATCCTTGTATTCCTGTCCTAGTGTAATCTCTTCCACAATTCCTCCTTATTCATACCCGAGACGCACTGTAGTCCACGATAAGGACACCTAAACGACTAGGCCCTATCCTTCCTGCCCTGCAATGTACTTCTTTCCCCAATGGAAATGACCCTCAAGAAACCCAAACAGATAGATGGCCCAGAAAACACCAACCCCCAACCAACCCTGCCATCTGAAGATTGCCACCCCAATGAAGAACCACAGCACTTGAATAACTATTGGTGCTCTGTGGTATATGTCTCTCCATATGTATGTCCAAGGGCGAGAGCCAACCCTTGACCAAAGCCACTTGTAGGGGTTATTCCCAAAACTCACCGCAGTGCCTCCAGTTCCAACTTTCGCGCCATGCGGAAAGAAGTTTCCTCCTCCGTTAAATGTCGTGCTCCGCGACTGGTTCTAATTGTTTGCTGAAACCGAATGGCAACTTCGGCCTCCTCCTTCTTCACTCGTAGGAAGGGATAAACTGCCGCAAGGAACTTTCCGGCCAACCGGGCGCGAACCTGCCAGTAATATTGCGGTTTATTCCCGTTTCTCCGGTAACTCCACTTTTCCCCGGTATTGCCACCAAAGGCAGCCTTCATTTCGGCCATCAATTCCCGGCTGTTCGTCATCTTGACCGCACATGACAATGCCCAGGCATATCGACTTCCAGTGGGGGTAATAATATTAATGGAACCCTCGCCATCAAACAGCCCAGCGAAATAGGCAACGTTACATTTCCTGCCGGTTGTCCAGCCCCAGATTAGTTTCTTATACCAGTCTGTCATGTCTCCCCTCGGTGGTTCCCAGCTATGGTGTTACCCCCACTGTTGGGCCATTGCATCGGCTATTCCTTGGTATGTTCGGCTGCGATTCCTCCACCGTTCTGGGCCGGGTGGCTCATGGTGAACTCGCGGTGTGCGGCCTTCAACAATGTCGGTTGGCTCCAATAATGGTAGGCCCTTGAGCCACAAGCACGTGGCCTTTGTCTCGCCATGCCCGAACTGCCAAGGTTGGATTATCTGGTCGGGCTTTCGTATCTTAGTTGATATGACACCGATCGGATTCTCTATCGCTATGCGCTCTATGGGGGCATTCATGAGTTGCTGGACAAACTCCAACGCAGTCGCCTGTTCCGCCTGCTTATCCTTGAACCATCGTGCGCCGCTGACGGCTAGGTGAGTGCATGGCGGGAAGGCTATCAGCATATCCCACGCCCCACCTATCGTTCCCTTAACCCACGGTATCCAGTCACTAGCAACAACGGGATATTCAATCACCGTAACAACATCCCCTTGATAATGGTAAAACGAACCGTCCTCGGCAGGCAATAGGTCGCAACTCCAAGTATCATGCCTGCGTTTACGAAATGCCCGCCTCACTACACCAGAGAACTCACACGCAACCAAGACCCTCATCCTTCCCCCCTTGCCTCTGTGACTCGCTTGAAGCCAGCCTCACGGTGGTGCCTTGCGCACTCATTCCAACCGGCTGCTGCATCATTAGTCATTCGGAAACCCTTACTCATTACCACATGGCCCTTGATTGTCTGATTGTCCTGTATTTGAGCCAGCTTCCCCTGCTCCCACAACTCCACTACTCGTTTCAGTGGGATGCCGTTGCGTTCCATGGAGAGGATGGCCTGGGTCTCCCCAAATATTCCCTGCTTCATCTTGGGAGGGCATGGCCCGAATGTGGCACAACTCTCGCATACCTTGGGATTCTCCGACCAGGGGCAAATGATCTTGGCTATCTGCTGCTCTACCGACTTATCTGTCATTGGGGTGGGCTTCTTCTTAGGACTAATAGGATGAGGTAAGCCCTTGTCAAATCTGGTCTCCATCACTTCTCCTCCCCTGGCATCTTGCCTTCATCGGCAGCCTCAAACAACTCTAAGCGGCAATGAGTACAGTTAAGGCGGAACATACCAAGAACAGGGTGCTCTTTTACATTACAGTGACCGTTTAGCCACTCAGCCACAGCCTTGAGGGTCTTGGCGATTAGTTCCCTCGCAATATCCTGCGCAGCGCCTTCGCCCAATTCATCAGAGAAGTATCCTTCAAGTATGTCGCTTATCTCGTCTGTCAATAACATCTCTACCCCAGCCTCCTGATTATCCCACATATCTTTCCATCTGTCAAGTGATGAGTTTCTGTAAATCTAGAATGTGGGCCGAGTTTACCTTCAATCAATTCCAGGGTCTCCAAAATCCCGCAGTTTTCACATTGAACGTCAACCTGTTCCGCTATTGTTTCCTCTTCTTCTGTATCCCATTTTATATTCCTGTCTAAGACACACTCATCCTCTTCGCAATCCAAGCAAACATCCCTAGCCATTCCATGCAGACTACCAATAGTAACCCCATAAGAGTCTAATATCTGACAGCCTGTTCTCTTGTAAGGGATGGTGGTCAATTTAGGTTTCTTGCCCCCTCGCGCTCTTCCGGGGTACGTGGCGGTGGCCCCACCAACCGAACTTCATGCTCATTCATATCGTCTAGTTCTTGTGGGAGTTTGCCCATGTTTACCCAATGTTCTGTCTGAATACAACATAAGGCGTTCCAAGCCACTGCCGCAAGGTGGTCTTCTGCTCTTGACCCCCCGAGGTACTTGAACAGGTGCCTTATGGCAGAGTCCAGATACCTTGAAAGCGGTTGCCCTCTCTCCCAATTCCTATCACCGTACTTGACCGCGCCGTTGGCGAAATGAACGGCCAGTCTATGGATAGCCTCTGGGGGTAAGAGGTCAAATCTCCCTTTGCCCTCCCTGGTGTCTCTCACGCTACCAGTATCAAACTCCTGTCTCTTGCCGCTGTCTTCTACGCGGTCAAACATCATGCGCTTCCTTGATTCTCACTTTACCGGCATAGCGAAACAGTTTTTGGTTTTTGAGGAAGTCACCGATTGTATCATAGGTCACCAAAACCAACGGGTGGTGCGAAAACACATTCTTATCCGCTGCGTGGCCGACTAGAATGACGGGCTTACCGCTGATAATTGCCATACCGAACTCGGAATGGGGGCCTTCATACGGCAACGGAGCAATGAATACGCCTACCCCAATATCCGCCCGCCTTACCCCCTCGGTATCATTTATGGCATCTTGAGTGAGGGATATGCGTCGCTTTTCGGGGTTGCGCAACAGGGAGGAATTGTGTGTTGTCCAATCGTGCGTGATAGTGTGCCCCGCCTCAATGAGTTTGGCTTGCACCTCGCGCACCCGGCGTTTATCTTGGAACTTACCGAAAACGTAGACTCTCATACAAACACATCCTCGCTAATCAGGGGGTATAGTTCTTGGCGCTTCTCTTGCGGCATTGGCTATCTCCTTTACCCATTCAATGCTATAGAATACGATGCTATCCCAATGGCGCTTTCCCGTGAATGCGTAGAGTTCTGTTGGGCTGTTCCAACTGATACTAACCCTATCGGCATCAGGATGTTTGGCGGCATATTTCGCAGCAACCGATACGCTGTGCGCTAGGTTCTGCTCCGTGGCTTCAACGGCACGGAAGTTGATAATTAAGCGTTTCATCTCTTCTTGCCCCCGCTCCCATATAGTTTTCCAGCGTACATGAACCGCCTCTTGATTATCTGGCATTGCTCAATCCAGAACCTATCGCCCGTGAAGTGAATCAACGAAAAGCCTTGTTGCCAATTCGGATTCGTACACCAGTCGGGGTCTAGTAGGCATAGGCATCCATTCTCCCACCAGCCATAGATACCAAATCTGTTTCTTTTGTAGTAAGAACCCAACCTGTGACTGTGACCGTGTATCCCACTGCCACCATGTTTATCCGACATTCCCTTAGCGGTATAAGCCGAGTGGGCACGAATCAAATCCCCATGAGAGACCATGAGCCTGTCGTTTATCATCAACCCTTCTTCATAGGCAACCCACTCTACCCCGTTCTCTTTGAGCTTGTACTGATACTCCACGGTGTTGGTTTCCAGCGAAGCCAGGGCCTCCCCCTTGCTCCACAGGAACCTTCTCAGTCTGTCTTCGTGGTTGCCATAGGTCAGTATCTTTCTGGCGTTAGGACACAACTTACTATGCCTCTTGAACATGGCATCAACAGCGTTCATGTCCTTTTGTAAAGAATTGGCCCTAGCGGGGTTCTTGTCAAACTTAGACAACTCGTAGAAGTCTGCTATATCCCCCACGTAGAGGATCATATCAGGCTGGAGGTCACCCAAGAATAGCTCCACTTCCCTTAGTGCCCTCTGGTCTTGAAAGGGAATATGCAAATCCCCAATTACTGCTGCTGTTCCTTGAAAGTTAATCTTCACGCTTCCCCCGCTTTTTAAGCCACGCGATGCAGGTTTTGCATGTTACCCCACTGGAGCGATATGTTCCGAACTCCTTTTGATAAAGGTTCTTGGGGTAATACAGACCGCAGGCCGTACTCCGTGGTGGATAATCAATCAAATGCGTTTTCATTCTTCCTCCTCACAGTATTCCCATTTACACGCAATGGGGGGATGACATTTCTCACAGACGGGTTCCAACCCCCACTTGTCTAGTCTATGCCACCACTTACCATCTGGGTGAATGTGACAGGGCTTATCCGGTGGTTTCATTGTCCATCCAATTCTTAAAATATGGGCAGTCCTTACCATCTGAGCAAATGGGAAGAAGTTCACACCGAAGCCCGTCATCGCACTCATCACATAGCCTCTTTGTGGCTTCGTCTATCCTATCTCCGTATCTTTCTCTAATGATGTTCTGGAGCTTGACAGTGTTATCTTTCTCCTTATTCAGTTGCTTCCCAGTAAGGTCGCCCGCGTTCTTAACTAGTTTACCCATGACTCTCCAATTCAGCTATCTTCTCTAGATAGTGTTTTCTCAAATCATCTAGCTCTTGAACGGTGAACTTCTTTATCACCTTGGCTTCTTGTTCCAATTCTTCGTCCGCGCCCGTACCATAGAGTTTTATTACTTGCCTTCTGTACTCTAATGGCATTCCGTGACGCAAGATATTACAGGCTCGGCATTGGCTGTGAACACCCCTTTCTGAGAACAGATTGGCATTATGCCTACCGGGAATGAAGTGGCCCGCCTGAAGTTGGTCAAATTCCAAACTTGCGTTACAGGTTATGCACTCCCCATAATAAAGCGACCCGGTGGTTTCCAGGCAATCCCGCAAACGAATGTACCGACTAAAGACCTTCCATGTAGCAGCCTTGGCAGAAGATATAGAGCGACGTTTCTTTGTTCTAGCTTTCATCCCACGGCGCCTTGCCCTTGTAAAGCATATCCACAGTACGGTCGTAGATGTCTTGCCAGCTTATAGCCCCGTCGCCTATATCATCGTGGCTGCTCCGATACCAGTCGTCCATCCACTCTGCCATAGCTCGCCGGTCATGTTGGATGGATTTGATGTCTGCGCGAGCAGCCACATTCCTAAGCGGCGTGATATACTCGCAGTAGCCTACGTGAAAACAATACCAGCGTTCTTCTTCGCAGGCATCCTCTATTTCCTTATCCGTCAGCAGCCTATCCATTCTCTTCCTCCACATAGGGTTTAATATCGTAGAACTGGGAGCCGTTATTCTTTATCCTGAATGAGAACTTCTGGCCGTTAAGATTCTCCTTTCTGCACTTTTTGGCCTTTACAACAGTCAAGAGGTTCTTCCCAATGTGAAACACTATCCTGGCCCTGTGCTCTGAATACTGACCTCCGGTTCCGTACTCAGCGCCACGTCTCTTTTGAATAGCAATGAACGCCACCCCACCCCTTAAAGTTTTCTTGATAGCGTTTATCTGCTGTCCAATCATGTAGGAATTCTCACCGGGGTCTAGGTAATCAATTATATTCAATCCCCCAGGAATGATTACATCTTGATAGTTGTCGTATCTCTCCGCTGCCTCGAATCTTGGACTACCGAAATCATCCGTCAGTTCATAGTACCCAGCGAAGGGGGCTAATCTATCTTTCAGTTCTTCCTTCCCCATTTCATTTGTGAAGTAGCGGATTCCCTTCTCTTCCCACTTGTCAAGGTTCAACGCCAGGATGTTAAACATCAGGGCCGACTTGCCTTCATTGCTTTCACCGGCCGCAACTACTATGCTATTAGGATACAAGGTTAAATTGTCATTGAACCCAAAGCTAGTTCTATCCCCCCATCCATAAGGCCACCTTATATCCAAAATATTCCCTGTATCAGCCTCCACCCAATCTAAAGGTTCAATCTCCCTGTTGACAAATCTAAACCTGCCCTTATCTCCTTCTAAAAGTCCCTTGCGCTTGAAGTTAGAAAGGGCTTGGGCAAAGTGGTGCTTCTCATCTGCCGTGTAGACATTGAACTGTCGGTATACGTGGTCGTTATCGAAAGACACCCCCTCTGTTAAGGGGAGCCATTCTTTTATTAGTTCTATGGCCTCCGGGTAAGTATAAGGCTTTTCGCCCATCAAACAACCTTAAATGTTATTGCCCAGGCCCAAGGGTTGACGTTCCAGCCATAGCCTCTCTTGGCGTTGATGCTGTCCCAGAGGTCGACAAACGGGGAGAGATATTCCAGATGATCAACTGAGGGCGTCAGACTGCCATAGGGGTCGGGGCGTCGCGGCTTGATGTATGTGTATCTCGGTTCTATGCCCTCCGCTTTTATGTCGTCCCTACCGATCTCCTTAATCCTCTCGACCTTGACGCCGGTTATCTCCAGGGTGATGCGGCTGGCCCAGCGAGGCATATGGATTGAGGGCCTCCATTTGAGAGGCGGTCTGCCTTCGCGTAGCCAGAGGTCGGGTTCATCGGCCTGGTACACTGGTTGATGTTCCTTAGCCTTGCCCCCTGTTGTGCCGTGACCGCACCACGCCCCTTGCCATATTGGGCAGTAATCTTGCCACGTCTCCCTCACCCACAGCCTATCCCCGACTTGGCCGTAGGGGCAGCCATAAGAAAGCCACACATCAGGCACTCGGCTCTCTTGGGTAACACCGATGCCTCTCTTCGGGGAATGGAAGTACTGGCCCAGGCGTTCCGGCTGCGGCTTGATAACCCGTCGTGTCTGAGTCTTCATACCTTCCAGTATGGCCCTGACCATCTCACTGTTGAATATGATTGGCTTCATCTTCCCATTCTCCCGCCCTTGCGTTTATACAGTTCATCCCTAAACTCGGTTATGTTCTTGTGCACACTCTCGACCCAGGTATACATCGCCTCACGGCACGCCTCTAGTTCATCGCTTGTATATGTCTCCAGTCTCCATATCCTGTGGCTGTCAGTATTAGCTCCTTCAAACAAGAGGCCAAAGTAATACTCGAACATATCAAGGCGGCGTTCAGTGGCATCTAGGCGTTCTTCTACAGTAGCCACACCAAAATTCCAACAACCATCAGAACGTCAATAGCAGCTACAAGAGCGTGCATTCCGGCCCCGGGAGGCGATGGTTTCCACCCGTTCGCTTTCGCTATAGAGACACAAGCCCCCAGCCCAAAATTAACTGCTAGGTAAATAACGAACCAAGTCATATTACTCTCCTAAAACGGAATCTCCTGCCTTTCAATCTCCACAGCTAGTTTAGCAGTGAGTTCACCCAATTCAAGCTCAGTTATGGCTTTGATTTCTTTACTAAACATCTCTTGGGCGGTGTCTCTCAGCCATTGCTTGTCAACCCCACCGTCTTTTGCTAATGCGGCTAGACCGGCTAGGGCATCCTTATCAACCACAGGGCTTTCCAGTTCACCCTCTTTAACGAGGGTCTTGACGTGTTCCGTGAGAGTTGTAGTTCCCAAAAGGAATGGCAGGAACTCTTGGGCCTGAGCGACAATGTGCTTGCCCATATCCCCGCAGTCTACCTTGCCACCAACCGCCAATTCAACCGCAGCCTTGAGTGCCACAGCCCTAGCTATCTGGGCATCCTTATTGTTGTCAGGTCGAAGGTTATATCCCCTGTTCTCTTGAGGCGCTACCGGGGCTATGGGATTGGGTTGGGGGGCGCTGGCGTCTTGCAGCACATCCGACACGTAATCCTTATCCATAAAGTTGTCCCACTTCAGGATAAGAGGCACGCCGGTTTGAGCTAATGGGTGAAGGTGGTCTCTTTTGACCCCAATCTTGTACTCCTGTCCGTCTGTGGCTGTGATGAACTGATTGCCGAAGGTGTCCATCTTTGTGCTTGCCACCACTATCTTTGTATCAGCCTTCATTCTTCCTCCTGTTCCTTATCATAACATTCTTCGTCAAGTTCACAAGCACAGGGGTGTACTCTGCCTGACGCTTTCTCGGTCAATTTACAAGAGCCAATACCACCCTCATAACCCTTGTAGTACCAGCATTCTTGATAGTCAATCACTTTCCTAGCCACTCCTTTAGTGAATCATTGCTTACCACTTTATCTGCCAGACCATACTCTATAGCCTCTTGGGGATTGAACCACTTTTGTCTGTTGATGTCCCTTAGAATCTCTTTGGGGGTTTTCTCCACCCCACATTCTATCAAGGCATCGACTAGGGTTTGTTGAGTTTTCGCCATCTCTTCCTGTTGGATTGCCAGTTCGGCGGTGTCTCCCGCCATCTGGCCTGACGGTAAATGCAGCATCATCTTGGCCCTTGGGAATAGGTATCTCTTTGTCCCTGCCGCCATAAGGATAGCTGCCGCCGATGCACAGAACCTACCTATGGTGATGATAGGAACATCTACCAGTTTCATGGTATCGTATATCATCATGGCGGTGTCTACTTCCCCACCAGGAGAGGAAATAACCATCTTGATTGGCTCGGAAGAGTGGGAGGCTAATGCCAGAATGAGATTGGCCCCCTCTACATCTCCTGCCTTACCACACATTTGACACCGCGCCCCGCGAATCACCCCATCCAGAAAAACAACCCGGTGTTTATCCAAGAGATATTCCTTGACCGACCGCATCTGGTCGTCTCTAAGTTCATTAGGGCGTGCGAATGTTAGCTCTTTTGCTAGCATTTCTCTTCCACCTTGATGAATCCAGCCTGGGTGTCGTCGATGCTGTTGGGGCGGGGCGTAATTCGGTAGCCAACCGCGTGTTTATCCCCGAGCCTCGCCCCCAAATCGGCCACTGGAGTGCCGTTGTGTGTAATGCGAACGTAGCCCATGCCGAACTCCGATTGGCAATCAGCAGTAACATCCACCCATTCCTCTTTCTTTTCCTCTTCCCATGCTACACTGAGGACTTTGACTGAGGGATAGTTGACGCAACCCGGAATGCGTAGAGCAGTTGAAGGTATTTTGCCCTCGGGTATTTGCTCGCCGATGGCTTCGACCTCAAGGATTCTCATGGGCTGCGAAAATCTTGGCAGTAGTGTCTTGCCCTTTCTGTAAACCTCTCGGGCGCGGCTGGAGCTATCAAAACAAAATATGCCACATTCGCCCCCGATTACTGTCTCGCCGATGCGGTACTCAAGTGCGGCAGGGGCATTGTTTGGGGCTCCCGCAAAGTTTTTGATGAAGATTGACCGCATCACCCCATCCTCATCCACCCTCACAGCCTTATAGGCTATAACTGGCTCGGGGTCGGGAATGAAGTGTTCGATTGTAATATAACCACTGGAACCGCCCTCGTTGCCCGTAGTCACGCGGTACTCACTCGGAAGTGGAACATTAATGCCTTCGGCGAGGTAGCCCACCGAAATCCCGTTGTGCCCTATTCGGGCCACACAACCCCCATCCCAATCCTTCTTGTCTATCTTGCATTCCCGCGTCACATCTTCCCATGTTCCTTGTTCACTATCGTGCTCTGCCATCACCTTCTCCTTGCCTTTATTATTTGCTTCTTGCCCCTGACTCTCATTGCAAACTGTTCGGCTAAGTCAATCATTATCTCGGTAGCGATTTGCGTCTCTATTTCCTGACCGTACGACTTACCGAAAATATCATAGAGCGATTCCCTCATCTGCCCCCTGAGTTGAAAGAGGGCCGTCTTATACTCGGCATCAGGTACGCGAAGGTACTCAGCCATTGAGTCTCTTTTCGGAAACCGGGGTGTAATCGTTCCCATGAACGACGTAGACATTGACTATGCCCTCATCCTTTCCGGCTCTAGCGAATCTTTCAGCATGGCCCCACGCCTCTGTCTGTGAGAGTATGGTCTCCTCACTGGCAGCGGGGAAGCAATCAACTATTCCGTCCTTCTCAAACGAGACCCTAAACCCCGCGTAGTCTCTAGTGAACTGCATTGCATCCTTGAATCTCATCTCTCTCCTTTAGGGGGTGGGGCTACTCGCCTGATTCGGGCTATGCTCAACTGCTGTTCCCTGCGCTCGAGGCACCCAGGGCGGCTGCGCAGCCGCACACTAGTCACCCCACCCCCATACCGTATTATACCACAAGATAGAGATTTGTCAATCATCTTCCTCAAAGTCCCAATCAATGCCAAGCCCTGTATTCCATATCTCCCTATCCCTACCAAGGAAAGGCTCGTGGGGTGGCCCCATTGCGCCACTCAGGACGTTAGAGACCATATTCCATGAGGGTTCGGGTAAGGTATCCATCCCCCTTTCTGAATTAGATTCCAAGTCATAGCCCTCATTGCAATAACCATTAGCTACCCTTTGTCTATTTAAGCGAGCCTTCCGTTCATCGTCAACCAAGAGATTCATCAGAACGGTAGCTCCATATCAGAGTCTACTACTTCAAGAGAAAGGTGGCCGTCTACCACCATACTGAGAATGTTGTGGGGCAATTTCTGCCAAGGCCATGTGCGGCTTATCTCTTGGGCTATTGCCTCTTCCATTCTGTCATGTGCTGTCTGGCCCTGTTGCCATCTTGCATCGCAATCTGCCACGCCATCGCAGCAGTATTCCTCCCCGCATGGGTCACGCAAGATGTCCTTTGTCTCTCTGGTGGGCATCCTGTTAACATCGGTTCCCATATGGTTACAGTAGTAGCAGGTATGTACCGTTCCGACGAAGCAGCCGCTACGGGAGCCCGGAACGCATGGTGCTTCCGTGGCATCGCACGTGCCATCAGGCGATAACCCTGGGCACTTAGATGTTTGCCCATAGTGAAACTCCGAGCAATCGCCTATTGTCTCTCTGTAGTTATCCTTATGGGCACCGCAGGTGGGGCAGATGCCGAAAGTCTTGGCGCGTATTGCATCAGCAGTAGCTACGGGGTTGCAGCGGACACGAACCTCCGCCGTAAAACATCGGTAGGCATCACAGCCTGCAAGTAACCCGCCGCTGACCCTGTATCCATGAGGCTTCCGATGGTCGCAATACTCACTACCACACTCATCGGTAGTATCGCACCTATACATCATGTTCTTTCTCCTTCCTGATTTCCAATAGTTCACGCTCTAGTCTAGTAACGTGCAAATCCAAAGGATGAGTCTTGACATAGAACCACCATCGTAGTCGTGTCCAC
>SDBU01006108.1_pt1 | contig 14241 bp, 21 predicted proteins | sample 2277071 | NCBI WGS metagenome assembly SDBU01 (sample SAMN10397929, study PRJNA504765) | marine sediment metagenome | isolation source: marine sediment core GS08_GC12, 126 cmbsf | place: Arctic Ocean: Gakkel Ridge, Loki's castle | collected 2008
CTCTAGACTCATGGGTGTTTTTGAGGATCAATACCTCGAGTTAGTTAAGAGACCCTTCCCCAACTCTTTTTATGTATTTTTCAACGACATCTCGAGTGGCATCATTGCCAAATACTTCGGAGTAACCAAGGCAGAGGTGAGGACGGTTCATCACCCCTCTGATCTTGATAAGGTATATGGGGTAGTTAACTCTCATTTAAGTAGTTTCCTCAAGAAGAGAGATGTCTATAGTGCTGATGCTATCTGTATATATCCCATCAGGCTAGATCGAGGTAAACAGGTTGAGTTTCCTATTAGAACCATGTCTCAGATTAAAGATCTGGGAATGGATGTTCGTATGATCGTGGTCGACTTTCACTCTAATGGTGGGGATAAAGTGACCTACCGAGATGAGCTGAAACAAAAAGGAATTGATTGGGGAATGACTCCTGAAGAATTGGCTTTCACCTCAGAGTTCCATAAAGATTGGGACATAGGTATTCCTCACGAAGATGTTTTGGCTTTGTTTAAAATAAGTAATGTCTTTGTGATGCCTTCAGTTTCGGAGAGCTATTCTCTTATCACTCAAGAGGCAGCTTTACTAGGAAATGTTCTTGTCTTAAATCAGGACTTTCCTCCCTTTAGAGACATCTTTGGACCTAGTGCTGTCTTCAGGAAATACTCGAGTAATTGGGAAGTAACTGCTGGTTACGATGAAGCTATGGGAGAAGAGAGACATACTAGTACTAAATATAACAGTGAGCGTGACTATCACCGGCAAACTGCTGGTTATATTGTAGACAGATTAAAGAATGACCTGGCGTCAGCTATGCAAATTAGAACTAGAAAACTACGGGGGCTTGATGCCATTTTTAAGCAGGAATTTGAGCCTCTACTGTGGAGTTAATATGCCAAAAGAAAAGAAAACTGGTCACGAAGGACACAATTGTGTTCCTATGAAAAGAAAAGAGACAATTCCCAATAACTGTTCTAGATGTGGAAGTGACCTCTTAGGAGGGAGAGTAATTTGGATACTTCCTTATAGTAAAGTATATATTTGTTTTTGTTATGTATGTGCTAAGGGTCTTGGTATAGATGGTTTTTATTCAGCGAAGAAATTGTCTGATGATGATTGGAAAAACTTTTGGAATCAAGAAATAATGGTCAATAAAAGTGACAAATAGTGTAATCTGCGGCATGGGGGTGGTAGGTAAGGCTACAGCCCAGACTTTAGGAATCACTAAATATATTGACCTAAAAGATATTGAGGGTTACGAAAAGGTTTCCTATAAGCAAGCTGCTGACTATCGCTACATTTTCATCTGTCTTCCCACTCCTATAAAGAATGGTCGCTATGTGACTGATGATATTCTCGAAGCTATTAGGACAATCAAAGACTATAAAAAACAGAACGTCTTTATCATTCGCTCTACGGTTTATCCTGGCTTTGCCAAGTGGTTAATGAAGACGCTAGATATTAGCTGGGTAGTGAGTAACCCTGAGTTTTTATCTGCGGATACTGCCCTAAAAGATACTCAGAATCCTGACCTGGTAATAGTGGGGGCAGAACGGCCAGGATATTTAAAGGATGTAGCTGGTATTTATCGGGCTCGTCACAAGGGAGTAGATATTTTTACCACTGATACTATTACCGCAGAATTTGCAAAGTTAGCTGTTAACGGCTTCTATGCTACTAAAGTAGTTTATGCCAACCAGATCTATGACTATGCTAAGAACACCAGAGCTAACTATGATACTGTCAGAAAGATCATGTATAAACGCAAGTGGATTGGAGAGAATCACCTCGATATATTCCATAAAGGAGGTAGAGGAGCTGGAGGTAAGTGCTTGAGGAAAGACCTGGAGGCTCTGGCTACTTATAGTGGTTTACCTCTGGTAGACAAGGTGGCTAGTATCAATCAGAGTTATTTAATCCAGACTAACAAATCATGACCACCAGTATCGTTATTGCCATCTACAACCGAGCCTACCAACAGCTCCATTACACTGGTAACTGCATTGGTTCTATCAGGCAACACACCAAGAAACCCTATGAGGTTATCGTAGTTGATAACGGCTCTACTTTTATGCAAGAAGGTGAGCCAATGCAGTATAAAGCTGACCAGTTCATTAGGTTTGAGAAAAATATGGGTGTATCTAAGGCTTGGAACGCTGGTATCAAGGCTGCTAAGGGTGATTACATTTGTATCATGAACAATGATATTCAGGTTTACGATCATTGGCTAGGAGATATGATTGATTCCCTCAAGCATACTGCTGTGGTGGCTGCCACTCCCATGTATGACGATACTCATGCTAGATATGTGGAATCAATGGAGCGAAGAGCTGCCTGGATGGATAAGAAACCAGAGGAGTATTTGTCTGACTTTTCTGACTTCTCTTGTATTTTAGTTAGTAGAGAGACTTTTGATGCAGTAGGTTTATTCGATGAGAATTTTATCTTAGGTTATGGGGAGGATATTGACTGGAAGAACAGACTAAAAGCTATAGGAGGCACCTTTCATACAGATAAACGAGTGAATATTCACCACATTATTTCAGCCACAGCTTCTACTATCACAGCCCTGGATGCTAAAAAGGACTTCGGTCTTGACTGGGATAAATACAAAATACCAGATCCAGGTGAAGACAAGAGATACAATAAGTTTAAGGCTGGAGTGTCTTTAGCTATGGATGTGAATAAAGAATACCTCGAGAAGAAATATGACAAAGTTTAGTATTTTAACTAGCGTCTATGTGGCTCATGAGCTGAAAGAAAAACAGTTACTTAGGTGTCAACGTAGTTTGAGAGCTCAATCTATGTCAGATTGGGAATGGATTCTAGTTAATGATGGTTCTCCTTTAAATTTACCAGATGTTGTTAAAAAAACTAAAGTTATTAATCAGCCTCACAACGAGAGAGTGATAGCCTTGAGTAAAGCTATGGCTGAAGCTACTGGAGAGTGGTTCATATTTATTGATAGTGATGATGAGTTCATGAGCTATACCCTCGAGTGTATCAGCCAGATGATCGAAGCTAATCCAGACTATAAAATGTTTAACTACGGGAGTATCCATGTCAGAGAAAAATACAACACAGTCATCAGAGGACCTTTCGAGCCCAAGAAGAATAAATCAGGTCATGAAGTTTTTGGAGGTGGTAATATTGTCAATGGTACTTTTGTGCTTCACCGCAGCATTTATGATGATCTTGGTGGTTTCCCACCGGATGCTGAGATAAAAGACCCCGCCGGTAAGAGAGACTTCCTTTACATGGGTAATCCTTGGGATTTCTCGGTGGCCTATGAGTTATAATAAAAGGAACAAAGGGAATTTTTTAGAGTTAAACATACAGATCACCCAAAAGGTTTAGCGAAAGAGATCGGAAATCCATGGGGAAATGACCACATGATTTTTTATAAGTATACAAGAAAATATCATTCAAAACCATTTGATATACCGCTCTTAATAGTTCATCACGAAGGAAAACAAGCAAATGGTGGTCATAAGATTGACGCCTAGAATACTTGGGTTATAATAACCTCATGGATTATATAAATAGCCCACCAATGATAGGCAAAGCTGGTGAACTGAGAGTAAGAGCAGAATTATTATTGAGAGGATTGTCTTGTGCAGTTTTTGATCAAGATACCGGAATAGATATAGTTTTAGAAAATGGTAAAAAATTACAAGTTAAAACAGCTAGTAAACCATTTAATGATAAGAAGTCATACTCTTGGAGATATTCTTTTAGTGTTAGAACTCCTCAAGTTAGAAATGCTGGAAATGGGATTTATAAAAAGAAGTATAACAAGAGGAGTTATAAAGGAATAATAGATTATTTTATATTTTACTGTGTCCAAGATGATGTTTTTTACATTATTCCAGAAGAAGAGATCAAACAGAAAATATCTATTGTAATGCCAACGCCAGAAAGAATTAGAAAATATAAAAGACATAAAAAATATAAATCTGTATCTAAATATGAAAAGTATAAAAATAATTGGGAGCAATTGAAATGAAACCAATCACACTACCTCCAATGCCAAAAAATATAACTGGTCTTAAAAAGGATGGGACTAGAGATAAAAGATTTAAGCGTGGCTATACTATGTTTGAAATGGAAGAGGCTATGGATGAAATCAGTGGATCTGGTAGTTATATAAGTCAAGGAATTCCTGGTTTAACTGCAACTGGTTATGAGGCAGTAAAAGGTATTAAGGGTCGGTGATGTCGAATAAACCAATTGATATTTGGCTTGTAACTTTCCAGAGAAAGGAGTTAACTCAAAATGTTATTAACTATCTTTATGCTCGGACTGATTATCCTTACCGTCTTTTCGTTGTGGATAACCACAGTACAGATGGCACCGAGTTACTACTTGAGCAGATGGAAAAAGACGGGCGGGTTTTCCTTTCTCTTAGACTTTCTAAAAACGTGGGTATTCATATGGCTCATAATATTGGCCTTGCCCTTGTTGATAGTGATTATTGCATTAGTAGCGATAACGACATTTATGTTCCAGATCTTAGAGAGCGTGATGGTAAGTGCTGGCTCACACAAATGGTGGAGTTAATGGATGACAAGGACAATAAGAACTATGCTGCCATAGCTGTTCAGCCTCATGTTTTCTTGGGGGCTAAGAAGCTAGAGGGGGCTAAAAACGGTGTTTACGAGGCTCCCATGTGTGGAGCTGTGATGAGGATTATGAGAACCGATTTAATCAAGAGAGTAGGGGGTTGGGATAGGAGATATGATGCCAATAGGAACCATGAGGAGAAAACTATTTGCTCGAGGATACAGTCGATAAAAGGTAAGGTGGGTTATGCCGCTAATATGATCTCTTATCATGACTTTGGTGATGATAACAATTGGGGGTATAAAGATATTCACCCTCACGAACATGGACATCGTATCCCTGGTGAGGAGATTTGGCCTCCGCCGTCTAAGCTTCAGATCAAGGATAGGTTGAATCAAAAAACTTGGGAGGAAAAATGATAACTTTACCACTACCAACTGTAGAGGAAATGTTTGAGCGAATGAGTCAAATTGGTATGGATGGTTGGATCTCTCTAGAGGAATGTCAGTTTATCAAACAGATGGTAGAGAAGATTCCTACCATGGGTGTTTACCTAGAAGTTGGAGTGGCTTATGGCAAGAGTCTTTCTATAGCTTCTACCTATGCTAGAGGAGATGTCACTATTACTGGTATTGATAGGCTCAACTGGAATCAACGTGATGAAAATATGACTAAGCTAGGAACTAAAGACAGAGCTACTTTCATTGAAGGAGATTCACAAGATCAGGCTGTTAAGTGGGGAGAACCAATTGACCTACTTTTTATTGATGGCGATCATAATTATCTGGGAGTAGTCAAAGACTTGCTCTCTTGGCTACCTCACGTGAAACATGGTGGCAGAGTAATGTTACATGACTATGCTAACAATGAGCCTGGAGTGATGAGAGCTATTCATGACTTTGTCCATTTACATAAAGCCTACGAACTTGAACCAGCTCATGGTAGTATTTATACGTTTATTAAAAAGAAAGGAAAATAATGGTAGGAAAGACAAAATATTGGGAGGAGCATGGTAAAACTTTATATCACATGGGTGACAATCCAGTTCGTTCTTATTTAATTGAGATGATAAATTCTCTTAAAGTTAAATCTTTACTCGATGTAGGATGTGGTTCTGGCCCTATGTACGAAATTATGAGAGATAAGAATTTACTACCAGAGCGTTATGTTGGTACTGAATATAGCGGTGCTTTTGTTGAAGTTTGTCAAAGAGTATTTCCCGAAGCAATTTGGATTGAAGATGATATGAGAGACTTCATCAATTTTGTTGATGACGAGTTTGATATGCTTTTATATCTTCATTCATTTTGTCAAACTAATAAATGGATGGATACTTTAGATGAAGCTTATCGAGTAACTAAGAAATATGTGTTGATTTGTATGTGGAGGCCATTTACAGATGATGGTAAGACCAAAACCAGTCACCATGCTCAACATGATGATTCTTACTTAACTGAATATGGTGAGAAAGAACTAGAAGACTATATAAAAAATATTGGTTTTAAGATAATCACGGCTGATGAAATGATGAATGGTAAGCAGTACAATTTCATTTACTTATTATCTAAGGAGAAAGATGATAAAAAAGAGTGACGTTACTATTCTAATTCCAACAATGGATATTGAGCGTAATGGTTATGCTTTGAATGAGTGCTTAACTTCTTTAAGAGAGTCTGGTTTTCCAATGAAGAACATTTCAGTTGTTTTTAATGGACTTAAAGAAAAAGACTGGATTCCTGTAGGAGACATAATATTCAATGATATTGATGTCAGTGGATTAATGACTCAAGGTCAGTGTGCTGCAACTAACTATGCTGCCAATGAAGTCAATACTCCCTGGATCATGGTATCTAACGATGACATGGTCTATAAGCCACAATTTTGGGAAGATTTTTTGAATGGAGTACAGGAATTAGAAAATAGAAGAAATTTATATAAAATAGAATATTGTGTTTCTCCGCAGTTAATAGAACCCAATGATGGTGCTCCAACTTTTATTAAATATTTTTGTGGTGGTGTTGGTGGTGATTGGGATAAAAAGAAATGGTTAAATTATAATCATAAGGGACAAGGAATCAGACCAGGTTTTAATCTCCCATTTCTAATTAAAAAAGAAGTTTGGGATTTAGTTGGTGGATATGATGTTAACTATGATCCTTGGGGGTCTAATTCAGACTCTGATTTAGAATACAAGCTAAAACTAGCTGGTATAAAAATGTATCAGAATACTAACTGTCCTGTCTATCACTTTTCTCAAACTAGTAACACTTTTCATCCTGACAATAGAAAGCATTGGCAAAAGAACTGGGACTACTTCATTGAAAAATGGGGTTTTGAGAGAACTGACAAGGGAATCTGGGAGGCTACCTTTGAAATACCCTATGACAAGCTGAAATATAGGCCCAGCTGGGCTAAATTACCTCAAGAGGAAAGCGTTAAAAGCTGATTTTAGGCTCTTTATGAAAAAGTTAATCAATAGATCATTGAAAATGATTGGTGGATGTATTAATTGCGGTGGTGATATTGTTAAGAGTAGTAAATATAGTAAAAAACAATTAGAGAAAGCAAAATTTTGTAGCAGGAAATGTAGAAGTGGAATTTTTTCAAGCTCTTGGAATGGTGGTAAATATAAAATGTTGCAAGGATATATAAAAATAAAAAATAGAAAACATCCTTTTTGTGATTCTGAGGGTTATGTGATGGAGCATCGGCTGGTAATGGAAAAACATTTAAATAGATTTCTTAAACCGAAGGAAGTTGTTCACCATATCAATGAGAATAGAACAGATAATAGGATCGAGAATCTGAAATTATATAAAAGTAATATTAAACATTTGTATGATTGTCATAATTTTGGATTTCAGCCTGGTCATTCTTATGGGAAAAGATTTGAAAAAGGACATATACCATGGAACAAAAATTAAAGATTAATTTTGTTGGTTCAACTACTGTTGGCTATATTGGAGAAACCGCTGACGAAGTTCATCTTGTTAGAGAATTGAGAGATTTAGGACACGAAGTTAATTTTATTCCAAGAGATATATGGAAGGCATACGTTGATGGATCTAAGGTAGAAGATGACTGGAAACAATATTTAGACGATTTAAAATCATCAATAAATATTTTATGTAAATGGCATCACTTTAATGATGGTAAGTATGCTAGTAAATTGAAGCTACAAACTAATGCTCCTGTTTTCTATTGGGTGTGGGACATGATGAGAAAAGAAGATTGGCATGAAAAGATGGTTAAGGCTTGTGATCTTTACATTGCTAATGATGTTTACAGTGGCAACTATGTTGGATTTGATAATTGTCACTATTTCCCCTTCGATGTAGCTGATGGAGAGCTTGTGCAACACAACTTGGATAAGAAATATGATGTAGTTTTTTTTGGCTCTTACCTTGGACAAGGTGAAAGAGTTGAGTGGATCACTGAAATAAACAAAACTCATCCCGTAAGAATCTACTCTTGGAACCATGAAGAGTGGAAGAAAATGGGTATTGATGCCCATCCAGCTGTCTATGGTGATGAGTTCTCTAAGATTGTAGCCCGCTCAAAGATTATTTTGCAGTTTTCAGTGAGCGATCACTGTTGGGGCTACTGGAGCAACAGGGTCGGCAAAGTCCTTACATTAGGTGGGTTTTTGCTTGCCCGCTACGCTCCGGGTATGGAGTTGTTTCTAAGAAATGGAGCCGAGTATTTCTCCAGTGTCAAAGAAGCTAATGAGAAGATTAGTTATTATTTAATTAACGAAATTGAAAGAGAAATAATAGCTGAGATGGGACGTCGGCTAGGTAGATCTAGATTTACTAGTAAACAAAGAATTGCAGACCTAGTCATATTAATAGAAAGATATTTACAAGGAGGTTAACATTACAGGACATTACGGAGGAGATCTATACAAGTGGAGAGGTGGAGCTAATGCTCCTCATATAAATAGGTACATGATTGCCAAGGGATTTGTTATGCCTGGTGAGGTGGTGCTTGATGTTGCTTGTTGTACTGGCTATGGCTCTCACATTCTTTCACTCTCTCAGGCTAGTAAAGTTATCGGGCTTGAGATTGATGAAGGTTGTATTATCAGTGCTAACAATAACTGGAAAACAGACAAGACAGAGTTTCACGTTAAAGACTTGAACACTTGTGAGCTGCCAGAGTGTGACATAGCTGTGTCTCTAGAGACCATTGAACATCTAGATGATATGCATCATTTTATTGACCAGCTTCATACAAAAGTGAGAAGGTGTATCGTTGCTTGTGTTCCTCTGGGGGGTACTAGCTGGGCTTATAAAGATGAACCACCTAGCCCTGGTACAGAGAAGAATGACTTTATGACCCGAGGTGACTTTGAAAAATTACTTGTATCTCATGATGATTGGAAAGTTCAATCTTGTTTTGAATATGGCTATAGTGTTTTTGTAATAGCATTTAGAAAAGAATTAGAGAGACAATGAAAATAGCAATGTCATCCACCCAGGGACTTAGGTTTATGGGTGATATTAAAGAACATTGGGAACGGAAAGGACACGATGTTAGATATGAAATGGGAGCAAGTGAAACCCTGGCTGATTGGGCTGACCTTTATTTTATCGATTTTTGGGATAGCTCTATCCATCATCTTTTTAATGGGTTTAAGGAAGGTAAGTTTACTTCTAAGCCCACTTTCGTCTGTCGAGCCGTCGACTGGGACGTCTGGCAAGGACTAGTCCGAGATCAAGCTATGGTTGACTGGGTAGATATAGCTCTGTGCATTGCTCCTCATATTGAAGCGAAGCTTCGTAGCGAGGTCAACTTCAAGAATCTTCACATGATTCGGTGTGGAGTGGACACTGACAAGTTTCCATTAATTGACAGACCAGTTGGTCTTAATGTAGTTATTCCTTGCAATGAGATTGATTGGGTTCTTAAAAATACTCTGGAAGGGTTAAAGATAGTAGGTAGTGCCCAAGCTTTAATTGACGAGAAGTTTAACGTCTTTATTAAGGGTAGATGGACTGGTCAAGCTGGTGGAGATTACTACAAGTATGTCTTTGAGGATTACATCAAGAAGGCAGGTCTTAGAGTTACTTATGTTGAAGAAGATGTGCCTGACTATAATGAGTTTCTAGAACAAATGGACTACTGCATAGTACCCTCAGTTAAAGAAGCCTTTTCCTACGTCACAGCTCAGTGTGCTAGTAAAGGTATCAAACCCATCCTTAACAGTTGGCTAGGCTGTGAAGATTTGTGGCCTCCTGAATGGGTTTATCTCAATCCAGCTGCAGGATCAGTTGAGCTAGTTGAAAAGTTTGACAGACAAGAAATAAGAAATTGGGTGGTAGAAAATAGAAATGTGAAAACTATGCTCGAACAAATAGATGAGCTACTAGGAACATAATTATGGGAGTCAAACCGTTTTTTACCAAAGAAGAATATCTACCCGATGTTGTATTGGATCTTGACGATCTTGCTGAGAACCCAGGCAATAGTCAGGAAGCTTTAGAACTTCTCATCAAACAAAAAGAGAAGTTTCCTAGATTCAAGGTGACTCTATTTGCTATTCCTTTCTACCAAGATAAAGATAATTCACCTTTCTACAAGAAGGTTATCAATAAATATGGTGACTGGATTCAACTAGCTATCCATGGCTGGAAGCATGACACCTCTATGGAATGGAGTAAAATAGACTACAAGACAGCTAGAAAATATCTAGAGGATTCTCTAGCCATGGGTTGTTTTGTTAAAGGTTTTAAAGCTCCTGGTTGGCAGATGTCTCGGGATGCTTACAAAGCAGTTTACAATCATGGTCTATGGATAGCTGATCATGTGGTTTCTCAGTACACCGAGAAAGATATACCCAATGAAGAAAGACGCCCCGAAGACATGAGGGTTTATAGTGTTGATCATCCCTGGATTGTTCATGGTCATACCTGGGATGTCACCAACCCAGATCCTAGATACCAGAATGGTATTCGTCAGATGATAGAAGACCATGGAGTAGTTTGGGATGAGAAGTCAAAATTCCATTTTATATCGGAGGTTGTATGAACTTTAATCCAATATCTATTACAACGGGTGGGAGCCTTATTATTTTTGGTAAGATGATTAAAAGTATTAATCTTAAAGATACTGTCTGGGAAAAATTAATTTTAACATGGTTGAATTTTAAATATGATGTGAAAGCAATTATTGGTTTTAAAAATATGTATAATCCAATAACAAAAAAATGGAATCACTAATATGATTTTAAATACCTACGTCATCAACCCTGTCCGTCCTGACTATATCAAACGCTGTCTAGAAACTCTCTACAAATATACTGACATGAAAGACTGTCGGGTGATTGTAATTGATCAGACCAAAGACTCCCTGGGCTATCTGGAGGGGGTACATTTAACACTTCGTCCCCATCGCAATCTAGGATTTGCTAAGTCTATGAATGAGGGTGTTCTCCATGCTCTACGCTGGGGGTCAAAATATATTACCTGTATGAATGATGACATTGAGTTTATCAATAAACGCTGGTGGTCTGGGATATTAGAGACATTTGATCAAGACGAAAAGATTATGGCTGTTAACCCTATGTCTCCTCGGGAACCTGGTTGGGGGTATGGTCTGGAACATGGGAAGTATCTTGATCTACTTGACTATAAGGAAGAATATTCCCGGGAAGATTATGAATGGCTACTTGAGGGAGACTTTGCTCAGATTAAAGAGGAAAAGAAATTCCCGGCAACTTTCCCTGAAAAGAAGGTGGGTGTGATTGATGGCATAGCTACCTGGTGTACTATTTTTAAGAGAGAATGTTTTGATAAGTTTGGTCCCTGGGAAGAGCGTTATTACCCTGGTGGGGGAGAAGACTATGACTACAATGCCAGAGTATATCGGGAGGGCTATCGTATGGTAGGTACCACTCGCTCTTGGGTTTGGCATTGGTGGGGTAGTTCTAAAGATAAAGAAGCAGAGCATAAAGGAGAGAGCTTGCCTATACTTGAAGAGCTTAGATGGATGAATCCAGACTTCCTCTGGCCTCCTGAAAAGAACTTGACATGGAATGAGGAAAAACAGGAGATGGTACCAACTAGTTTTGACCCGTGGGGCAAAGTAACTCTAAAAGATGGGTCTAAGAAACCTATGTATAGATTAGTTGAAATAGGGAGAGTAGATATATGAATAGAATTTGCATGAATTGTTTAAAGAGATTTCACATTTGTAGAAGTAGATTAGAAGAAAAACCTGGTAGAGGTAAATTTTGTTCTAGAGAATGTACTGATACTTATAAAAAGGAACATCAACTAGCTAAGGATGAAAATAATCCTGCTTGGAAAGGAGATGATGTTTCTTATAGTGGGATTCATAGGTGGTTGAGGAATAACTTTGAGAAAACCGACGGGTGTATAAGGTGTGGTAAATCGACAGGATTTAAAGATAACAGATCAGGTACAGTATGGGCGTTAAAGAAAGACAGAGACTACTCTAGAGATAGAGATGATTATTTAGAACTTTGTGTTAAGTGTCACTCTCTTTACGACTGGGGTAGATGGACCGACGATAAGGGTGAGAAACATCCCATGACTCGAGTAGCTGAGATTGGTATAGTAGAGATTTAGAGCTATTTGTTCGGGGAAGGTTCTTGTCTCTTCAGGAGTCAGGTATCTCTGCCTTCCCCGTATAGATAGCTTTATTTTTCTTGACTTGCTATTATTGGTTTATGGCTTACACATTTAAAGCTTCCATAACAGTTGATAATACTAAGGTTAGTGGTAGTGGAAATTTAACTGATTTTCCAATGCTTTTTTCCGGTACTTTTGATAGTACTGGTAGTGAACCAGATCTTAGAACCACTGGTAATGGTGGTAATATTCAAAACACTGATGCTTCTGGTGGAGCTAATGGAGCCACTACCGTACCTGCTGATTTTATTTTCACTTCAGATGAAGCCGGTTCGAATCAACTAGATCATGAAATTGAAAGTTATGTTGCTGCTACTGGTGCCATAGTAGCCTGGGTGGAAATAGGTACCCTAGATTTTGATGATGATACTGTTATTTGGATTCATTATGGAGATAGCGGAGTAACTACTTCTCAAGAAGATGTTAGTGGAACTTGGAATGCTAATTACACAACAATACAACATTTAGTTGGTGCTTCTGCTACAGCGGTTGATGATTCTACTTCAGGTGGACATGATGCCACTTCTGACGCTGGCACACCAACGTATAGTCAAACTGGAAAAATTGGTGATGCAATAAATTTTGGTGGTAATAGCAACCTAGAAATTCCAGATAGTACAGCTTGGGAATTGGGGAGTGGTGATTTTACACTTTCCGCATGGATTAACCTTGCCAGTGCTTCTGCCAAAACAAGCAGATTAATGGCTCATGGCAATGACGGCAATAATGTTTGGTTTTTTCATTATAGAGGGGATATTACTGAGGGTATTGCCTTTATTAACACAACTGGTGGCTCTAACACTATTACAATTAAACAAGGAGATAATAATGGTTGGTCTGCTTCTACTTGGTATTATGTTGTAGTTGTTAGAAGTGGAGATGATTTCAATATTTATAGAGATACATCATCTATTGCTTCTGGCACAGATGTTTCAGATGTTGATAATTTTTCTGGAACATTTCAAATAGGAGCTGGGCACCAAGGAACTCAACAATTTGATGGTTTGTTAGATGAAGTAAGGGTACTCAAAGGTACAGCACTTAGTGTTGATTGGATAACCACAGAATATAATAATCAAAACTCACCAAGTACATTTTATAGTGTAGGAAGTGAATCAGTTATAACTACAACTTCTACTACTACTACCACTAGTACAACTACTTCCACTTCAACTACTACTACTACCACTTCGACTTCAACTACAACTACTAGTACTTCCACTACCACTAGTACTTCCAGTAGCACTTCAACTACCACTACAGTTCCTAGAGAATTTACGGTAGAAGATGTAGTTGGACTAGAAATTGATGTAGAACATCCTGGGGTTGGTTAATATAAATTAAAAAGGAGAATATGCAAAAAGCCATAATACACTCTGAAACAAGAGTCATAGTTAGTTTGACTACAGATGAAAATCCTGTGGTGAATGAATCTTATGAAGTAGTTCTTTTGGATAAACCAATTGATATTGGTGGAGGATATTGGAAATTGACAGCTAATAATAAAAAAATAAAGGCTTCCGCTGAAGAAGCAATTGTATCTGGAGCTGATCAAGTAGGAAAATATATGCTCAAGAAAGCTAATATTAAAAACGCTATTAATTTAATTATCAATGACTCTTCTGTTTCTAGTTCAATCAAAGAATATTTTAAAATTATTAATAAATAATTATGGCATTGAGTCTTGATCAAGGTAGTTTTGCTCTTAATACTTCAACTGGCAATCAAGCAGTTACAGGTGTAGGTTTTGAGCCTAAAGTAATATTGTTTTATTTAGTGGACGCCACTGGTGATGGTAGTGCTGCTTCTTATGCTTTTGGCCTTGGTTCTGCTATTTCATCTACTGAAAGATTTGCTTTGTGTGGTCAGGGTACTGATGCACGAGCCACTTACTAACCTCAGAAAGGTAATAATAGTGCAGATGAAGAATCCCCTTAAAGAGCAGGTGTGGAGGGCTCTATATTCGGCGATTACTTTTGAACCATCTGTAGGTAAAATAGTGATTGCAGTGGATGAAGACATTGACCC
>SDBU01006109.1_pt1 | contig 14241 bp, 33 predicted proteins | sample 2277071 | NCBI WGS metagenome assembly SDBU01 (sample SAMN10397929, study PRJNA504765) | marine sediment metagenome | isolation source: marine sediment core GS08_GC12, 126 cmbsf | place: Arctic Ocean: Gakkel Ridge, Loki's castle | collected 2008
GCATTAAATCATCTTGAGAAAGGAGTCTGGTTTGAGTTGTTATTATTGATGCACGAAATGCCAGTGCGAGGTAAATTATCATTCAATCGCGAACCAATTTCTATGGAAGAGTTGTCAAATATAATCAAAATATCGCCAAAAAAATTAGAAAAAGTGCTCGATAATTTAGTACGGCTTGGCGTTGCAACTCGCGACAAAAAGACTGGTATTATTTTCAACCGCCGAATGGTTAGAGATGAGGAAATCAGGCTAAAAAGAGTGAGGGCGGGCAGGTGCGGGGGCAATCCAATGCTTATCCACAAAGATAACCAAGTGGATAACCAAGTGGATAAGCAAGTGGATAAGCAAAAGATGGGGTCTTCATCTTCATCTTCATCTTCATCTTCATCTTCAGAAAGAAAGAACAACTACACATGTGTTTTTGGGGATTTCTGGGAGAGCTACCCAAGAAAGAAAGACAAGCGTAAAGCATGGGGTGCATGGAAAACAGCCATCAAGCGAGGTGCTAACCCTGAAGACATCATTGAGGCAGCTAAAAACTACGCTACCTACTGCGAGGAGAAGGGCGACCCACCCCGATTCATCAAGCACCCCACATCTTTCCTTAACGCTAACAGCTTCCTTGATTACAAGGACGGTGTGCCCAAAGAAGATAAACCTGAACGGGAAAGGGGAAAATGGTGAGCATGACTGATTACCTCAACAAAATCATCTGTGGTGATGCCCTGACCGTGCTTAAAGGCATGCCGGATAACCTTGTCCATTGCGCAATAACCTCACCTCCCTACTGGGGCTTACGCGATTACGGTATCGAAGGTCAGCTCGGTCTTGAGAAAACGCCCGATTGTGGAATGCAGGGATTTCTTAGGTTGCGGTCTGATTTGAGTAAAGCTGAGATAGAGTTCGTTTTCCAACAGTTACAGGGCGGGGGATATTTCGATGTCTAATACAATGACATTTATGGCAGACCGTTATGCCGTTGGCAATATCATATCGCAATGCGGGATATTCAGCCCACGATTTAATATGATGTGCCTTAATTCTTTTACGAGAATCACAATCTTGGCAAGTCCAATTATCCCGTTCATAAATGGCATTTCGCCAGTCCAGATAAGCCGGTTGTTTGTAAAGTTTATTGCGCACGGTCGAAGTGCCTCCTCGCCAATTTGGATGACGTGGCCCAACAAGGTGTGTGTTAAGAGGAGGACGGCAACCGGCTCGCTTAGAACCTATACCAATCGCTTTCTTGTGCTCAGGGGACAACTTGCGTCCTTTATTGGCTTTACTGATGCCTTTAACAGCCTTCAATCTTGCCTCTGGAGTCATAAGTTGCTTTTGTCTATTTGTCTTTTTGGCATATTGAGATATTTTTGCTCTTACATCAGGTCGCTTTGCTACATTATCTCGCAGGTTCCGATAAGTCATTTTGCAAGAATTAGAGCAAAACTTTTGACCGCCGCCTTTATATTCTCGGCCACACTGGAGACACGTATTTATGAATAATCTTGGCATACCTATAAATGTATTACAAAAGATGTTATTTGTCAAGGCCAAAATGCCCCCGAAATTACTCTCTTATTTTGAAAGCGCCACTTGCGGTAAATGCTATATATGCAAGATGGTCGAGATATTTAGGGAGGTGAAACGTGTGATGCGGGACGATTCAACATTTTGGCTTAATATGGGTGATTCGTATGCTGGTAGTGGCAAGGGGCAATGGGCAGACGGTGAGCATGATCCAAAGAAGAGGAAAACGGATGGAATGAAGTTAGATCATGGCAAAACTCCAGTCGGATTCAAGCCCAAAGACCTCTGCGGTATCCCGTGGATGCTTGCTTTCGCGCTGAGAGCTGATGGCTGGTGGCTGAGGTCGGATATTATATGGGCAAAGCCGAACCCCATGCCTGAGAGTGTGAGGGACAGACCAACAAAATCTCACGAATATATTTTCCTACTGACCAAGAGCAAGAAGTATTACTACGACCAAGATGCGATAAGGGAACCGCACCAATATGACGGACGAAAAGACACGATGATGAAGGGGTCAAAAAAATACAAGGAGTTCAACATTCCCGGGCAAGAAGGGCAAACAGTACATGAGCGAGGGCATGAGCGCTGGCCTAATCCCTCCGGTCGCAACAAACGCACGGTCTGGACGATACCGACACAGCCTTACCCCGAAGCTCATTTTGCCACATTCCCTGAGAAATTAGTCGAGCCGTGTGTCCTGGCAGGTACATCAGAGAAAGGCTGTTGCCCTGAGTGCGGTAATCCGTGGGTGAGGGTGGTGGAAGTTCAAAAATCCAACGATTCCACCTATGCCACAAGAGGAAAAAAAAGAACTGAAGGTATCGGCCCCCAAGAAAAATACGATTACAACACAGGATTCAAGGCTGACAGTAAATCCAAAACCATCGGCTGGAAGCCCACCTGTGATTGTGGCAACGAGGATACCCAGCCCGCCATCGTCATCGACCCCTTCTGCGGTAGTGGCACAGCCTGTAAAGTAGCGCAGGGTTTGGGTAGGAACTATATCGGGATTGAGCTTAACGCTGAGTACATAAAGTTGGCAGAAAAACGTGTATCGCAAGGAGTGATATTTTGAGCGCACATTCCCTCATGCAAATTACAAAAGCCGAGCTTGACGAGGAGCTTGAACGTCTCTACGCGGCATACGGTAGGGTGACACCCAAAGACGCGCTTATGCAATCTTGGTACGACCGACTTCATTGGATGGATAGGCGTCGCTTTAAGAAAGTCGTTGATTTTATACTTGATTCAGGACAGTTCGACGACAGACCACCGACGCTACCGCAGTTTATGAGAATGAATCGCGTGACCCCGAAAGCGCCTGGATTTGCGCCAACAGAGAAGTGCGCGATGTGTGGCGGCTGTGGCTTGATAAGTTTTCGCCAGTGGCAACATGAGTATTTATACAGGGTTGTTGCTCGATGTAAATGTGAACGTCGCCGCTATCTGCATAAAGACCAGCACGGTAAGCCAGTACCAACCTTCCATGAGCAGTATCCCGATTGGGAAGAGGAGGGCATCACATTTGAGCATCACACAGCGCATCAGAACGGTGAGATATTTACCGTAGGTAATCCGCCAGAGCGCAGGGAACCACTATCCGAGAAGCCTGAGCAACCACTAAAGGTTGGCACTAAAGTCGTTGAAAAAGCACGTGAGCTTATGGGTGGTGTGGTAGTTGAAGAAGGGGATTACGTGGATGAGTTGGATATACCATTCTAAAAAAAGGAGGGCGTTGAGATGGTTTGGAAACCGATATTGCAGGTGATGTTTACGATTATTGCAAGTGTGGTATGGTTAGCAATGTGGGCATTTGTAGGCTGCCTTGCTTACGGGTGTTTTAAGGACATTTGGAAGTGGTGATTTTACTCCTAATAGCACTGCTCATATACCCGATAGAGCCACTACCACCTGCCGACTGGAATATCGTGCGTTATAGGGTACGTTGTGAGCGCGGTGAGCCATGTTCTACGGTACGAGGACATGACTGGGAGTTTTGGAACTATACTGACACAGAGGGTACGACGGTGTTGTTCGAGTGGGATAAGGGCAAGACAAAGGTGACGGTTAAGACGATAAGAGAGGAGGTGAATGATGAACCGAGCAAGATTGAAAGAGCGCGTTAAGCGATTAGAACGGTCACTTCGGTTAGCATGTCCGAAATGTAAGATGCCGTTGGAGATAGAGATGAAACACCATATGACGCTGGAGATACATTGGTACGGCGAGACCAGCTACCTGCTATGCCATGCTTGTGGTCGGAAATATACATACATGATAGAGCCAGAACTCAGGGAGGTGAATGATGAAAGACAAAATCCTGTGCGAGACGTGTAAATATGCAGACCGGAAAATGGGCAGGGAAAAGCCGCAGTGGTGGTGCAAGAGAATATACAGGGTGGTAGCGAAAAAGGAATGTTGGATATACGAGCGAAGAGAGGAGCAGACCGATGGCGATTGAGATGACGATAGAGGAATTTGAGGGAAAACCAGTACCGCACAATATGCAAGGGGGTGATTCGTTCTGCGTGATAGATTCAAGCACAGGTGCGGTCAAGGAACGCTGGATAGTGGACGGTTGGGAACTCAAGCTCGTGACCATCATCGAGGAAGCCGAGCCGTATGATGGGGAGTTGGTGGTTGATGAAGATTCAGCGCAAGCCTTAATCGTGACTACTACAGGGAGGTATCTTGCAGAAGTATTCTACGAAAAAGATTGTGATATTTTGAGCAACAAAGCCCAAGCCCTCGCCTTTGCCAAGCGGATATGTGAGATGAACAAGACGGCGAAGGTGGTGGAGAAGATAAGGCGAGCAACGGGTCTAAGGGCAGACGACAAAAATATATTGGCAGATATAAGAGATATCCTCAACAGGTGGAGGAGTGAGTGATGAGTAGTCGACAATGGCGCATGCCGAGAGACCCCGTGAGACGCGGGGGAAGTGATTCAGATGGTTGCTTGCTAACAATAATTACTTGGATTTGCGCAGGAGCAGGAATTGCTTGGCTTGTCGTACTGCTGTGTAGTTGAAGGAGGAGTGAGTGACCCCTTATTGCAGAATAGCCCCGAATCCTGAAATAAGAATATATTAAGTGCAAATGATGAAATAAGGAGAGTGACTGGTGCACCAGATGAAACTTAAAGGTTGGGCTTTGGCCTGCATACTTGGGCACCCAAGAGAGCGGTATTTATTTTACGGGCACTTTGAGACAAAGCGAGAGGCTGTTAAATATGCCGCACAACGTTGGGGACAAACATGGAGAGAATTAAAAAAAGCTGGTGTACGTGCGGTTAAGGTAGTGATGAAGGAGGAGGTGAGTGATGAGTGAATTGAATGAGAAGTTTGTGGAGTTTATGCTGATGACAGAGAGGGGTATCCCTTTTACGAAGTATTGGGATGACAAAACTCTCCTTATAACCCAACACGCCCTTGAGGAGTTTATCGACGAGCGGATTGAGGAAATGAGCACAAAAGCGATGCAGGCGATTTATCAGAAGAATATAGATGATGCGCTTAGAAGTCTCCACGAAAGTCTCCCAGAGGTCATAGAGAAGGCGAATAAATTACGAGCGGCACAGAGAGCAAAGGAGCAAGACGATGCAGAAGAAAGTGGCTGAAGAAGCACAAGAATATATCATCGCACCCTGTGTCCATTGCAAACTCAGGAAGGCTATGAAAAGCAGAAATGCCTATTATGGTTGGCGGGGATACTGTGCTACTGCTTATTTGGTGTTTAGAGGCTACGAATGTGATGAATGTAAAGGAGCGAATGATGCCCAAGAAAGTGACGCTGAAGGAAGTTAGGGAATGGTTTAGGGATAAGAAAGTATATTGCCAACAATGTAATATTCATCGCCCAAGATTTACGTCAAACCGATATTCAATCCAGCTTGAATGTGAGATATGCGACGACATTGTGGTTGAAATCTCGAAGGAGAGAAGCGATGAAGATGATTCCCCTCACGCAGGGTAAGTGTGCAATGGTCGACGACGAAGATTATAAACGAATCTCACGACACAAGTGGTCTGCCTCGGATTTTGGCTGCACCTTTTATGCTATTCGAAACGTAAAAGGAAATGCGCCGTCAAAACACCGAAGGTCAATACTCATGCACCGCGAGATTCTGGGCGTTCCGGACGACAAAGAAACTGACCACTGCGACGGTAATGGTCTTAACAATTGCAAGGTCAACTTGCGGATATGTAGCCATCAGCAGAATTTATACAATAGTAGCAAACAGACAAATAGGAGCTCGAAATACAAAGGTGTGGTTTGGTATAAGCAAACGAAAAAATGGATGGCGCGTGTACAATGGAATAGACAGCGATATCATTTGGGCTACTTCAAAGATGAGACTAAGGCTGCCCTGGCTTATAACCGCAAGGCAAAGGAGTTGTTCGGCGATTTCGCAAAACTTAACCATATTGAGGTGGACAAATGAAACGTATGGTGGTGTGTAATAGTTGTGATGCGTTCCACGAGAAAAGTGATTTCTTTGTTGACGTTCCACATTGTGTGTTTGACCGACACATAAGGGCACGAAGGGGGGCTATACTGTTTACTTCCCCCGACAAATGCCCACTCCTTAACGGCACATTCAGGAAACCCAAAATTGTGGAGATAGATGGATGCACGAGTTAGATACAGCAAGAAGAATTGTTTTTGGAGATTGTGAAATAGCATCGCTTTATTTTCCAGTAGGCGACCCTGCTGATGGGGGAACTTGTGCTTACGCAACGGAAGAATGTTTGGAAAACTGCCCCAGTTGTGGTGTTACAAATGAGCATGAGGTGCGCGCGCTAAAATTCTTTAGGGAAAATGACGCAAAGACGATTGCAGACAGAATAACAAGGGAACTAACAGACACAAATCAGACTTTGTTACAGTGGAACTGTTGGGGTGATTGCTTGCCAGAATTAACGGAAAAGACATCTACCATAATGCAACGTCTTTATGCAAAAGGTCTATGGCAGTATGGGTTTACTCGCAACCTGCGACTGTGGGAGATAACTCCTCGCTATGACAGGCTGAGAATCGGGTTGTCAGTAGATAGTGAGGACGAAGCTATTGAACGGTCGGCTAATAAATTGGTGTGTTTCCCATTGGTAGAGGAAGGTATGGGGCAATTCTTCTTTGGTAGCCAGATGGTAGCCAGATGTAGTGGATATTGGTGTACGTGGTTGCCTGAGGGACACACACACAACTCAGTCTGCAAATTGTGCATAAAACACAGGCGCGGATGTTTTGAGAAACCCAAAGTGATTGAGGTGGATGATGAGTAGTGACGAGAATTCAACTAAAGTTATGGGATTGAAGAAAGCAGAAGTACAGAAGTTTAATGACCACGAACTCCCTGCGGATTTCCTATTCATCGAATATATTGGCAGCAAGTCACTCGCGCTGTCGTATAGTCGCGCCGGAAATCCCAACATGGCAGACCACTTTGAGAGTATTTCGGATTGTTGCGGTGAGGAGATTCTCCGAAGACTACGCAATTCAGACGAAGTGCAGGAATCAAGTAAGGAGGTAAATGATGACCACGTTGCTGGATGAGTATATCAAATTTGTATTTGAGACATGGCTACCCAAGGATTATTTGTGCGGTGATAGGCTAATACACATGTTGGATGCAATGCAAGATACTGATGAGCATAAGGAAATCAACCGTCGACTGGTGGCTTATGAGGAGGCGGTTAAAGCATGTGAAGAGGCGCTGAAGGAAGCTCCCGATACACCAGAAGTAATGTACATAGAAGCGCAAAGTCTTTTGAAAACATTAAAGGAGCAACTATGACGATGCTCGATGAGTACGATAAGACTTGGAAGGGAAAGACAGATATACTGTTCGCTGGGAACGAAGATTTTACAGAAGAACAGATGGAAGAATACGACAAGTGTGAGGACAAAGGGGACAAAATAAGACTCAAAATCAGCGCTCGGCTTGAGGCTTATGAGGAGATAAAGGACATCACCGAGAGAATAGAGGCAATATCGGATATTGTCTTAGCGTCAAGATTTAACCACATCAAAGAGATAATTCTGGAGGTAGAAAAGCCATGAGCAACTGCGCGAGAGAAGGATGCAAGAAACGTGCGATGGTTTGTTTGGATTGCATTGACCAGATGGATGAGGATTTGAGGCTGATAATTTGGGCAATGATAAGTAGGATTTTTCATGTTGATATTGCCCCTTATGGAGATTGTTGGATATGGACACGCAGAATACCCGATGGGTTTACTTATGTCACAAAACCATACGAACTCAACGACGAACTGAGAGAGATATTGAGGAAGGAGCGAGATGTACGAGAAATTAGCCTATAACGATAAGCACACATTGCTGAAACAATTTTTGATTGCTCTTGAAATATTCAACTTCGATGCAGAGAACCGACCTTGGAATTATGAAAAGTCGGATAAAAGCGCAAGCGAGTTAGAGATAAAAATCAACCAACGGTTAAAGACTCACGACGACCTCAAGCTCATGCTCTGGGCGATTGTCGAAGGTGGGTGGACGTGTAAGCTGTGGCATTTGGTTGATAGTTACTACTATACCGAACCTCACGACGGCGCGCGAGTAGTCTGGTCATGGCGACATTGGCGACAGGATGAACCCATCGAGATAGAGCCGTGGGCGCTGAAATTAAGTGATAGAGAAAGGCTAATGCGTTGCGCAGTAAAGCATGGCGATGAAAAGGTAATTCTTAAAGACGCAAAAGACTTGTATGGCGAGAAGGAGCAGAGAGATGAGTCCGACCAATCCCGACATAGAAAAGACTGATATTATAGTGTTCGAGGCTGACGAAGAAAGCTATGAAATTCGTATTTGGTTCGCCGACCACATTCCCGAAGAACGCCGCGAAATTATACACGATGCCATAGAAACAGCATTAAGGAAGGTGGTGGTGCGCAATGACAAAAAAGAATAAGGCTAACGAGAAACCCATAATCTTCTCGACGGCAATGGTGCAAGCGATACTTGATGGGAAAAAGGTGCAAACACGACGGGTTTTGGTGGCACGACGCGGTAAGTGGAAGGGTCAAACACCACTTGATGTATTACCCATGAAAACGCCTAACGAATGGATAACGCTGATGCAAAGAAACCCAAATCATGGCGAAGTTATTCGATGCCGCTACGGGTCAGCCGGAACGGTGCTGTGGATGAGGGAGACTTGGAGGACTGGGCAAGGGTTAGACAATCTTCCACCACGATTAAGCGGCGAGGGGTCACCTTATCAATACAAGGCGGATATGGCAACGATTAGAGAGGATGATGTCACAAAACATTCACCTTGGGGTAAATGGCGACCCTCAATCCACATGCCGAGATGGGCTTGCCGGCTATTCTTGAAGGTGAAAGATATTAGGGTTGAGCGGGTGCAGGATATAACAGAGGAAGATGCGGAAGCAGAGGGTGCTCAAGAGATGCACCTTGACGACTTGGGGCAAACATGGAAAACACATAGACGGGGGTTCCAAACATTGTGGGATACGATAAATGCTAAAAGAGGATATTTATGGGACACTAACCCGTGGGTCTGGCGTATCGAATTTGAGGTGATGAAAGATGGCAAGCCTAAAACTGTTTAAGCGATGTCTGGACTGTCAGAAAACGCGCATTGTCTCCTGTTTTTGGAGACACCCTAAGATGCCCGATGGTCGCCATAATTACTGTAGTAAATGTATGAAGAGGCGCGCAGCACAGGGGAAAGAGAAATGGGGCAACAGTAAAATAAAAAGGAGGTGAATGATGTGTGAGTTCTTCAGTTGTAACAGTGACGGGAAAGGAAATCTATCTTATTGTGATTCTCTCTTGAGGCAGGCACTCAGGGATGACGGGGGCATAAAGCTCCCTTCGTATTATCCAGGGGCATCGCCGGACAGTCACAGCTTTATCGCGTCTACGATAAGCGAGGAGGCCAGTGCAGAGGACAAAATGAACAAGTACGAGTTCAACCCGATAACAAAAAGATTGGTTCTTGACCAGATAAACGTCGATAACGACAGCGATATTGTTGAGGAGAAACTTCACAAACTCGACTGGGAAACTATCGTGCCGGAACTCGAAATCAAGCCACCGATAGAGCGATGGCTGGGTAGAAACAACGGTGAACCCACGAAGAAACATATCGACCTGTTACGTGAATGGGCACAAGTTGTGGCACGGTCGCCGGTCAATATCGAAGAACTCGTTCGGACTGTGGTAAGCCAACACACTGGTAAAAGGGTTTATGACTGTATTGCTTCAGCCGCATATCTCACCACCAACGGTCATGTCGCTACAAATGACTTTTTGCGCCGAAGTGGCGTATTGGGCATCTCCGCAAGACCTTTTGGGGCTGGCGAGTGCAATGGCGTCGCTGAGTATATTGATAGTTACAAGAGGGACGTGGAGATGGCGACTTCTGCCAGTGATGTCGAGGCTGCATATATCGCCTCGTTCTTCAAATTGCCGGATGCGAAGTGGTATGGCGGCGGGGACGACACCCCATTTCGGGCGGGCGTGGCACTCGTGGAAGATGGGTTTTTGCCTGTCTTTATGGGCGGGTGGCGGTTGGTGGGTCGCAGACACGCATTTAATATATCAGGCATTGAGCTTGATGCTCACCCATATTTTCAGCGCGGGTTCTTCAAAGACGTGGAAAGAAACCTGAGAGAGCGAGTGACAAACCCCTTTGCTTCGGCAGACCCATTTCATGCAGGCCGTAGCGGGTTTACGCCGACAAACACACAACGGAACAACAATGTCGTTACCTGGTGAACCACCTACCACAAAAACAAAAGGCGCATTTGGCGGACATGATTAAAGTGGATGATTACATTGACGCTCGACCGGATGGGCAGTATGCGACGCGGATTCTTGAGCGGTATAGAGATAGGGCTGTTACCGCCATAAAAGATCGCACACTCGACAAACACGACCGACAGTTAGGGGCAGCTGTACGTGGTCTTAACAAACGGAGAGTGGTGGAACTTAACAGGGCAATAGGGATACTGAAAGGAGTGCTATAATGGTTGTTATTGGTATTGATCTATCACTTACGGGCACAGGCATAGTAGTGCTTGATGATGGTCGTTTAGACTTCTGCGAAACCATCAAGACACGGCAAAGGCGTGGTATCGACCGACAGAGATACATACTTGATGAGATCACCGCTGTCATTAACCAGTATGGCTCGAATGGCAACACGTTTATTGTCTTAGAGGGGCCGTCATTCGCGTCGCGGGGTGCTAACGTACATGGTCTGTTCGAGTTATTTGGGATGGTTAAGTTGCTATTGGACGACAAGGCGGTTAGCTGTCAGCAGATACCACCGTCGAAGCTCAAAAAGTTTGCTACTGGTAAAGGTAATGCACCTAAATCGGTGGTATTGAAGGAGGTTTACCGCAAGTGGCATCAGAACTTCGACGACGACAATCAGGCGGACGCTTTTGTGCTTGCCTATTTATGGGATACCGTGATAAGGTTGCGGCGTGGAGAGGAACTTCCCGGATTACTGGCCTATGAACGTGAGGCAGTGCAGGATTATTTGACATGAAACATGAGCACTATGTTAAAATTGGCGACAGCGACTGGGCGGCAGTGGAGCATATAGACAGATACAAGTTGAATTTGGGCGAAGGTCTTATGCTGGCGTGCCGCTGTATAGACATTGAGAAAATCGGCTGGGTAGAGCCGCTCACCCCAACCGAATTTTATATGAAACAAATCTACGGAGATAACAAAAACAAGGAGACTGACTGATGGGCGATAATTACCTTGAAGAATTAATGGAACTTTCTGAAAAGCGCGAGCATAGAGGGCTTATCCATTCTGGTGTTATCCTTTATATTCAAGGGCAGTTTGGTATTGATTTCCCTTTGAAGGCAGCGATTTATCAAGTATTGGAAAATGTTCCGAAAGTATTTCCGAGAGAGCTTCCCGAACTTATGGCAAACGACGATTTTGAGCCGACCGAAGAAATGGAACGAGTGTTCAGGGTAATAAATAGCACTTTATTAGTGCCCCTCGATGGACATCAGGTGGTTGAAATTATCAAATATGCCCGTGAGTATGAAAAGAAGGGAGCCAGCGAGTAACCAGCTCCCCCATACATGCCACGCACGGCTAGGGTCAGGGAGACCTGCTCCGAGACAACACAGCATGAAGCTGACGTTCACCGAGCGATGGCATTGTTCCTTTACTTCTGTGACAACCGCCGTATTCGTTCCTGAAACTCGGCCGTAACAGCATTCACTTCATTCCGTCGCTCGATGTTCTTGCCGATCAAGCCCAGTACAATAGCCACGATGACCGCTACGGCTTCGACAATCTTATCAGCCGCATCGTCGGGTATTTCGATGCCCGTGAGCGTCTTTAAAAGCAAAAACACGAAGATCACTCCAGCGGCGACCACTAACTTTGTACTTTCTGACATTTTCTGCATCCTCCTTTCATCTTATTTGGAACATCTTGTCGCAAAACGGACATTTCACTTTACCTAAATGTGGTGATTTCCCAATAACCGCAAGGTTTTCTATTCGATTATCTTGTCTGTTTGCGTTTCGATGATGTACACCTTCTTTCGGGTGCAATTTCCGACCTAAGTATTGTTCCATAATGAGACGATGTTCCAAGATATACTTTTGGTGGAAAGATGGGTTTTTCATGTATTCTGGGTGCAAAACGCGGACATAATTGTTCGCATCTGTGTAACGCCCACCTTTCCAGTTGGGATGGTCTTCGCCCCATCGATGGCAGGCAGATGGGCGTACCTGTAAACCATCCTTTTTTAGCCAGCGCAATAATGTCTCCTTGCGACACCCAAAGGCTTCAGCAACTTCCTTGCTTGATAATATGCCGCCCATATATGCGCTCATTGCCCCGATTTTTTCTTCTTTATTGTAGTAGCCACCACCAACATGAAGCCCAGCCTTTCTAACCCACGAAAGAATTGTTGACGGAGAAACACGTGTGTTATTGCTTATGGTAAAGCTTCCCTCGCCAGCCAAGTAACGTTCTACTACTTGTTCGCGAAATTTTGCCGCATATGCTGGTTTGTAGTTCATTATCTTTTGTTTATTCCTCATTATCCACAGGGGCTATACCCGCATCCTTCGCACACCCAACATCCCCCATCTTGCTTCATCAAAGTATTGCACCTCGGACAGGCCATAAATCCTCCTTTATTGTGCTATATTGTCTAAACGGTATTTGTCATAATCTTTACATAAACTTTCATAAAGCCATTGAATCGACCCATATCCTTCGTTCTCGTCCCTGTAAGTGAGAGTGTATTTATCTTTACCGCATTTATGCCGCGCAAGTATCGGTATGATAGTGTCGATTATCTCTCTCGGCTTCCTGCCGCCCCATATATCGCGCCCGTCGATTAGTATGCGACCAAATACTGCTGCTGCACAAGGTGACGACAGACTCGTGCCACTCCAGCGTTTTACACCATCTAAATCGACACCAAGTTCCTGCTCGCCGTCTGTGGTGCAATATACTTCTTTACCAACAGACGAAAACCATGAACGAGTTCCCCCCTCATCGCTTCCAATAGCCAACCAACTGTCGAGTGCTGCGGGGAAACATACTTGAGATTCTGTTTCAAATGTTCTCGCCGTGTATTCTTTAGGGCTAAAACCCACCGTGGCATCAGTGCCTTCATTTCCGGCGGCAGCCACCAATAATATTCCCACATCTTCGCATTCCCGCGAGAGTTCATCCATCTGGTCGATTTCGGGCTGACGTAAGGCGACACGAGGAAACCCTGCGCTCATATTCACGGCCATCACGTCTCTGCCGTTCTGTTCGCTGTCGCGGATTTCAAGAGCCCGCTCAACGGCAGCCATAAGCTGTTTGAACGTGCCACGCCCAAAGTTATCAAGCATTCTAACAGCACGAAATTCGCAATTCCAAAAGGGTCTGGATTTTGCCCATGTAACAAGCGCTCCGTGGCTACTTTTGGGCAGTGGTTGGTCGCCAATAACACTTTCGGAAACGAGTTTTATTTGTTTGTAATACCTTTTCAAAGAAGGGAAATGCGCCTCGACCTCATCGTCTGACGGCATAAAAGTATCGGTCACAACAAAGATATGGTTGGGCTCTCTGTCATTATCATCTTCTGGTGGGTTGGGGTTATTGCCGCCACCGAAGAACCTTCGCCAGAAATTCGTTATTCCACACACATAATCACCACCTTTCATAGTCCTGGTTTGAGGGTTAAAGTGTAATGCCGCCGTAAAAACGTAGCCATTTCGCGTGCGGCTATCTGTGTTTTGAGTTCTCGTTGTCCTCGCGGGAAGATTGCGTAATCATTGTTAATATCATGGAATGTTTCGTGTAAAAGGAATTTGAACGCCACTTCGTCGTCAGCGTCTTTGTTGAGATAGACGATATGGTTGAGATAGTTGATAGTGCCGTATATCATGTGATTCGGCTTATTCCACATCTTGCGCAATGCTTCCAACGATACCCGCTTAACCCTATATGGCACGCCGCCTAAATATGCCACCTTCGGGATCAGTCGTTTTTTGCTCACTCACCACCTCCCATAAGGTCTTCTATTGTCTCTTGAAGTTCTAACGACATTTCTTCGGGGAGACCCTTATACAAAAGTTGCCCGCCCTGCAAAATTACCACCTCATTCCCGTCACCGGTAAGATGTATCTCGATACTCGGTCGTTCTTGTGGCTCGTTCAAACAACCACAAACCATCAA